>Ga0208009_1000008_pt1 | contig 90234 bp, 97 predicted proteins | sample Wag4_2014_7_16_FD_187364 | JGI IMG/M metagenome (GOLD analysis project Ga0208009, IMG submission 187364) | Fresh water mixed with fracking chemicals microbial communities from Ohio, USA - Utica-2 Time Series FC 2014_7_16 (SPAdes) (version 2) ...
CGGTTTCATAGAGTAGCTCTGAATTCCGTATTGCAAAATATAAATACTAAATGATTGATTTAATGGGGTAAAAAAATATTTCATAGGTTGGACAAAAAACTGATGCTAAGCAGCAGTTTTCCGTAGCATGGAGGCACCAAATTCTTCCACTTAAGGAGCATTCCATGACGACCCGTGAACAAGAAGCCCAGAAACTCCAAAAAGATTGGGCCGAAAATCCCCGCTGGCGCGGAATCAAACGCGGATACACCGCCGAAGAGGTCATCCGTCTTCGCGGCTCTCTCCCGGTAGAACACACCCTCGCGCGTCGCGGCTCGGAGAAGCTCTGGGATCTGGTCAACAACGAGCCCTTTGTCAATTCTCTTGGTGCGCTCACGGGCAACCAGGCCATGCAGCAGGCAAAGGCAGGGCTCAAGGCGGTTTACCTCTCAGGCTGGCAGGTCGCCGGTGACGCTAACCTCGCAGGCGAGATGTACCCCGACCAGTCGCTCTATCCCGCCAATTCGGTACCCCAGGTCGTTCGCCGCATCAACAACACGCTCACCCGCGCAGATCAGATTCAATGGATGGAGGGCAAGAATCCTGGCGATGATGGATTCATCGACTATTTCCTCCCCATTGTTGCCGACGCTGAGGCCGGCTTTGGCGGTGTGCTCAATGCATTCGAACTCATGAAAGCCATGATCGACGCGGGTGCCGCGGGAGTTCACTTCGAAGACCAGTTGGCCAGCGTGAAGAAGTGTGGCCATATGGGCGGTAAGGTGCTCGTGCCCACCCGTGAGGCAGTGGCTAAGCTGGTTGCGGCTCGTTTGGCTGCAGATGTCATGGGCGTCCCCACCGTTTTGCTCGCACGCACCGATGCCGAGGCTGCCGACTTGGTCACCTCCGACGTCGATGAGAACGATATTCCGTTCCTCACGGGTGAGCGTACCGTTGAAGGGTTCTATCGCACCAAGAACGGTCTTGACCAGGCCATTTCACGCGGCCTGGCTTATGCGCCCTATGCCGACATGATCTGGTGTGAAACCGGAACGCCCGATCTAGCTTACGCACGTGCCTTTGCAGAGGCCATCCACAAGCAGTTCCCTGGAAAGCTGCTGTCGTACAACTGCTCGCCCTCATTTAACTGGAAAAAGAATCTGGACGACGCGACCATTGCCAAGTTTCAGCGTGAGCTCGGTGCTATGGGTTACAAGTTCCAGTTCATCACCCTGGCCGGCTTCCACAGCCTAAATTACTCTATGTTTAATCTCGCCTATGGCTATGCGCGCGACAACATGACCGCATTTGTGGAACTCCAGCAGGCAGAGTTCGCTGCGGCTGAGCGCGGCTTTACCGCAGTGAAGCATCAGCGCGAGGTGGGTACGGGTTACTTCGATGCCGTCACCACGACCATCGAGAGTGAGGCATCCACGGCTGCATTGAAGGGGTCTACAGAAGACGAGCAGTTCTTTGACGGAAAAAAAGTCGCTTAAGCAGACAGCACAGGAGACAACAACCCATTCAGTGGGAGGAGGAGCAGGTTGGCAGCTTCATCAGGCTGACCAACTGCCGGGAGAACAGCGTCTGAGGCGAGACCCGCAACAGATGCTCTGCAAAGGGAGGCTAATCGGCCTCCCTTTGTTTTTTGTGCGGTAGAGCGGAAGCACGCTCAGTGGACAGCGCAATCTCCCAGGCGGCCTGATCGTCTTGACCGAGTTGCTGCACGAGCCATGGCATGGCCGCTTTGCATGCTTGCTGTAGGCCATAGGGAGGGTTAAAGACGAGCATGTGGCTCCCCGTCAGGCCCAGGCCGTCTGCCAGCGGGCGCTTGACCTTGAGACTCACACGCAGACATTCCATATCCGGCACCGCGAAGGCTTGACGCAGAATGCGCTCCACCTCGAAGCGAGCGAGCATGGGCACCCAGAGCAGGAGTGTGGTGTTTGATTGTCGCTGCAATGCCTCACGCATGGCGTGGGTGGCCTTGATGTAGTCCGACTTCATCTCGTAAGGTGGGTCCATGAGCACGAGTGCGCGACGACTGGGACAGGGCAGCAGGCCCTTGAGCTGCTCGAACCCATCGGCCTTTTCCGCCCTGACCCGACGACCCCGCCCGCTCAGTGTCTCAGAGAGGAGAGGAAAGTCAGTGGGGTGAATTTCAAAGGCACGCAAGCTATCTGTTGAGCGAAGTTGTTGGGCAATCAGCAGTGGCGATCCCGGAAGGATGGTGAGCGCATCTGTGCTGGGCTGCGCCTGCGCAATGGCCTGAAGGTATCGCTGGATCAAGTCGGGCATACCTGCTCTGTGCATGGGCCAGAGGCGCCCAAGGCCCGTATTGAGCTCGTCCTTGCCGCGCACGAGTTTTGCCTCGCGCGCATATTGGCCCGCTCCGGCATGCGTGTCGACCGTCAGAAAGGGGGTGTCTTTCTGCTGAAGATAGTCCAGGCAGTAGAGCAGAACCGAGTGCTTCAGGACATCTGCGTGATTGCCAATGTGAAAGGCATGACGATAAGAGAGCATGCGAAAAGGAGATCCTAGTAGGTGACGGGAATGGGGTCTAGGCTACGCCATAGCAGCCAGCTTGCTGCAGTTCGGTAGGGGCGCCATTGCTCAGCATGTGCGGTGGCCTGAGATCGACTCGGCAGGGTTCCATTGTAGTAGAGCAACCCCATGGCCTTGAGCACACCCAGATCTCCGTCGGGAAACACATCGGGGCGCATCAACGTAAAAATCAAAAACATGTCGGCAGTCCAAGGCCCAATGCCCGGCCGCGCAATAAGCAGGCGTTTGACCTCGGAGTCCTCTGCGCGTGCGAGGCTCAGTGCAAGTCCCGGCGTCTGATGGAACCACTCAGCAAGTGCGATCAGGTAGGACGTCTTTGCCTGAGAGAGGCCCGCTCCACGCAAGTCTCCAGCGCTCGCTTGGAGGACCTGTGTCGGGGTGAGTGTCCGGGTGAGAGGCGATCGAATGGTCTTTGTCGCGCAGGCTTGCTGCACCCTGGTCCACACAGAGTCGGCTGCCTTGACCGAGATCTGCTGCCCCACAATCGCTCGCGCGAGCGTGGTGAAGGCATCACCGCGGGAGGTCAGGCACTCCGCTCCAACCCGTTGGATGATCTGTCCCATGATGGGATCTGCCTGCCCCAGCACAGCGAGCCCACTGCACCACCATGAGGCCGGCTGGTTCGGTTTGGTGCGTCTTGCGGCGTTGACTTGCGTGCTGGGCATGCGCCGGAGCATCTCACATCTGGCATGGGACTTGCCAAGGAGAGCCTCATGTCACACCTTGCGATGCCCCCGGTCGATGAGCTGCTTCTCAGTGGCAATGGCCAACCGCGCCCCCATTCGCTGGCGTTCTGGGAATGGCTGTCCAGGCAATCCAGCGACGGACTTGCGCGCGCTCGACAGGACGCCGACCTGTTGTTTCGTCGGGTCGGCATTACATTCAATGTGTATGGTGATGAGGCAGGCGCAGAGCGGTTGATCCCCTTCGATCTGATTCCTCGCATTCTTCCCTCGCAGGAATGGCATCAACTTGAGCGCGGACTAAGGCAACGCGTTGCGGCTCTCAATGCCTTTCTAGAGGACATCTATCACGAGGGACGCATCATTCGCGAAGGAATTATTCCGGCCGACCTCATCTACCAAAATCCGCAGTACCGTCCAGAGATCCATGGGGTGAAGATGCCCTTTGATATCTGGGCGCATATCAGCGGGGTTGATCTGGTTCGGGCTGGGCAGGGCGAATTCTATGTTCTAGAGGACAACCTGCGGGTTCCATCGGGTGTGTCCTACATGATTGAAGACCGTAAGGTCATGATGAGACTTTTTCCAGAGCTCTTTGCATTGCATGCAGTGGCCCCCGTCGAACACTATCCAGACCTCTTGCTCGAGCACCTCAGATCCGTCGCACCACAAGGCGTTGACGACCCGACTGTTGTGGTCTTAACCCCCGGCGTATACAACAGTGCTTACTTTGAGCATGCCTATCTGGCCCAGCAAATGGGCGTGGAGCTGGTGGAGGGGAGAGACCTCTTTGTAATGTCTCATCGAGTGTACGCAAAGACCACGCGTGGCCATCAGCGTGTAGACGTCATTTACCGGCGCGTCGACGATGATTTTCTCGATCCTTTGGTGTTTCGGGCCGATTCTGCGCTCGGTGTACCAGGCTTGACGGCCTGTGTAAGAGAGGGGCGTGTCACGGTCTGCAATGGGATTGGCACTGGCATTGCAGACGATAAAGCGGTCTATCCCTATGTACCGGACATGATTCGGTTTTATCTCTCCGAGGAACCTGAGCTCAATAATGTGCCTACCTTTCTCTGTCGGCGCCCGAGAGAGCTCGAACATGTACTTGCCAATCTTCACAAGCTCGTCGTGAAAGAAACCCATGGTGCGGGGGGCTACGGCATGTTGATTGGTCCCATGGCTTCTCGGGAGCAGCTCGAGTCGTTTCGACAAAAGCTCCTCAGCAACCCATCGGGCTACATCGCACAGCCAACTCTAGCGCTCTCGACATGCCCGACGATGGTCGAGGAGGGCATTGCCCCGCGCCACGTTGACTTGAGGCCCTTTGTATTAAGTGGACAGAAGGTCTCTCTGGTCCCCGGTGGACTTACGCGGGTCGCGCTCAAGAAGGGCTCTCTGGTGGTGAACTCCTCCCAGGGTGGGGGAACCAAAGACACATGGGTATTAAGAGATGCTGAGTCGCTGGGCCGATAGCCTCTACTGGATGTCTCGCTACATTGAGCGTGCCGAGAACACGGTGAGGCTCCTCGATGCCCAGAGCCAGGCGGGCATGCTGGCGGGCGGTCAGGTGCAAGCTCAAGAGCAGTGGCGTGCATTCTTGGAGCTCTACGAACTCGAGGATGCCTACCGAGCCAACCGACAGGTGGTCTCTGCGGAGGGAGTCCTTGGCTTCATGCTTGCAGACCCCGACAACGCGTCCTCTATCGTGAGCTCGCTCGCAGCGGCTCGGGAGAATGCGCGGGCTGTGCGCGTTGTCCTGGCCCCAGAGCTCTGGGAGGCTGTGAACTCCACCTGGTTGGAGCTGCGTGCGCAGCTTCGCACGCCCGGATGGACGCGAGATCCTGGCCGTCTCCTCGAATGGGTTAAGCAGCAATCCCATCTTTTTAGGGGCGTCATGATTGGAACCATGCTCAAGGACGAGGCCTATTTTTTCTCGCGCGTGGGGACGTTCTTGGAGCGGGCCGACAACACGGCTCGTATTCTCGATGTGAAGTTTGTGGCGCATGCAGGTCAACAGGGGCACGACCAAGAACGGGCCGACTACTACTACTGGGCGTCCGTTCTGCGTTCTCTGTCGGCCTTTGAGATCTATCGAAAGGTCTATCGAGATGTCGTCAGTCCACTTCGCATTGCGGAACTACTGATCCAGCGGCCTGACATGCCGCGTTCACTGCTTGCGTGTCTCAACGAGCTGCTCCTCAACCTTGAACAGGTTGCACCAAGGGCCGGCATGCAGTCCATTCGCCTGGCGGGCCGTATGCGCGCCAACCTGCAGTACCTTGCTGTCGATGAACATTTTGAACCCCGCATTCATCTCTTTCTGACCGAGTTCTTGCAGTCCATACACGCACTTGGAATCGCCGTCAGTGAAGATTTTCTGGTTCCGCTGATTGCTCAAGACTGGAGAGAAGCCTCATGAGGCTGCGAGTAGACCACCAGACCCATTACGAGTACGACAGTCCTCTGCACTACGCCATTCAACGGGTCTATCTGACCCCTCGAGATGAGCCGGGTCAGCGCGTGCTGCAATGGGAAACCAAGTCGGACCACCCCATCAGCCATCAGCGTGACGCCTATGGGAACTGGGTGAGCACCATCGTCGTCTCTGCACCGTCAACGTCCGTCTCGATCTATGTTTTGGGCGAAGTTGAATGTGATCATGCTCGCGCGCAAAGCGCTTGGGCAGATGCAAGAAGACCAAGCGGCGAGCCTCCCCTTGAACTCTACCTTCGCACCACACCACTGACGACACCGACACCCGATATGGCGGCATTCGCGCTTGAGCAGGCTGCAGACCGGCGCTTCGAGGACCTCTTGCAGCTTGCCTGCGCCATAGAGTCACGGCTCGTGTATTCGCCAGGCGTGACCGAGGTCTATACCTCTGCTGCGGACGCGTGGAGAAAGGGGGCCGGCGTCTGCCAAGATCATGCCCATGTGATGTTAGCCTGCTGCAGAAGCCTGGGAGTTCCTGCTCGCTATGTCAGTGGATATGTCAGTGGCGAGGCCCGTGCAAGTGAGGCAACCCACGCGTGGGTCGATGTCTGGATTCAAGACCGGTGGCGCGGCCTCGACGTAACCCACTGCTGCGAACCCGGAGATCGTTGGTTAAGGCTCGCTGTTGGGCCTGACTACGATGCAGTCTCTCCGGTCCGAGGGGTTCGGCAGGGTGGTGGCATGGAGTCGATGCGTGTCGCCGTTTCGGTGAGCACCTGAGCATGCTCAGATTCGAACGCGATACACTGCCCTCATGACTTACTGCGTTGCGGCTAACCTCCACGAGGGGCTCGTATTTTTGTCCGATTCCCGCACCAATGCGGGCATGGACCAGATCTCTACCTTTCGAAAGATGACCGTCTTCGAGCGTCCCGGGGACAGGCTGATCGTGCTCATGAGCGCGGGCAATCTTGCCATTACGCAGTCCGTTCGAGAGATCCTCTCCCAGAGCGCAGAGAGCCAAACCCTCTGGTCTGCCCGCACCATGGCAGAGGCCGCAGAGGTCCTTGGGCATGCGGTCCGAGCCGTTTTTGATCGCGATCATAAGGCCCTGGCCGAGTTCAACATTGAGTTCAACTGCACATTTATCCTGGGTGGGCAGATTGCAGGGGAGCATTGCCGACTCTTCCAGGTGTATTCCGCTGGGAATTTCATAGAGGCGGGCCAAGAGACGCCCTATTTCCAGATTGGTGAGTCAAAGTACGGAAAGCCAATCCTGGATCGGGTGCTCACGCCGCATACGCCGCTCGATGAGGCCACGAAATGTGCGCTGATCTCCATGGACTCGACGGTTCGCTCTAATCTCTCGGTGGGCCTGCCACTCGATCTCTTGGTGTACCACGCCGGAGACCTCCGGGTGGGGCGCTTTGTGACGATTCAGGATGACGACGCCTATTTCAACAATATTCGTCATCGTTGGGGCTCTCTTCTGAAAGATGCCTTTCATAGCCTTCCCGAGTTGAACTGGAGCTCCATGCAGATTGAGCGCTCTGCCCCAATTCTCGAGCGTCTTATTCGCAGCACAGATCAGTAATACACTCAGAGCATGGCTCTGAATCCACCTCCCAAAGTCCTGGCCTTCGACGCCTACGGCACACTGTTTGATGTGCTGTCGGTCAGTCAACGATTGGAGCAATACTTCCCTGGCAGTGGCCGCGCCATGGCGCAGATGTTGCGTGACAAACAACTCGAGTACAGCAGGCTTCGTACGATTGCAGGCGGAAAGCACGTCAAACCGTTTTGGCAGGTGACGCAGGATGCGTTGCGCTTTACGCTTCGCGCATTTGAGAAGACACTGCATGAGGACGTCCTGGGGTCCGTTATGCAGTCTTATGCTCAGATCGCGGCGTATGCCGAGGCCCCTGCTGCGCTTGCCTCGCTGAGGCAGGCGGGTATTGCGCTCGTCGTGCTCTCAAATGGCAACATCGACATGCTCAATCAGGCGCTTGATCACTCGGGGCTCAAGCCCTTCTTTGATGGCGTGCTCTCTGCCGAACAGGTTGGGTGTTTCAAGGTTGACCCGCGCGTATATGCGCTTGCGTGGTCTTTTGCAGACTGTACTCCCGAGGAGGCCGTGTTGGTCTCTTCGAATGCCTGGGATGTCGCCGGCGCAAGATGGCAGGGCATGCAAGCCTACTGGGTGAATCGGGTCCATCTTCCATTTGACGAGCTCGATACCCTCCCGTCTGCACAGGGAGAGAGTCTTCTCTCTCTCGCAAGCTGGGTTCTCGGCGCGGAGTAGTAGCAGTGTCAACGACAACCTTGGTTCTGCTGGGAGGGTCTTTACTCCTGCTGGTGGCGTACGTCATTGAAATTGCTGCCCGCCGGTGGAAGTTCCCTGCTGTGCTTACGCTCCTCACACTCGGACTCCTCATCAACCTCTTTACCGGAGGCATGGGTAAGTCAGCTGTCTTGATCGAGAGCGCGCTCCCGGTCATTGGCACGCTGGGTCTTATTCTCATTGTGCTCGAGGCTGCTCTGGACCTCGATGTTCGCGCAGATCGACTCCACCTCATGGGAAAGGCATTCGTTGCGGCGCTGCTGGCTGTGACCGGACTCTCCATGTTCATCGGTCTATTCCTGGTCTGGGTTGTTGGATTCACAGATTATCTGGCAGGGCTGGTGGCGATTCCTCTGGCGGTGGTCAGCAGTGCAGTCGCTATTCCAGCTGCACAGCGGCTTGGAGATGATGCACGCGAGTTCATCACCTATGAGAGTGCTTTCGCAGACATTCTGGGTGTTCTGCTTTTCTACGCATGGCTTACCTCGCAGGGGCTAGCCTCGGGGTTTGCCTACAACTTGGTAGGAGGGGGGCTGCTCTCGATTCTGCTGTCAGTGGTTTTTGTTCTGGGGTTGTACTGGCTCATGAATCGATTGACTGGTCATGTGCGGTTTGTCCCCATGATGGCAGGCCTGCTGCTTCTCTACGCCACAGGCAAGGCGCTAAACCTCTCGCCTCTGCTGCTGGTGCTTGCTTTCGGGCTCTTCCTGAGCAATATCGCACTGCTGCAGGCGTGGTCTCCTCGCTTAGCGGCAATCGGATCTGAGGACTTCCCCACCGCAGTCAATGAATTTAAAGCGCAGGTCACGGAATTCACCTTTGCCATCCGATCTATCTTTTTTATTCTTCTGGGCATTTGGGCCGACCTGCCGAGCCTGCTTGCACTCGATGCCATCCTCTGGGCGGGGTTGGCGCTTGCAGCAATTTTTCTGATTCGACGTCCGTTGTTATGGGTGGTGCGAGCGCCCTATCCGCATGAATTGATGTGGGTCAGTCCCCGAGGGCTCATTACCGTGCTGCTTTTACTGACCGCGAGAGAGGAGGCGGGTCTCTCAGAGGAGATCTTCCCCATGGGAGCAGCACTCTGGTTGGTGTTGGCCTCGAGTGCGGCAACCCTTCTCGCGCGTCAGAAACCCCAGGAGAGCTAGTCCTATGTTGATGGTGTTATCGCCCGCCAAGTCGCTCGATTTTGAGCGCCCGTCCCCAAGCCTTGCCCTGACCATTCCACAGTTCGAGTCAGAGGCGGCCCTGCTTGCCAAGCAATTGAAGCGCCTCTCCCCCGCTGACATCCGACAACTCATGAGCTTGAGTGAATCGCTGGCCCATCTCAATGCAGACCGATTCGCGCAATGGGAGCCCGGTGTCATGACACCGCCTGAGGCGCGTCATGCGATCCTGGCTTTCAATGGCGATGTATACGATGGTCTAAATGCGCAGTCGCTCAAGAAGTCGGATCTTCAGTGGGCGCAAGGGCATCTCTGCATTCTCTCTGGCCTCTATGGCGCGTTGCGCCCGCTGGATGCCCTTCAACCCTACCGGCTGGAGATGGGGACGCGATTTGCGACGGAGCGTGGGGCCGACTTGTACGCGTTCTGGGGGCATCGCGTCACGAACGCCATCAATGATCAACTGCAGGCACTCAAGGCCAAGCGAGAGCCCGCGGTGCTCTTGAACCTTGCGTCGCAAGAGTACGCAAAAGTGCTGCGGCTCAAGCCTGGTCCCCAGACGGATGTTGATCCGGGAGGCCCGGGCCTGCAAGCAGAGCAGGTGGTTTCGCCGGTGTTTGAGGACGAGCAGCCGGGTGGCAGCTACAAGGTGGTGAGTTTCTTTGCGAAACGGGCGCGGGGCCTCATGGCTCGATTTGTCATTGAACAACGCATTTTGAAGGTATCCGACCTGTCGGGGTTTGATCTTGAGGGCTACCGCTGGATCAAGGGAATCAGCGCACCGGAGAGGCCAGTCTTTCGCCGGCGTCGCGCGGCGGAATGAACTGCGGTTCAGGCTCTAGCCACACACCGAATTTAGCCAAGACGGTGCGCTGAATATGTCCAGCCAGTGAGAGCAACTCTGATCCAGTCGTCCCCCCGTGGTTCACGAGTACCAGCGCATGTCGGTCTGAGACGCCTGCTTGCCCGCGACGAAAACCTTTGAGTCCGCAGGCCTCAATGAGCCAGCCCGCTGAGAGCTTCGTCTCAGCCTCGTTGATTGGGTAATAGGGCATTTCAGGGTTCCGCTCCGAAAGACTGTTTGCGAAGCCCACGGGTACAACCGGATTCATGAAGAAGCTCCCAACATTGCCCTGCTGCTCTGGCGATGGAAGCTTCTGATTGCGCAACGACATGACCGAGTGAGCAATGAGCATGGGAGAGGGCGGGTGCCCGTGTGCAAGTCGCTCAACTTCACCGGCAAGCCCTGCGTAGGAGTATTCAAGCTTCGGATGTCGCCCGGTCTGCAAGCGAAAATCAACAGCCACCACGAGGTATCGAGGCTGATCCCAGGGGCCTTGAATGCTCGGATCCTTGAATCGTGAACTGCGATAGCCAAAACCGCAGGCGTCTGCAGAGAAGCTCACATGGGATTGCTCATGAAAGTCCCACGCATGAACGGTGTCAATTCGGTCGCAGACCTCGACACCGTAAGCTCCGATGTTCTGGATCGGTGCGGCCCCAACCGTGCCCGGAATGAGCGCCAAATTCTCGAGCCCTGCCCAGCCTTGCGAGAGGGTCCACATGACGAAGGCATGCCACGACTCGCCGGCTGCACATCGCACAAGTACCCCATGCGGACCTTGCTCGAGTCGCACCAGTCCCCGAAGTTGGTTGTGAATGACCGTGACTGGCAGGGGCGCGTGGGCATCCCCCGTCATGACCACGTTACTGCCACCTCCCAGAATCAACCTTGGCTGACCTCGGAGCTGTTCGCTCAATGCAGGTAATGCAAGGCTGTCCTTGAGCGTGACGATCGCTTGCGCAAACGCAGGAAGCCCAAGGGTATTGAGCTGGGTAAGGTCAGCTGGGCTGACTGGAGAGCCGGACATAGATGGGTGCAAAAGGGGCCGCCTGCGTAAGGTCGATGAGCCCTTCGCGAGCCAGCTCCAGGAGAGCAAGAAAATGCACGACTACGACGGGAATGCCCCCACCCGCTCGAATGGCCTCTTCGAAGAGATCTTGGAATTCGACGAAGGCGACCGATCGGAGTTGGCGCAGAATCTTGGCCATGTGCTCTCGAACTGAGAGCGCCTCACGCGTCACTTGATGGTGCGCAACGAGCTTGGCACGCTTGAGCAACTCTCGCCATGCCTGTTGCAGGTCGACTGCATTCACTTGCGGCAGGCGAGGTGCAAGCGTTTGTTCAACAAAGACCTGGGCTGCAAAGACATCTCTACCCGCCTGAGGCAGGTCATCGAGTTTTTGGGCTGCGAGCTTCATTTGCTCGTACTCCAGAAGCCGTCGCACCAACTCGGCTCGGGGGTCTTCGGGCTCATCCTCACCTGCCTTAGGTCGCACCGGCAGCAGCATGCGAGATTTGATCTCGATCAGCATGGCGGCCATGAGCAGGTACTCTGCTGCGAGTTCAAGGTTATGCTCGCGCACCTCATCAATGTACTTGAGGTATTGCAGGGTGACCTCGGCCATGGGAATGTCGAGGATATTGAAATTCTGACGACGGATCAGATACAGCAGCAGGTCCAGCGGCCCTTCGAAGGCCTCGAGTATGACTTCAAGCGCGTCGGGGGGAATGTAGAGGTCTCTGGGAAAGTCGACCAGCGGCTCTCCATAGAGACGGGCAATGGCCTCAACCTCCGGGCTCGGGGGAGGGTGTATAGACGTCACAGCGACTTAGGTTTGATACACGTAGGGTTTTTGGGGCACACGTGCACGCTGGGTGCGCTCGAAGGCATCGAGGTCGATCGGGTCTTTATCCCAGAGTTTGGCGCGACCCTCTCGCTGGCTTTGCTCAAGGTGCGGCTTGGCGAGCTTGAGGTCTGCCAAAAACTGAGTCGCCTCGGACTCGTAGTGTGGGCGAGAGAAGATGGGCATCGTGGGCTCCTAGAGGCTGGCTTTGTTGGCTTCAATGAGGCGGTCAATCTGCTCTCGATCGACGCGCGAAAACAGGTGCTGGAAAGGCCGTACATGCGCGAGTGCAGGGCGGTCGAGGTCTGACCAGGCCCAGGGTTGGGCAAGACCGAACACGTCGGATTCGGCCCGAGCCACCGCTCGCGGCAAGATGGGCTTGAGCAAGATGGCAAGACGAGCGAAGGAGCGCAGACTGGTGCTCACCACTCGGTGTAAGAGCGCGTCTTGTCCTTCTTGCTTGGCTAATTCCCAGGGCTTGTATTGGTCGACATATCCGTTCACAGCGTCCATGAGCGCTGCGATCTCTCGAACCACCCTGGCCGTATCGCGCGTCTCATAGGCGTGCGCGATGCCCTGCTCGCGCTGCGCAAAGAGCCCCTCGAGGTCAGCGTGTTCTCCTGAGCCCTCATCTCGGGCATCGCCCAAGAGCTGTCCCTCGAATCGCTTCACAACGAAGCCAGCACAGCGGCTCGCAATGTTTGCGAACTTCCCAACGAGGTCGCTATTCACTTTGGCAATGAAGTCGGTGAAGCTCAGGTCGAGGTCTTCCATGCTGCCATTAAGTTTGGCCGCGAAGTAATACCTTAACCAGTCTGGGTTGAGACCTTGATCGATGTAGCTCTGCGCGGTGATGAAGGTGCCGCGAGATTTGCTCATCTTTGCGCCATCGACGGTGAGAAATCCGTGCGCATAAACATGGGATGGGGCGCGGTGGCCTGAGAACGCGAGCATGGCAGGCCAGAAGAGGGTATGAAAGTAGAGGATGTCCTTGCCAATGAAATGTATCTGTTCAACGGACGAGTCTGGTCTCACGAAATCTTCGAATGCTCGTCCGTGTTGTTCGCACCACTTTTTGAGGGCTGCGTAGTAGCCAATCGGCGCATCAAGCCAGACGTAGAAATATTTGCCTGGCGCCCCCGGAATCTCAAATCCAAAATAGGGCGCGTCACGTGAAATATCCCAGTCGCCTAGGCGAGACTGCCCCTGCTCGTCTGTGCCGAGCCATTCGCGCAGCTTGTTGGCCGCCTCGGGCTGGAGCCGGTCTTCCTCGAGTGCCCAGCGATTCAAGAAGTCCACGCAGCGAGGATCGGATAGCCGAAAGAAGTGGTGCTCACTCTCGCGTGTCTCTGGACGTACCCCGCTGACAGCAGAGACAGGGTTCTTGAGATCGGTCGGCGCATACGTGGCGCCACAGGCCTCACAGGAGTCACCGTATTGGTCTTTTGCGCCGCATTTCGGACAATCACCTTTAATAAACCGATCTGGCAGAAACATCGATTTCACGGGGTCGTACATCTGCTCTATGGTGCGCACTTCAATGAGGCCTTGCGCCTGCAGGGCGAGGTATATCTGCTCGGAGAGTGTTCGGTTCTCGGCGGAGTGGGTCGTGTAGTAAAGGTCGTAGGCTACGCCGAAGGATTCGAAGTCCCGACTGTGCTCGGCCCAGACCCGCTCAATGAGGGCCTCGGGTGAGATGCCTTCTTTCTCAGCCCGCAGCATGATGGGAGTCCCGTGGGTGTCGTCCGCACAGACTGCAACCACATCGTGGCCCTGAAGCCTTTGAAATCGCGAGAAAATATCGGTTTGAATGTGTTCAACCATGTGGCCCAAGTGAATGGCGCCATTGGCATAGGGGAGGGCAGACGTGATGAAGAAAGCGCGACGAGTCATAGCCTCTTAGTTTAGCGCTTCGGTCATAATTACCTCATGACCATCAAAAGCGACCACTGGATCCGCCGAATGGCCCAGAGCCGGGCCATGATTGAGCCCTTTGAGGCAGGCCAAGTTCGGGCGGTCTCCGGACAGAAGATTGTGTCCTATGGCACATCAAGCTATGGATACGATGTGCGGTGTGCAGATGAATTCAAGATCTTCACCAACATCAATAGCACCATCGTAGACCCCAAGAACTTCGACACAGGCTCGTTCGTGGACTTCAAGGGCCCCGTTTGCATCATTCCGCCCAACTCGTTTGCCCTTGCGCGAACGGTCGAATATTTTCGGATTCCCCGCAGTACCCTGGTGGTCTGCCTGGGTAAGTCCACCTATGCCCGATGCGGAATCATCGTGAATGTCACCCCGCTCGAGCCTGAGTGGGAGGGGCATGTCACGCTTGAGTTTTCGAATACCACTCCCTTGCCGGCCAAGATCTACGCCAATGAGGGCTGCGCACAGATGTTGTTTTTCGAGAGCGACGAAGTCTGTGACACCTCCTACAAAGACCGTGGCGGGAAGTACCAGGGCCAGACGGGCGTCACCCTGCCAAAGACATGATCGGGCGGGCCCGATTTAGGGTCTGAAACCGAAACCGAAGGCCTCCCGATGACGTCTGCCACGCTGTCTCCGCGTGTTCTTGCCACACATCAGCCTGCAGCTCTGGGAAGAACGCGTCGCCCGCAACGGCTTGATCAATCCAGGTGAGCTCCAGTCGATCGGTCATTGAGAGGGCTTGCTCGTAGACCTCTGCACCGCCAATGACCATGAGTTCGGGCTCACCTGTGGTTTCGGTGATCCAGAGAGATTCCTCAACCGACCGAACGACCCGGACCTGCTCCCTGTGTTCGGGTAAAGGCTGCCAATCCGCCTGTCGAGTCAGAACATGGTGGGGACGGCCGGGCAGTGGCTTTCCGCGCATGGCAAGAATCGACTCGTAGGTTTTTCGACCGAGGAGTACCGGTTTGCCTACGGTGAGTGCCTTGAAATGTTGTAAGTCCTCAGGGACGTGCCAGGGGAGCGCATTCTGGAGTCCGATGCAACGATTGCTCGCCAAGGCAGCAATTGCAGTGACCTGTGGCCTCAAGACGAGCCCTAGACCGCCACCGGCGCTTTGATTGCCGGGTGACACTGGTAATTGAGGATCGTGAAATCCTCGTATGCGTAGTCGTAGAGACTCTCTGGCTTGCGGTTGATCAGAAGTGTCGGCAGCGCAAAGGGCTGTCTGCTCAACTGCTCACGGGCCTGCTCGAGGTGGTTCTCGTAGAGGTGGCAGTCACCACCGGTCCAAACGAAGTCTCCGACCTCGAGTCCGGTTTGTTGGGCCACCATGTGCGTAAGCAGTGCGTAACTGGCGATGTTGAAGGGCACTCCGAGAAAGATGTCTGCGCTGCGCTGGTAGAGCTGACAAGAGAGACGTCCGCCCGCCACATAGAACTGGAAGAATGCGTGGCACGGCGCAAGGGCCATTTGCGGAATATCGGACACGTTCCAAGCGCTCACAATGAGCCGCCGGGAGTCTGGGTTGTTCCTGATCTGGTCTAGCAGTTGCTGCATCTGATCAATGGCTGCCTTGGGGTCCTCCGCCGTAGGGGCAGGCCAGGCGCGCCACTGCTTGCCATACACCGGGCCGAGATTGCCCTCGGCATCGGCCCATTCATCCCAAATACTGACCCCCGCCGCCTTAAGGCTCGCGATGTTGGTCTCGCCCCGCAAAAACCAGAGCAGCTCGTGAATGATGCTTTTGGTGTGGAGCTTCTTGGTGGTCACCAGCGGGAAGCCCTCAGCGAGATTGAAGCGCATTTGCCAGCCAAATACGGATCGGGTACCCGTGCCTGTGCGATCGGATTTTGGAGTTCCGTGGTGCAGCACATGCCGCATCAGCTCAAGGTAAGGCTGCATTAGCCTTGTCCGTCATCGTTGAGGGCAAAACTGACACGAGAGAAGCCTGCATCCACCATGGTGACTTCGCCGGTAATGCCACCTGCGAGGTCGGACAGCAGAAATGCGCAGGCGTTGCCAACGTCGTCAATAGTGACGTTCCTGCGCAGCGGAGCCGACTTCTCTACGACGCTGAGGATGGTTCCAAAGCCTTTAATTCCGCTGGCTGCAAGGGTTTTGATCGGCCCGGCTGAGACCGCATTGACTCGAATGCCCATGGGCCCGAGGTTGGCGGCCAAATAGCGGGTTGCTGCTTCAAGGCTCGCCTTTGCAAGGCCCATGGTGTTGTAAGCAGGGACGACACGCTCTGCGCCTAAGTAGCTCAGCGTGACCAGAGCACCACCCTGGTCTTGCATGAGGGGGAGCGCTGCCTTTGCAAGGGCTGGAAAGCTGTAGGACGAAATCTCGTGGGCGATGCGAAAGCTCTCGCGACTCAAGCCGTCGAGGAATTCGCCCGCAATCGCCTCGCGAGGCGCAAACGCAATCGCGTGCAACAAGCCGTCGAGCTGGGGCCATTGCTGCCCGAGTGCCTCAAAGAGGGCATTGATCTGGCTGTCTTCCGAGACATCGCACGGAAAACAGAGGCTGCTGCCAAACTCGGCGGCCATGTCCTTGACGCGGGTCTCAAATCGCTCGTTCTGGTATGTGAAGGCTAGTTCGGCGCCATGCGCATGGCAAGCCTTAGCGACGCCATAGGCAATGGAGCGATTGGAGAGCAGGCCGGTGATAAGAATGCGTTTGCCGTGCAGAAATGACATGACGGGAACCTTTCGAGTCTGAATCGGCATTTTATCGTTATCGCTACACTGCACCTCCATGTCTCGCCTCGCACTTCTCTTCCTCGCCGCATTACTGACAGCTTTGCCAGGTGGTGCCGCTCTGGCGAAGCCCGGAGAGTGGGTGGCAGCCATTGCCCTGGAAGGGAAGCCAGCATTGGCCCCCGATGGTGTGCTTCCGTATGTGTCCGCGTCCGGTACACCTGGGGGGCAGTTACAGCTTGGGGTTTTGGGCGGGTTCGATCGCCTCAATCCCTTCATGCTCGGCGGGCGTGGCCCTCGCGGCATGATGGAACTGGTCTTTGAGCCCCTCGCCATGGCGAGCCTCAACGAGCCCATGACCCTCTATGGACTGCTTGCTGAGTCGATGTTGTTGGCAAGCGATGGGCGGTCGATGAGTTTTCGACTGCACCCTGATGCGCGGTTCTCAAATGGAGAGCCCGTTACGGCCGAAGATGTCAGTAGGAGCTACGCCTGGCTTACAAGCGCAGAGGCCAGTCCGTTTTGGAAGCATTACTGGCACGGTGTGACGCGGGTGGTGACCCCCGATGCGCGAACCGTGCGTTTCGAGTTTCAATCACCCAATCCGGAACTCGGATTCCTGATTGCAGGGCTTCCGGTATTCCGAGTCTCTCGTTGGAATGCAGACGAGGCCTTGGTCGGCTCTGGCCCATACACGGTCGGTGCATGGGTGCGTGGCCGTATGGTTCGTTACCAGCGAAATCCTCTCTATTGGGGATTTGATCGACTCCCACGGAGAGCACAGTTTCACTTCGACTCTGTCGTCTTTCGCTATGCCCGAGATGCCTCCGCCCTCAGGCAGTGGCTTAACACGGGTCAGATCGACCTGTGGTCATTGCCAGAGACCGAGCGGCTGACAGACCTGCCCAGCGGTGCCCAGGTGCACACCATGGCCAACACGAACCCGAACGGCATGTTGGGGCTCTTTTACAACCTGCGGCGTCCCGAGCTCCAGGATCCTCGGGTGCGACAAGCGCTCTCGCTTCTGCTGGATTTTGACTGGCTCAATAGGCAAGTGATGGGTGGCGGCAAGGTCCGCAGCGAGTCGTTTTTCTCCAACACCGAGATGGCGGCGAGTGGCCGAATGACTGGGCCTGAGCAGGCACTTGCCCAGCGAATTTTTGGGTCACTTGGGCGGGTCGTGCCACAGGAGTTGACCACTGACCTGACCGGTGCAGTGATGTCTCCGGTCGAGGCCCGGGCTCAGGCCGTGCGACTACTCGAGAGCGCTGGTTGGGTGTGGACCCGTGGGCGCTTGCACCCGGCCAGCCAGCCGAGCTTCGTGCTCGAAGTGGCGCTTCATGATCACAGCCTCGCTGGACCCCTCCGTGTCTGGCAGAGCGCCTTGGCGCGTTTGGGGATTCAATCTGTCTTGCTGACGGAAGATCCCGTTGCGCATCGACGTCGGCTTATGGAAGGACGCTACCACCTCGTGAGTCAGTTACAACTGAGCTCGACGAGGCCGGGTCCCGAACTCCGGGCCCGATTTTCCTCAGCATCTGCAAGCCAGCCCGGCACTGATGCCGTCGTGGGCCTCTCTGACCCATCGGTCGATCTGGCGATTGAGGCCGTTTTATCGGCTAGATCCATGACGGACCGTCAGACCGCCGCGCGGCTGCTCGATAGGATGCTTCGCTCACAGTCGTTGGTGCTGGGTCTCTGGCACAATTCAGCGCATCGCATCGTACTGCGTAGGGGTCTTCGAATGCCCCAACAGCCGCCAGACATCATGGACCCCGAGATCTGGCTGCTGACCTCAGCTTGGTGGGGACAACAGCAGTGAAGCCAGAAACGAGCTACTTTCTCCGCCGCGTGCTGATTGGCCTTCCAACCTTGGGGCTGCTATTGGCCGCCGTGTTTGGGCTCGTGCAGCTGCTGCCTGGGGGGCCTGTCGATCACCTCCTTGTCTCCATGCCAGAAATGGGTGCTTCCTCGGTTCAGGCCGTGCAAACGGCGCTCACAGCAGAGCAGGTTGCACAGCTGCGGGCCCAGCTTGGCCAGGACCTACCGCCTGTCATGCAATTTTTTCAGCTCGTATCGGGCTATGTGGCCGGTGACTTAGGCCAGAGCCTTTTTTATCAGCGCCCGGTCTTCGATCTCCTGATGGAGCGACTCCCGGTGTCGGCACTGCTGGGGCTCTCCAGCTTGGTGCTCGCCTGCGCACTCGCAATTCCCCTCGGGCTATTGCAGGCCCTGAGGGTGGGGCGCTCCGTCGATCGCGGTCTCTCTTTGCTCACCTTGTTTCTGTATGCCATTCCTGGTTTTGTGCTGGGTTCATTGCTCCTGCAGTGGTTTTCGGTGCGCTCCGGGTTCGGTTGGGCGCCTGTTGTCTGTTTGTCGAGTGGATTTCTGGCCAGCCTTGCGCTCATCACCAGAGCTGCCGCAATTCGCGAGATGGGCCAAGCGTATGTATGGACGGCTCAGGCCAAGGGACTGTCTTTTCGCTCCGTCCTGACCCAGCATGTCTTGCCCAATGTGCTGCTGCCAATTTTGGCAGCCATGCCGAGTTGGTTCGTCTCAGCGGCGGTATCGGGGTCTCTTCTCATTGAAACCCTTTTCGGCGTCGAGGGCATGGGGCTCATGGCGGTCGAGGCGGTTGCGCGCAGAGACTACCCCGTGGTGCTCGGCTGTGTTTTGGTCGCGGGTCTGGTGAGCCTCCTCGTCAAGCTGCTCATCGACCTAGCCTACGGGTGGGTCGATCCAAGGGTTCGCATTCAGGTGGGTTCAACATGATGGCCTTGTGGCGTTTTTTTCGACAAGGCTGGGTGCTCATGGTGCTATTCATGATTGCGCTGTTGGCGCCGGCGATCTCCAGTGAGAAGCCTCTGGTGATGCGCGTCGATGGCGTTACCTATTGGCCCATGCTCGAGTCGGTATCGGAGCGAACCCTTGGCGGCTCGCTGCCGAGCGCACCCCGATACCGCGACCCCTGGGTTCAGGAGGTTCTGAGTCGGCCGGGGAATTGGGCATGGTTTCCGCTCAATCCCTATTCGGCCGAGACGATCGATTTAGAGAGTGCTACCCCGTTTCCGTCACCACCCGACGCACGGCATTGGTTCGGAACCGATGCTCAGGGTCGCGATCTTTTTGCTCGGGTCGTAGAGGGGTTCCAGTTTTCCGTGCTGTTTGGTCTGTCATTGGCCGCGGGATCACTCGTTGTTGGTGCGGGATTGGGTGCCCTTCAGGGCTATGTAGGGGGATGGGTAGACCTCATTCTGCAGCGCCTTACGGAGGCTTGGAGCCTACTGCCCGAGTTGCTCGTATTACTGCTTGTGGCGAGTCTCTTTACGCCGCACCTCGGTCTGCTCTGGCTCATTCTGCTGGCGTTCGGCTGGATGGGTGTGGCCGAGCAAGTGCGCGCAGAGGTGCTCAAGAATCGGCACTTGGGTTATGTCACTGCGGCCCGCGCCATGGGTTTGAGCGGGTTTCAGCTTGTGACGCGACACCTGCTGCCCAACAGCCTTGCGCCTGCACTTTCGGTGTTGCCCCTCAGGGTTTTGGCCGCGGTGCTCTCGCTGGTTAGTCTTGATTTTCTTGGGGTGTCCTGGGGTGTTGAGGCACCAACCTTGGGCGGGCTGCTGGCGGAGGCTGCGACCACGCAGAGCGCCTGGTGGCAAACTAGCTTCGTCGTCGGCGTCTTATTTATCTTGCTACTCGCGCTGAGTCTGGCAGCGGGTCTTTTTGGTTCATCCTCTGCTCAGAAGCACCCCAGATGCTGAGCCTACGGGACTTCACGCTCGAATATGAGGCCGAGAGCCCGGTACTCCGTGGGCTCTCGCTCTCGCTCGATGCAGGAGAGGTGCTCTGCTTGGTGGGTGAATCGGGTGCTGGTAAGTCGAGCCTGGCCAGAGCACTCATGGGCTTGCGCGATGGTGCGAGACGATCCGGTGTGTTGAATTGGCAGGGTCAGGACATCGACATTCAAAATGAGGCTGCATGCGCGCGGCTACGCGGGAGTGACATCGCCTGGGTCCCTCAGGATGTAGATCTGGCGCTCAATCCGGTGCAGCGCATTGGTGAGCAGGTTCAAGAGGCGCTGACGACCGGTGGCGCACAGGCTACCTCCCTGCACGAAGTTCTCTTTGCAGCCGGCCTCCACGATCCAGAGCGACAGGCCCAGCAGTTTCCGCATGAGCTCTCAGGTGGCGAGCGTCAAAGAGCGCTCATTGCCATTTCACTCGCCTGCGGGGCGAAGCTCATCATTGCCGATGAGCCCACCTCGGCCCTCGATCTGCCACTCCGGTCCCTCGTGCTCGAGAGCCTAACGCAATGGATTCGCGCGCGGGGGGCGGGTCTGCTGCTGCTCACACATGACCTCAATGCAGTGCGATCCGTCGGAGGTCGCATGGCCGTGCTTGCGCATGGCGAGATTGTTGAAACCGGCCCGGTCGAACTCTTGCTCGATCGGCCGAGCCATCCGATTACGCGCGAGCTCCTGAGTAGACGGATAGACCCGCAAATTGCCCCACCCAAGGCGCGCGACGGCTATTTGGACGTGCGTCGGCTCACCCTCATGTCTCCTCCGGGTCCTTGGCTGGTCGGAAAGCCGGTGCGCGCTCTGGTGAATCAGGCCAGCTTTATTGCGAGTCGGGGCGAGACTCTGGGCATTATCGGGAGCTCCGGTAGCGGAAAAACCAGCCTCGCGCTTGCACTGCTGAGGCTTGCTGGTGGTCGGCAGTCTGGAGAGATTCAGATTTCGGGGAGGGACCTCATGGCGCTCTCTAGCCGCGAGCTCCGAGCGCAGCGGCGCCGGTTTCAATGGGTGCCTCAAGATCCGGCGGGCAGCCTCTCGCCCCGGCACTCGGTCCGAGAATCCCTCGAAGAGGCGCTGCTTCTTCATCATAGAGACCTCTCTCCCTCGCAGCGCCTCGCCCGCTGCGAAGAGACGCTCGCTCATGTCGGGCTTGAGCCCCAGTTGCTCGAACGTCTGCCCGCCGCCTTGTCTGGCGGACAGCGGCAGCGCGTAGCCATTGCGCGCGCCCTGATTTCTGAACCCGAGATCTTGGTATTGGATGAGCCCACCAGCGCCCTGGATTGGCAGACCCAGTCGGATATTGCCGAGCGACTCGTGCACCTGCAGCAGCAACAGGGGCTCACCTTGATCTGGATCAGTCATGACCTCCCGTTAATCAGGGCATTGAGTCATCGGGTGGTGGTCATGCGGCAGGGCAACATTGTAGAATCGGGGCTCACCGAGCACGTGTTTGGTCAGCCTCGTCATAGCTACACCCAGCTCCTGATGGACGCAGCCTTTCCGCTCGAGCGATCAACCTCCTCAGCACTCGCATAAAAATAAGGACGCGCATGATGTCCGTTTTCTACACCCGGGTCTTTCTCGGACTCTCGGGCTTCTTTGGCGTAACGGCCGTCGCGCTTGCCGCTGCAGCCTCGCATTTACTTGCGGATCTTCCTGCCCGCCAACTCGGTTGGCTCAATACTGCAATCCAATTCCAGCTCTGGCACGGACTCGCATTACTTGGGTGTGCGGCGTTGGTGAACTTCACGCTCTTCAGGATCGGGGCCGCGGTGGCTGGCGTGGCGTTCTCGCTTGGCGTGCTGGCATTCTGCGGAGGCCTCTACGGACTTGCTTTCACGGCCTCGCCGGCTTGGGGCGCCGTAACACCTATCGGCGGTTTTCTCATGATTGTGGGCTGGCTTGCTTTGCTGTGGGCGGCGGTCCGACGCCCTAAGGGAGAGACGGGATGACGCGACTGACACGAATGACCATGGTGATCTTCACCGCAACGTTTTTGGGCTGTTCGAAACCTGAGGCACCGGTCGTGCAGCCTCCCCTGGTCAAGACGATTGTCCTGACGGTCTCGGACGGAGGGCTCTCCTCCCGCGGGGCAGTCTCTGTTGCTCCGGAAACGTCACGAGCACTCAAGGCTGAGCTTGCGGGCACCGTCATGGAAATTCTGGTGAAGCCGGGTGATCCAGTGCTTCCTGGTCAGGCGCTTGTTCGATTGGATCCGCGAGATGCTCAGCTCAGCGACAGTGCAGCCCGCGTCCAAGCCGCCGCTGCGCGTGCGGAGCTCGCAACAGCGGAGGCCGATTTTGTCCGCTACACAGAGCTGCGCGACAAGTCTTTTATCTCGGAGGCCGAATTTGGCCGGCGTCAGGCCGCCTTGGCTGTGGCCCGAGCCCAATATGAGGCGACACTCGATCGGCTGGGGGTAAATACCCTTCGGGCCAGCCGTCGGGGTCGTGTGGCGGAGGTGAGGGTACAAGTTGGTCAGGTGGTATCGGGGGGAATGCCCCTGGTTTCGCTGCAATCAGTGGCTGAGCCCGTACAGATTGGACCGACGGTTACCGCCCCATCCACGCGATCTGCACGCATGATGTTGCCGACGACGGCTCTGCTCGATGGCCAGCGGGTGATGGTGGTTTTGGCTGGCGACACACCGGGCACCTACCGAGTCGTTAGCCGTTCGATTCGACTGGGCGCTGTCGATGACCGCGCAGCTATGGTCGTATCGGGCCTCACCCCTGGAGACCGCGTAGTTGCCGTGGGCGCGCACCTCCTGGTGGAGGGTCAGGCCGTTCGTCTCTTGGAGTCGCCGGGTTCATGATGCGAGTCAATCTATCCCGCTGGGCGATTGCGCATCCGGCGCTCATTCGATACCTCATGGTCTCGTTGCTCATCCTGGGTATTGGCAGCTATTTCTCCCTCGGGCAAGACGAAGACCCGCCGTTTCACTTTCGCGCGATGGTGGTTCAAATGAACTGGCCAGGCGCAACGGCAACGCAGATGGCCGAGCAGGTCGCAGATCGACTCGAGAGGATCATTCAAGACGTCCCAAACGGCGACAAGATCGTCAGTTTTTCAAAGCCGGGGCACACCACGGTCATTTATCAACTGGCAGACGACTTTAACCCCGATGAGGTCACTGATCGTTTCTATGCGGTGCGCAAGAAGATTGGCGACGCGGCCCACACGTTCCCCCAGGGGGTTCAGGGTCCCTACTTTAACGATGACTTTGGTGACACGTTTGGGGTCATGTTTGCCCTCTCTGCACCGGGCTATTCCCAGGCAGAACTCTCTGATTTTTCACGAGCGGTGCGCAACCAGCTCCTGAACGTCAGTGACGTGGGCAAGGTAGAGGTCTTCGGGCAACAGCAAGAGCGCGTATTCATTGAGCTGGCCCGACGTGAGCTGGCGCGCTATGGACTCAGCTCCGACGACGTTGCTCAACAGATCAGCCAACAGAATGCAGTGGCCGATGCAGGCCGGCTACAAACCAAGCCCTTTGAGATTCCGATCCGAGTCGAAGGTCAGTTTGTCGATCTTCCTGCGCTAGAGCAGATGCCAATCCGCGCAGGTTCCATGGTCCTTCGGCTCTCGGATATTGCGCGGGTGCGAAGAGCGGTGGTTGATCCAGCGACTCCAAAGGTCCGATTCAATGGTCAAGAGGTGCTGGTCCTGGGGGTTTCTATGCGCAAGGGTGGAAACATCATTAGCCTCGGCGAGTCGCTTCAGGCGCAGTTGCCGCGAATCCTGGAGTCCTTGCCAATCGGGGTGCAGCTTGACCGGGTGCAGGATCAACCCAAGGTGGTCGCGAGCTCAGTGCAGGAGTTTTTAACGGTGCTGGGCGAAGCCATCGCAATTGTCTTGGGTGTGAGCCTCATTGCACTCGGGTTGCATGCAAAGCCATTGCGGCTCGACCCAAGGCCTGGGCTGATCGTTGCAATCAGCATTCCCTTGGTGCTTGCAGTCACTTTCCTCGTCATGAATATATGGGGTGTGGGAATCCACAAGATCTCGTTGGGTTCTCTCATCATTGCGCTGGGCTTGTTGGTTGACGACGCCATCATTGTGGTCGAGATGATGGTGCGCAAGTTAGAGGAGGGCGCGAGCCGGCTCGAGGCTGCGACTGCAGCCTATGAGCTCACAGCGCTGCCCATGCTGACAGGCACGCTGATCACCGCGGTTGGTTTTTTGCCAATTGGCATCGCAAAGTCGGCTGTGGGTGAGTACACCTTTGCGATTTTTGCAGTCACGGCTGCAGCGCTCTTAGTCTCGTGGCTGGTGTCGGTCATTTTTGTTCCGAGTCTGGGCTACTGGATGCTGCGCGCACCGCGAGCCCGACAGGCGCACTCCGAGGACGCCCAGTTTGAGGGTGGCTTCTACCGCGCCTTCCGAGGCGTGCTGGGTTGGTGTGTCCGACGCCCCCTGCTGGTGTTGCTCTTGACGATCCTTACATTCTTCGTGGGCATCATGGGCATGGGGAAAGTCGAGCAGCAGTTTTTCCCGGACTCATCGCGCCCAGAAATTCTGGTCGACTTCACGCTGGCAGAGGGCACAGGCATGGCCGAGACCGAGGCCGTTGCCAAGCGCCTTGAGGCTGTGGCACTGAGCGTTGAGGGTGTAGCCAGTGTCACGAACTGGATTGGATCTGGTGCGCCCCGGTTCTTCATGCCACTGGATGTCATCTTTCCGCAGGCGAACGTGGGGCAGATGATTGTGCTGCCCAAACCAAAGGCCGATCGCAAGCACATTGTGAAGGCATTGTCCGAGCAGCTCACACGGGTCGCGCCAGAGGCCAGAATCCGAGCCAAGCTGCTCCCGAATGGTCCCCCGGTGCCATATCCGGTGCAGATTCGGCTGGTCTCCGACCAGGTCGAGGCCCTGCGAAACGCGCAGCCCCTGGTTGAATCGGTCATGCGCAAGCATCCGGACCTGCTCGGTCTCCATAGCAATTGGAATCAGTCTCGGCCCGTCGCGAAGGTCGATCTCGATCTTGCTCGCGCTCGGGAGCTTGGGGTGAGCCCACTTGCCGTTGCGCAGTCGCTGAAGGCTCGATTCTCGGGGGTTTTGGTTGGAGAGTTTCGCGATGAAGATAAGCTCTTGCCGATCGAGATGAAGCTGCCCGCATCTGAACGCGATCAGCTGGCAGACCTTCGAGAGCTCTTGTTGTCATCGCAGTCCGGGGCGTTGGTACCGCTCGAGAAGGTGGCCTCCATCTCGCTGGTCTGGGAGCCAGGAATTTTGTGGCGCAAAGATCGTCGTTTTGCCATGACCCTGCAGGGGACAGTACGGGAGGGCAGGCAGGGCCCGTCTGTTCAGGCGGAAATCATGCAGCAGCTGCAGCCGACCTTGGGTCAACTCCCTGTGGGTGTCTCAGTGGAGGTCGGCGGTGAAACCGAGGAGAGCGGTAAGGGTCAGGTCTCGATCTTCAAAGGCCTGCCCGTCATGCTTTTTATTACGTTTACGCTCTTGGTGTTGCAGCTTCAGAGCACGCCGCGCAGCCTCATGGTGTTGGCCACAGCCCCTCTGGGTATTGCCGGTGTGGCTGGCGCTCTCCTCTTGCTCAATCGGCCCTTTGGCTTTGTGGCGATGCTTGGCGTCATTGCCCTCATGGGCATGATCATGCGCAATTCGGTGATTCTCATCGACCAGATTGAGCGAGAGCGTGCCGGAGGCAGGCCCATCAAGCAAGCCATTGTCGAGGCAACCGTTCGACGGTTCCGGCCCATCACATTAACTGCGGCTGCGGCGGTCCTCGCCATGATCCCGCTCCAAAGCAGTGTGTTCTGGGGGCCCATGGCTGTAGCCATCATGGGCGGCCTCGTAGTGGCAACACTCCTGACCCTGCTTGCGCTGCCTGCGCTCTATGCCCTCCTCGTGCGCGACAAACATGTTATCTGACGATATGGGGAAACTACCGAGCAAGGCCAGCCTCCCGTCTGGGCATGGTTTCGCTAGACTCTGGGAAGGGCCGTACAGCCGTGCGGCGTTTTTATTGCGGTTCCAATCGAGGAGACATCGATGAAGCAATCCCAACACGAAGTAGCGGCCGTCGAGGCCACAGCCGAAGGACAAGTCGCAGCAGGTCGCCGCAAGTTTTTTGGTAAAGCTGCAACCGCAGCTATTGCAACACCCATCGTCGGAGCCCCAATGATTGCTCGGGCTCAACAAGTAACTACGTTGCGCTTTCAGTCAACGTGGCCTGCCAAGGACATCTTCCACGAGTATGCAACCGATTTCGCGGCGAAAGTGAACTCCATGTCGGGTGGAAAGCTCAAGATCGACGTGTTGCCCGCCGGTGCAGTGGTGCCCGCGTTCGGCTTACTAGACGCCGTAAGCAAAGGCACGCTCGACGGCGGACACGGGGTTGTCGCGTACTGGTATGGTAAGAACTCCGCCCTCGCACTGTGGGGTTCCGGGCCAGCCTGCGGCATGGACGCAAACATGGTTTTGGCGTGGCACAAGTACGGTGGCGGCAAGGCCCTGCTCGACGAAATCTATAAGAGCCTGAATATGGATGTCGTCTCGTTCCTTTACGGCCCAATGCCAACCCAGCCCCTCGGCTGGTTCAAGAAGCCTGTGACGAAACCTGCCGACCTCAAGGGAATTAAGTACCGCACCGTGGGCTTGTCAATCGACATCTACAAGCAGCTTGGCGTAACGGTTAACGCACTTCCCGGAGGCGAAATCGTGCCTGCGATGGACCGCGGTTTGCTCGATGCAGCAGAGTTCAACAACGCTTCCTCAGACAGACTCTTGGGTTTCCCAGATGTATCGAAGGTCTGCATGCTGCAGAGCTTTCACCAGAGTTCAGAGCAGTTCGAGATTCTATTCGGAGGCGCTAAGTTCCGCTCGCTGCCGGAGGAGATGCGCGCGATTATCGCGAATGCGGTCGAGGCGTCATCAGCAGATATGTCTTGGAAAGCAATCGATCGTTATTCCAAGGACTATATTGAGATGCGGACGAAGCAGGGCGTCAAGTTCTACAAGACTCCCGATTCCGTACTGAAGGCTCAACTCGATGCCTGGGACAATGTGGTGAAGGCGAAGTCAGAGGAGAACCCGCTATTTAAGAAGACTTACGCCTCTATGCGTGATTTCGCTGAGCGTGCTGGCTCTTGGCAGACCGACACCTCGGTAGATATGCGGATGGCTTATCGTCAAACGTTTGCGAAGAAGGCAGCACCTGCAAAGAAGTAAAGTCGTAACGCTTTTAGCAATTAAAATGGCCCTTCCAGACATGGAAGGGCCATTTTGTTAGGGACGATCAGTGTTTCAAGGACGTCAAACACATGCAAAAACTACAAGACCTCTTCTTCCGTATCGATGCGTTCTCAACCCGTATTGGGCAGGCTTTCTCGTGGCTGATGGTTCCTCTTACCCTCATGATCTGTTACGAGGTATTCGCTCGATATTTTCTTAACCGCTCCAATGCTTGGGCGTTCGATGCTCAATTGATGCTTTACGGCAGCGTCTTCATGATGGCAGGGGCATACACCCTCGCTAAGAGCGGCCACGTGCGCGGCGACATCCTATACGGATTCCTTTCCCATCGGCAGCAAGCCCTCATTGACCTTATCCTGTACATCGTTTTCTTCATTCCGGGCGTGACGGCGCTCGCCTATGCTGGGGTGATTTTTGCAGGAGAGTCTTGGGCAATAAATGAGCATTCGTCTATTACCGCCGACGGCCCACCCATTTATCCCTTCAAGACCATTATTCCTCTGGCTGGGTCGCTACTCCTGCTCCAAGGCCTTGTGGAAATTTTGCGATGCGTGATCTGCATTCAACAAGGTGCATGGCCATCCCGGGAACCTGATGTTGAGGAGGTCAATGTAGACGCACTACGCGAGATGGTTCACGCAGACGACCTAATCGAGGCTGTTGATTCGCGAAAGGGAACAGCGTGAGACGAGAACTGGTTTTCGGCCTGTCGATTATGGGAGCCGTAGTCCTTGCCGCACTTTTGTTGACTCCATGGACGGCCCTAGAGTCGGGCCACCTCGGTCTTCTCATGCTCGCACTGGTTGTTGTTGCGATCATGTTGGGCTTCCCAACGGCCTTCACCCTGATGGGTATGGGCATGATTTTTACGTTGCTTGCCTATCGAATGTCCTCGCCCGACACGGCTGTTCAGCAGTCACTAGATCTTATGGTGCAGCGCGCCTATTCGGTCATGACGAACGACGTGCTGATCTCCATACCCCTCTTCGTATTCATGGGATACCTTGTGGAGCGAGCGAACCTCATTGAGCGGCTGTTTCGTTCTATGCATTTGGCAATGGCTCGGGTCCCGGGCTCGCTTGCAGTCGCGACGCTGATCACCTGCGCAATTTTTGCGACAGCTACCGGTATTGTTGGGGCAGTGGTGACCCTCATGGGTCTTCTGGCCTACCCAGCGATGCTGAAAGCCGGTTACAGCGAAAAAGTTGGCGCAGGGGTCATTACGGCAGGGGGTTGTTTGGGTATTCTCATCCCCCCGTCAGTGCTCCTCATTGTCTATGGCGCAACCGCTGGCGTGTCCGTTGTTCAGCTCTACGCGGGGGCCTTTTTTCCTGGCCTGATGCTCGCTGGGCTCTACGTGCTCTATGTCATTGTTTTGGCAAAAATCAACCCAAGTCTCATGCCCGCCCTTTCAGAAGAGGCACGGCGACCTAAGCTGTCATCGACGACATTAGCGCTCTCTGAACGTTTCGGTTCGCATGCCGTTCTCGGATTACTGCAGGGACTTTTTCGTCCCTTGCCGGGTGGGCTTCGGCGTACCGCAGTAGCAGGGCAGGCTCTTCAAGCCTTGATCCCCGCTGCTTTGATTGCAGTAATACTCGCTCTGGTTATCTGGGGGCGGACAGATGCAACCATGCCTACGGATGATGGTGGTGCCCTCGTTGAAATGAGCGGCACGTCACTTGAGCCCGCTGAGAGCGAAATGCCTGCAGAGCCAAACTCGGGTTTGAGTGCGCTCCCCGGAGACGATTTGGCCGAGAAAGATGAGCCAGAGCAGCTTGCGGAACTTGGCGGGCTGCAAGAACCTCCGGTCTCCGAGGAGGACCAAAACCTGGCGCAGCAGCCTGCCGAGGCTAGCTCCCAAGCCACTCTCTCAGCCCAGGTAGGCTCGTTGAATGACCAGCGCACAGCCGCGTCATCGTCGGGTGAGCCGGCAGTGACGCCTTTGTGGGTTTGGGTTGTGGTTGGCATTGGTGTGGCAATCGGTTCGTTAACCTACTTGCTCATGAATTGGGCTCGCTTCGAGGTGTTGAAGCTGCTCCTCAGCAGTTTCTTTCCACTCGCAGTGCTGATCATGTCAGTCCTCGGCAGTATCGTTTTTGGACTTGCAACGCCAACGGAGGCCGCGGCAGTCGGCACACTTGGAGGTGCGCTGCTTGCTCTTGCCTATGGCCATTTGAATCTACCCGTTGTAAGGGAATCTGTATTCCTCACGGGGAAGACGACGGCCATGGTCTGTTGGTTGTTTGTCGGATCCTCTATTTTCTCGGCAGCATTTGCCTTGTTGGGTGGGCAGGCATTGGTCGAGGCTTGGGTCCTCTCGCTTGGGCTCACCAAACTCGAGTTTCTAATCCTGTCCCAGGTCATTATTTTCTTGTTGGGCTGGCCTCTCGAGTGGACAGAAATCATCGTCATCTTCATGCCGATTTTCATCCCGCTGCTGGATAACTTCGGGGTCGATCCGCTTTTCTTCGGGCTCTTGGTTGCGCTCAATCTTCAGACGGCTTTCTTGTCCCCCCCCGTTGCAATGTCGGCGTTTTACCTCAAGGGCGTAGCACCGCCACATGTCACTCTGAACCAGATTTTTGCGGGCATGATTCCCTTCATGGGAATTCAGCTATTTGCCTTGGTGCTGTTATATCTCATGCCAGAGATTGGCATGTGGCTGCCCACGGTGCTCTATCGCCAATGAACCACGAGACCATGATGCTCCGCGAGACGCTGGCCTCGGGTCAGCTTGGCCTTCAGGACTATTTGCTTGAGGCGCTAGCGATGATTCGCACCCGCGATGCTGTAGTTGGCGCTTTTGAGGATCTGAATGAGGCGCAGCTGACTGAGGCCGTCGAGAAGCTGGACACTGCGCGTCGGCTCGGGCACCACTTAGGCCCCCTTTTTGGCCTTCCTGTCGGCGTAAAGGACATTATCGATGTGGCGGGGTACCCGACTGGATACGGGATTGCCCAGCGAGCGCAACACTTTCCATTGAAAGACGCCACGCTTGTGAGAAGGCTCCGTGCCGCTGGCGCGCTTGTCTTCGGGAAGACAACCACCACGCCTTTGGCGAGCCGAGAACCGTCTCGAACCCGCCACCCACTAGACCCCAGGAGAGGGCCTGGGGGGTCGTCGAGCGGCTCGGCAGCTGCCGTTGCCGCGGGGTTCACGCCGCTTGCGATCGGGACCCAAACGAATGGATCCGTCATTCGTCCCGCAGCCTTTTGTGGCGTCCCAGCTTTAAAGCCGTCGTTCGGGCTGATCCCGAGGACGGGGGTGCTCATGCAGTCTCCCACGCTCGATCAGGTTGGTTTTTTCGCAAGAGATCTCGACGGCTTGGCCTGTTTGACCGAGTGCCTCAGCGGCGATGACGGAGAAGATGCAGCCAGCAGGGGCGCGCCACATCTTATGTTGCGTCGGGCACTACAAGAGCAATGGACTCGGCCACCTCGCTTTGCCGTGGTGATCCCCCCCGCGATTGGCAAGCCAAGTTCCAGCATGCAGGACGCCCTCGATGAGCTTCTCGCGTTCCTGGGTGACAACGCCGAAAGTGTTCAGTACGACTATCTGATTGAAGACTGCTTAGAGGCCCACGCCGTCATCCACGCTGCAGAAATTGCCCATCAGTACGACCACTTGGCGAACCGCGACCCTCAGGTTGTGCCGCGGGGCGTGGCTGAGCAGATGCAGCGCGGGCGTGAGCTCAAGGCCGGTGCCTATTTCAAGGCCATGGCATTTCGTGACCGCTCGAGGCAGTCTTTTCAAGACACGTTTGATGATTTCGATGTCATCCTCACGCTCAGTGCACTCGATTCCGCACCAGAGAGCCCCGAAAATACCGGCGACCCCCGACCGTGCACCCCTTGGAGTCTCTTGGGCTTTCCCGCGCTCCATGTGCCCTTGTTTAGCGATAAAGACGGATTACCGCTCGGCGTGCAGATCGTCGCAGGACCATACCAGGATGCTCGTACCCTCAGCGTAGGCAAGTGGCTTATGGATGCGGTGGCGAACGCGTGATTCTGACACTCTGAGAGGCAATCAGGATCTCAGCCAGGTAGAGCAGGCAAGCAGCGATAAAAAAGCCAAAACCACCGAGGAATGTGACCGACACCCACCGAGAGAGCTGGAGCCGACCGGCAATTCCAGCCGCGTAGAAAAGTTCCATGACGGTTAAGCCGATGAGCACCGCGCAAATGACCATGAGCGCCGTCGCCCAGTTAATCACGCGACTTCGAAGATGAAGGCTTTGCAGCTCCTCCAAGTGCCCTCTCAGGCGAGCCTCATGAGGTGCCGGGGAGGCCTCAACCAGTTCATGTAGACGCCGCGCACGGTCGATTACGCGAGCGAGGCGTGTGCCCAGTGCATTGAGCATGCCCGCAACCCCAGTTAATAAAAACACCGGGGCCACAGCGAGCTGAATGGCCTCGGTGAGGGGGTTGATTTCAGAGAGGCTCAAGGTTTGGCAGCGGGCGCTGACGCTGGTTCAGGAGAACGGTAGAGCTGGCCGAGCGCTCCCGCGTCATCCTTGAGGGCCAACTCAATAAGCTGATCAATCTCTCCCGCAACTGCTGCTGAGTCGGCCGACCCGAGCCACTGCACTCGGTTGTTTCGAATCAGAATGAGACGATCTAGGGAGCAGTTCTTCCCGGTTGCCTTGAGCCAACCGAGCACTACACGGCCGCGCTTACTCTCGGGAGACTCTAGCGCAAGGGTGCGAAACGCTGCGACGCTGCAGTTGGGCAGGGGCGGAGGAGTCTCATTGCCCTCTTGTGCACTGACAAGCAGCGGGGGCAATAAGAGAATGAGGCTAAAGGCGAGTCGCATGAGGACGATTGTAGTGACATGGGCGCATTTTTCGTAGTTTTACTGGGATTGCTATGGCCGGTCGAAGGTCTCACGCGCGACTACGTCATTCTCGATAAGGGTGATGGCAGCGTCTCTTATGCAGAGCTTTTCTCGTTGCGAAGGACTACGGAGGGCGCGCTTGTGTGGCGTGTTGACGACTTTAGGCACCCAGACATGATGGGGCACCTCTCAAAGCTGTACCTGGAGGAAATCGACTGTGTGGGGCGTCGTGCAAGGACACGAAGCGAGCGCCGCTACTCTGGAAAGCGCGCCACTGGCCGACCTACATCCATCGCGAGGGTTGATTCGAGCTGGCGCGCGCTTAAGGGGGAGGGCGGGCCAGACGGCATCCTTCTGAGGACCGTCTGTCCGCGCCTAACCACAAAGAACTAGAACCGCAAACCCTAGAGCGAGAAGGCGAGTGCTGAGAGGTCGTCGCGTCGGACCTCCTGCCCCCTCCACGCTGTAATCACCTCATGGAGTCGATGGACCAGGCGCTCGGCGGACTCATGACGGTGTGCTTCGAGGGCCTCGATCCATCGCTTGGGGCCGAAGGCCCGTCGGTTAGTGCCGCCTGGCTGGTCGAATATACCGTCTGATCCCATCGCAAAAAGATGGCAATCAGCGAGCGAAACATCGACTTCTTCGAGTGCCTCATGCGGTGCGGTTCCCGGATAGCCCAGCGCCATACGGTCTCCTACGAGTCGTATGACTGACTCTGTTGTCTTGGGCACTACAAAACAATTGGTACGTGCCCCAGCGAATACGACCTTCTGCGCACTCAGATCCACCATGCAGGCACCTGCATCAAAGCCGTCATTTGACGCTGCATCTTCGCGGTCTTGATTTAGAGAGCGACGAACGAGGTCACCGGCACGCGCTAGAGCCTCTCCAGGCCGGATGGCGGGGTTTTCAGCGTAAACACGGCTCAGAGATGTAACGACAAGCATGGACATTAGTGAGCCTGGCACGCCGTGTCCGGTGCAGTCGATCAGAATGAGCGTGAAGCAGTTATTGTGCGCTGGCGACCGCCAATAGACGTCGCCGCCCACGATGTCTCGTGGCTCCCACAGAATTCCAAGAGACCGAAGGTCCTGGCGCATAAAGTCGTCATTGGGCAGAAGGCTCTTCTGAATCCGGCTTGCGTAGTTCACTGAATCCATAATCTCAGAGTTGATCTCCGCGAGTGCATGAGCTTTCTCCTCGTTGGCTTCAACGAGGTAGTTCAACATGTCCGTATTCAGCCCAATCCCCGCGTATTTGCCGTCCTCAGTGATCAAAAAACCACCTCGGCTGAGGTTTCCACCCCGAGCGAGTAAAGCAGAACTCACCTCATCGATCGAAATGTTCGACTCGAATGATGCGAACTCGTCTTGCATGAGCATCCTCACACTTCGCTTCTCGAAGACCGAGTAGTGCAGTGGATTCGCCGCCAAGTTGAGCGCTGCTCCCTTTTCGATCAGACCAATCGGAACACCATGTCGGTCGACCACTGGCACGATCATAACGTCTTCGAGTGAGCGAATTCGGCTGATGAATGGACCACACACCTCGTGCTCCTCGACAGCCCACTGCTCGCGGAGAATCGATTTAATCAGTTTGGTGCTTATCATCTCTCACTCCTTCAAGTTGATCCGCAATGGATCGGAGATTGGCCACAAGGGCAATTCGATCAGGCATCGAGAGTTCTGATGGATGGATCTCCACCCCCTCTGGGTTGCCGGGAAGTCTCAGCTTGACGGGCAGTTCCTCGTTAACATGGGTCGCTGAGCCATAAAACTTTGTGACTGCAAACGTTCGCACGGGCCGGCCAATGCCTTTGAGCGTAAGTGGTTCTCGCTCGATTGCCAGCATGTGGTCTTGAACCAGCGAATATGTCTCGTAGGACAGTAGAACGCCTCCTGCCTCACATGCACTCTCTATACGCGCAGTCAGATTCACTTCGCCACCGATAATCGTGTAGGCCATGCGATCCGCGCTGCCAAAGTTCCCCACGTTGCAATAGCCTGTATTGAGGCCCATGCGGGTGATCAGCGGATATTGAAGCCCCTCGCCTTGCCATTGCAGGTTGAGAGAGGCGAGGCGCTGTTGCATTTCAACTGCCATGGCCACGGCGGCGAGTGCGTCCTCCCGATCACCTTTGGTCTCGGGATCTCCGAAGAAGACCATCATTGCATCGCCGATGAATTTATCGATCGTTCCGCCATGCTTAAGCGCAATGCGGGACATTTCTGAAAAATATTGGTTGAGGTAATGGGTGAGCTTCTCTGGCTGGAGGGCCTCGGAGATCTGGGTGAACCCTTGAATGTCGGAGAAAAAAACCGTAAGCAGCCGGCGTTTGGTTTTGATCTCAAGCGTCTGTTTGCCGGCGAAGATTGATTCAAAGACTTGGCGGGGCAAGTAGCTGGAGAGCTGATTGGCGAGGCCCTCGAGTTTTGCTTTCTCCTCGGTCAACTCCTCCGACAGGTTCTGCAGCCGAAGCTCGTTCCGGTCACTGATCCGGATGATGCGGTTAAAGTCTTTGAGCAACCGCTTGTAGCTCTTGTGGAGCCGCTCAAAATCATCCCTCGGAAATTTGCCCTCGACCTCCTCCATGAGACGCTCGCACCAGGCAAGCGTCTCCAGCTCTTGTGCAAGCAGTTCGGAGGACACAGCTACTCAGCGATCGCCTTGAGCGAAAATTTCGCGGCAGACAGCTCCTCTGAGAATTCCTCGCCCAACTCGAGCATGTTGTCATCATCCTCCGCATAGACCCAGTCCACGGAGACGTCGTTTCCTCTGGAGGCCGCTTCTTCTAAGCTGCAAAAGAGGTCCATGAGCACTTTTGCGGAGGAGCTGTTGAAGTAGGTCAGACGAAATTCGAAGTGAACGGGGCCTTCGTGCTTTTCCTCGAGAAAGGCATTGACGGTAGCAAGGGGATCTGCGAAGAATTTGAACGGATCCTCAGGATAGGATTCGCCACTCAGAACAAACGTGCGGGCCACAGGATCAAACTCGACCGCAGGCGTGCGGGCCGTCGATGAAATTGAAATTTTTTCCATGAACGTTCTCTCAGAAGTAGGCTTCAAAGCAGAAGAAACAGTAGTTGGCGTCGTCGGTCGGCAGGATGTCGTACTCCCAGCGGCCGTTTGCCTCTCGAGCGATTGAGATAAAGCCAACGCCTGCGCCCTTTGAGCCCTCTGGCGGGCCATCTTTGAGCTGCTCACGCATGAGCTTTGTCAACTCTTTTCTGTCGAGACCGCGAATGGATTCAAGGGCGTCTTTGATGCGCGGAACGTGCTGTGTCTCGATCATATTTCCACAGGTTACGAACCGAACCCCGTCTGGATGATCTCCAATAGCGACGAGCCCGTAGCGAATCTCCTGAAGGTACGGATCGTCAACGGGCTCACCTTCCTCGTCTAACTCGGGTCCGCGCGACTCCGCCGAATAGCGAATGACATTTTGAACCTGCTCAACAAAGGCAGAGAAAATGCCGCGAGAGATTTTCGCGTCGGTATGGTCAAGCGCCAGCTTCGTCCGAAGCGCATTCCCAATGCCTGTGAGAATGTCATCGTTCAGGTAACCGCTGTAAGAGAAAACAATGCCTCGCGAGCTGAGCTCACGACGAAAATTCAGAAAACTTAGTGCATCCATAAGTTGGCCCCCCTGACCAAAGCAATGCTTGTGCGTGGAAGTGGAACAGACAGAGATGACGACTTAAAGACAGCTTGGCCCTTGCCCTGGTCTAATAGGTTTCAGTAAGATCAATCACCATGATTGAAATATTTCAACGTACGCTGCTTATCACCGAACAAGTCTCGGTCCAAGCCTCGATTGAGGCGCTTGCAGAAGCGCTCCGCGAGGCCCATGGAGCGAGCGAAGCCTTTGTTGGGTCTCCTGCCCCTCGCTTTTCGCTGGGTAAGTCCGCGCCAGAGAAAGGCACATACGTATTGGTCAGTGGCTCGATGGGGAGGTCGATTCAGCTGATTGATCCGACTGACACAGAGCCCGAGACACTCGAAGCGGGCCGTTTCTTAGTGCTGATTACTGAGCGCTGGTTGGACGCACTCACACAGGTCGATCATTTGTCCAACGCACTTCGAGAGGCCTCCTCTCAAGACACCCTCACTGGAGTCCTGAATCGCAGGAGTTTTATGGCATTTGCAGTGCAGCGCCTTGAGGCCGCTCAGGCTGAGGGGCGCAGTCTTGCAGTTTTAATGTTGGATGTGCGCGGTTTCTCAAAAATCAACTCTTTGTTAGGAGATGAACTGGGAGACGAGCTTCTCTTTGAGGTCGCCTCAAAGGTGCGCCTGCAGCTCAGGGAACAAGATCTCGTGGCTCGATTGGAGCGTGACCAGTTCATGATCCTTCTCGACCAGATTCCAAGCCCAGAGAGTGCGGAGCGCGTCGCGATTCGCGTGCTAAGCTGCCTCGAGTGCATGCCAATTGAGCATTGGCAGGGTATCCGTCTCGGAGTCGCAGTCTCTCCAAGTGCTGGCCGGACTGTGATGGACCTCACGGAGTCCGCGGCAGCTGCGCTCAAAGAGGCCAAGACCTTGGGTCTTGCATCTGCCTATAGGGGGCTGTGACCCCATGACCGATCTCTCCCGATGGTCTCATTCTGTCGCTCCGGAGGGCATACTTCGCACAGCCATAAATCTTGGCAATGCTGTCTTGGCGGGTCGCGATACATCGGGTAAGCCTATCGGAGTTACTGTGGATTTGGCCTGCGAACTGGGCCGGCAGCTGGGGGTTCCAGTCGCGCTCCAGCCATACGAGAAGGCCATATCTTCCGTTGAAGCCGTGTCGGATGGAGCAGCGGACATTGGATTTTTTGCGATCGACCCCAAGCGGGGAGAGTCCATATTATTCTCTCCTGCTTATGTTCTCATTGAAGGATGCTATGCGGTGAGGGAAGAGAGTAGCCTCCAGTCGATTCACGAGGTCGATCGCAAGGGGCACCGAATTGTGGTTGGCCAAGGCAGCGCCTACGACCTTCATCTGACGCGTGCCATCCGAGAGGCAACGCTGGTCCGGGTTGCAACCTCACAGGCTGTCGTTGATAACTTCCTAACGATAGGTGCGGACATTGCAGCGGGGGTGCGCGAGCAGCTTCAGCTTGATTTGGCCCGCGTCCGAGGCTTGCGGCTCATAACGGAGCCCTTCATGGTGATTGAGCAGGCCATGGGCTGCCCAAAAGGAAGAGGCTCCGATGCCCACGCTGCGCTCTCGCGCTTTGTCGAATGGGCAAAGGCGAGCGGCTTCGTACAGCAGGCCCTCTTGCGGCATGGGCAGACAGGTGCACGGGTCGCTACTTAAAGTCACCCGCCACCGCGTAGGCAAGTCCTTCGGGCTTGATGTATCGATTCCAGGCTGCAGAGGCCTGTTGAGGGGTGACTGAGGCAATCTGCCGGTCGAACTCGGCCTCCAGCGCGTAAGCACGACCCATATCTGCATGCCTTGAGAGGTCGGAGGCAAGGCGGTCGTCTTGAGCACGCGCAAGCTGGCGAAAGTTCAATAACCCCCGCTTTGCTGCCTCGATCTCGTCTCGGGAGAATCCATCGCGCTGCGCACGAGCAAACTCCTCGGCAAACGCGTTCTCCACCTTCGCGCGATTCTGCGGAGCAAAAATTGCCCAGCCCTCTAGCCGAGATGCTGGCTCAAAGGGATTCATGACCAGCCGGGAACGCACGTCGTACGATAAGCCCTCCTTCTCTCGTACACGCATCCAGAGGCGTGCGCTGGTCGAGCCGCCAAAGGCAAAGTTTGCGACCAAGAGCGCAGCGTGATCTGCACCGAACTCCTGAATGGCGATGGGCAGTCTCAAGGCCAGTGCAGCATTCTGTTTGTCTGGTGTGTGAATCTGGATGCGTGTTGCCTTGGGTGCGACATGCGGACGTGGTAAGCGCTGAAAGGCCGTCTGGGGAGCCCAATTCTCGAGGGCTTGGCGAATGGCCGTTTCCGCAGCCTTCGCGTCAAAATCGCCCACGACAGAGAGTTGGGCATGAGAGAGCCCGAGCATGAGCTGGTGAAAGGCAACGACCGCTTCACGCGTTAATGACTTGAGCGCCGATTCCGATTCTGCGAAGTCCATTGCATAACGGGGGTCGCCTTTGGCGTAGGGGTTATTCCAACGGTCGAGGGCATTGTCCGCGCGTGCGTCTGGCTCATCTTTCTGGGCGGCGATCATGGAGAGCGCCTGGGCGCGCACCTCCTCAAAGACTGCGGGATCGATGCGTGTATCCCGGAGCATCTGTCCCACAAGTGCAATCACCTCGGGAAGGCGCTCGCGCGTGGAGACGATAGAGGCGGAAATCCGCTCTGCATTGCCACCGAACTGAACCGTACTCTGAAGGGACGTCAGACGATCCTGAAGCGCCTGTCGGCTCAGTGTGTTGGTGCCCTTGTCGAGCATCATGGCGAGGACAGTGCCCGCAATGTCTTGGTCCTGAAGGGACGCCAGGCTGCCGAGGTAGAGGGTAAGGTTTGCCTTCACCGCCTGGCCGCGCACTGATTTGCTGAGCATCGACACGGTGAGCCCTGGCGAGACTTTTAACAACGCTGTTCGCTTGGCGATGTTGGCTGGACTGACGTCGAAGGCTTCCGATTGACTCACGGATTTCACAGGCTTGAACTGCGCCAGTTGCGCTTGCAGATCGAGGGGCTGAATCGCTGGTGCGCGTATCGGCTTCGGTGTGGGCTGGTACTGCGCAAGGGTGCGGTTATCGGGTAGGAGCCACTCGGATGCAACTCGCTGCACGGTCGCCAGATCGACAGCCTTGACGCGATCTCTGAGCAGAAAGAAGAGCCGCCAGTCTCCCTGTGCGATCGACTCGCTCAGGGCCACACCAACCTTCTCCGGGTCGGTGAACTGTTGATCCCAGTCACGCAGCCAGTTTGCTTTCGCACGCGCCAGCTCGCTCTCCGTGAGCGCTGCGCTTGAGAGTCCTTCTACGGTGTCAATGAGCGTCTTGCGAGCGGCGGCGGGGTCTTGATCGGGGGCGAGTTGTGCCCCGAACAGCAGAAACCCAGGATCGGCGAGATTTGCATTAAATCCAAAGACCTCAGCCGCGAGTTTTTGCTCGACCAAGGCTTTGTGCAACCTTCCCGCCGGCGCCTCGCTGAGCATGCGATTGAGCAGTTCAATTGCCGCCGTGTCAGGATGGGCGCCTTCAGGAATGTGATAGCCGGCCAGCAGCAGCGGCACACCACCCACGCGTCTGATGGTGACCTCGCGCGAACCATCCTGAACGGGGTCACGGGTGTAGAGCGGTGGCAATGCGCGCTTGGGTTTGGGAATGACACCGAACGTCTTTTTCAGCGTTGCGAGCACACGCTCAGGCTGAAATTTGCCGGAAATGACGAGGGTGGCGTTGTCGGGTTGATAGTAGCGCTTATAGAACGCGCGAAGCCGCTCAATACTGACACCCTCCACATCTGAGCGAGCCCCAATCGTGCTGTTTCCGTAGTTGTGCCACTGGTACATGGTCGCGACCGTACGCTCGAAGAGCACACCAAACGGGCTGTTCTCACCCATTTCCATTTCATTGCGTACCACGGTCATCTCTGTGTCGAGATCTTTGCGCGCAACTTTCGCCGAGACCATGGCGTCGGCGAGCCAGCCCAGATACCAATTCAGGTTGGTTTCATTTTCAGCAAAACTCGCGAAGTAATTGGTGCGGTCTAGCCATGTGGTTCCGTTTGCGCGAAACCCGCGTCGACTGAATTCTGCAAGCGCATCTGGGTACTTATCGGATGCCTTAAAGAGCAGGTGCTCTAGGAGATGAGCCATTCCTGTCTCGCCGTAACTCTCGTGCTTTGAGCCCACGCGAACGGTCAAGTTCACGGTTGTCGTTGGTTTGGAGGCATCTGGCACTAACAGCACTTGAAGGCCATTGGAGAGGCGGTATTCTTGAATACCCTCTACCTGCCGGACCTCGGTCGACTGAGCGGGTTGAGCAAGCAGTAAGAGGGCAGTCGAAAGGCCTGACAGCAGTATTTGTGAGATTTTCATAGCGGTCGATGATACGCAAGCTCGGATTAACTTGGGCACGCAGATAGGAGAAAACCCCAGTGAACAACCATGGGTCTGGTCAGAGTCAACGCTTAGTCAAAATCTGGGATCTCCCCACACGCACTTTTCATTGGCTCTTGGCTGCAAGTGTGTTGGGGTCCTTTATCACGGTGAAGCTTGGCTTCATGGATTGGCACGGACGCATTGGAGGATTTGCACTCTCGCTCTTACTCTTTCGACTGCTTTGGGGTTTCTGGGGCTCAGAAACGGCGCGCTTTGCTCGGTTTATTCCGAGCCCACGTCAGTTGCTTGCATACCTACGGGGAATGGCCGCTCCTCGGCTGGGGCATAACCCCCTTGGTGCTCTGTCGGTGATCGCGTTGCTTGGGGTGTTTACCCTGCAGGCGCTGGCGGGTCTGGCCACCTCCGACGAGATTGCATACGACGGCCCTTTGGTCTCTGTTTTGCCTGGGATCTGGGTAGAGTGGGCCGGCTGGATTCACCTCGCGACAGAGCCGGTGTTGCTGGGGCTGGTTGCGCTGCACCTGCTTGCGATTCTGATCTATCGCGTGCGACGCGGGCAGAATCTTCTGAGACCCATGTGGACAGGTTACGCTACGGTTGAAGCGGTCATGGCAGGGCAAGAGATTCGGGACCGATGGTTAGATCGACTGCGTGCGGCCCTGCTCTGGGGGCTCGCTGCCTGTGGGGTGGCCGTGATCTTCAACGGAGTCTGAGAATCCAAGAAAGCGTGCAATCTCCTCACGCTGGTTCCAGGCATCCTGTTCTCCCATCGCAATCAGGCTGCGCGTAAAGGCGGACTCAAAAAGCAAATAACTGAGAAGGGCGCCACCCCGACTCGCCCGGTTGGGACGCCCTCGTTGGTCTCCAAGCAGTCGCATAAGCCTCTGCACGCTGGGAGGCAGCGATTGCATGTGGGCTTGGGCCAATTGGTCAATGCGCGCACTGGGAAAAATCGTCATGACCTGAATGGGACGAAGCCCATTGACCTGAGCAGATCCCGCTGGCAAGCGACTCAGGGTCTGATTGACGCGCTCAAGTCGTTCAATATCGGCCGGGAGTGCATCGATAAAGATGCTTGAGAGGCTATGCCCAATGACCTCAGAGAGGCTTGGCGCCGGGGCGTCTTCGTGGCCTGAGGCGCTCGGTTCCGGCGGCTTGGCCGCTCCGATCACAAAAAGCTGCTCCGCGCCCATATGAATGGCTGGCGACAGGGGAGACGTCTGCCGAACAGACCCGTCTCCGAAATAGGCCCTGGGCCCGTTGAGGGGAAGGGGCACGGGGGCAAAGATCAGCGGTATTGCAGCACTTGCGAGGAGGTGGTCGTAGTGAATGGTGGTCGGAATGGCGATACGTTGGTTGCGTCGCCAAGCGGAGACAGACTGTTTGGCCTGGAAGAAGGTGACGTGTTCTCCACTGCTGTAACTTGATGCTGTAATGGCCAGCGCATCAAGCGCATCTGTCTCGAGTAAATCCGGCAAGCGCCTGAGTGGAATGTGCATGCGCAGCAGTTCGCCAAGTGGCGTGTTGTCGAGCACGCTCTTGGGAGCAAACTTTCCGCGCGCGATAAGCCACCCGATGCCCATCAGGGAGAGCCAACGAAACCCGCCTTCGATCATGTCGGCTACCGAGGCGCGATAGACCTGCTCGACATGTAGCTCTGTCCAGACTTGCTTAAGGGCACGGGTAGCGGCGCCGAATTGATCTGCGCCGCAGGCGATTGCGGCAGCATTAAGCGCACCTGCCGAGGTGCCGCAGATGATTGGAAAGGGATTTGCGGAATGCCCATGCGCAGCCTGAATTTTGGCCACTGAGCGCAATACGCCTGCCTGGTAGGCAGCTCTCGCCCCACCCCCGGTAAGCACCAAAGCCGTCTTAGCTGGGCGCAAGGATTTGCCGTAGGCACTGGGCGAGGGCGTCCACCTGGGTCGGTTTGGTGAGGTAGGCATTGCCCCCGCAGGTCTTCCATTTGTCATTGCCTGCATTGAACACATCGGCCGTGAGAAAGACAATCGGGAGTCTCTCGGGGGGGTAGCCGTTGGCCCTGAGCTGAGTTGCGAGCGTGTATCCGTCCATCACAGGCATGTTGATGTCAGACAGGAGCAGCGCATAGTCCTGGGCGCGCAAGGCTTCCATTGCCTCTGCCCCATGGCCGACCACCGAACAGGTGTAGCCCAGGAGTTCGAGCTGTCGTCGGATCAACTTCTGGTTCACGATATGGTCTTCAGCCACCAGTATGTGCGGCCTTGAGACTGGAACCTCCTGTTTGACTCTCGTTGCGCCTTGCGATTGATGGGGTGAGGCCTCATCCGGCACGCCCACCGCATCCAGTGCCGGCAGCTCAATCGAGAAGCAACTGCCTTTGCCCTCCTCGCTCTCTGCGTGGATTCGGCCATGCATGGCCTCCACCATGCGTTTGCATATGCTCAGCCCAATCCCTGTTCCCTCAACCTCTGTCTGCTCAGCGCCGAGCCGACTGAAGGGCTGGAAGAGTTGGTCCATTTTGATCCTTGGAATGCCAAGGCCGGTATCCTCGATTGCGATGCAAACAAAAGGACCAGAGGCATTGACCTTGACCTGCACGGACCCATGAATTCGGTTGTATTTCACGGCGTTGGACAACAGATTGACGAGCACCTGCTTGAGTCGAAAGGGATCTGCCCGCACAAGGCGGGCGCTTGGCGTAAATGGCAGGACCTGTATTTGCCTAGATCGTGCCAACACATTGATCATGGCAATAGAGTCGCGAATAACCTCATCGAGGTGCACATTGACGGATTTGAGGGCGGTGAGGCCTGATTCCACTTGGGTAAGGTCCAGGACATCGTTAATCAGTGAGAGTAGATGCCCACCGGCCTTGACCATGTCGTCAATCTGCTCTCGGTGGTCCGCGCTGAGGCTTGGGTCATCTATGAGCAACTGGCCCAGCCCAATGATCACATTCATGGGCGTGCGTAACTCATGACTCATGGTCGATAAGAACTGCTCTTTGCTCCGCAGTGCAGCGTCAGCTCTTTGCTTGGCCTCTGCAAGCGCTTGCTCTGCCGACTTTTGTTCTGAAATATCAGTGGCGAATTTGATGACCTTCACCGGACGGCCTTGAAGGTCAAGAATGGGGTTATAAGAGGATTGAATCCAAACAGGGCGCCCCGAGCGGGCAACGCGTTTGTACTGTCCCGCATCGCTCTTACCAGAGGCTAGGTTGCGCCAGAGTTCGGCGTACTCCTCAGAGGCTACGTAATCCCGCTCACAAAAGAGTGAGTGGTGAGAGCCAATGATTTGGTCGCGCTCGTATTCGAAGAGGCGCAGAAAGTTCTCGTTAGCCTCTACAACACGGCCTGTCAGGTCGAATTGAATGACTGCCTGTGAGCGGTCCAACGCGAGGAGCTTGCCTCGCGCATCTATGATTTCACTGTCGTTAAACATCTCAGCTCCCCTTTTTTTGAGGGGAATCCTAGGCTGAGTTTATTGCACCGACTTGTCAGCGCATCTTTTTCTATTTGGCGATTGCATGTGGGTGTCCTCTTGCTGCGCTGTCGTTAATTTCGATCGCCGTGAAGAATGCCGCCAAGCAATCCCCCGCCCACACCTGAGAGGATGGAGCCCTCGCCCTGGGATCCGCCGTTCTGAGGGGCGGCAGCAAAAACACGTGAGGCAAGTCTAGAGAAGGGCAGACTCTGCAGCCAAATGTCACCTGGCCCCTCCAGGCGTGCGAAGAACAGCCCTTCCCCGCCAAAGAGTGCGGTCTTGATTTTTCCAACGTACTGAACATCGAATCCCACAGAAGGTGCATGCGCGACGAGGCAGCCCGTATCGACCATGAGCGACTCTCCCGCTGCCAGCGTTCTCCGCGTCACAGTCCCTCCAGCGTGCATGAAGGCGTGCCCATCACCTTCAAGTTTTTGCATGATGAAGCCCTCACCTCCAAAAAATCCGACCGCCATTTTGCGTTGGAAGTGAAGCGAGAGCGAGACGCCCTTGGCTGCGCATAGGAAGCTGTCTTTCTGGCAAATGAGCTGTCCGCCATGCTCGCTCAGATCGACGGGGATGATCTTTCCTGGGTAGGGTGCTCCGAAGGCCACGCGTCGTTTCACTTGGGCCTGATTGACGTAGGCAGTGGTGAAGAGTGACTCGCCAGTGAGCAAGCGTTTGCCTGCGCCAAGGAGCTTTCCGAAAATGCCGCCCTGCTGGTCCGAGCCATCCCCGAAGAGCGTTTCCATTTCGATCCCAGACTCCATGAACATCATGCTGCCTGCTTCACCAATTGCGGCTTCGCCGGGGTCGAGCTCAACCTCGACATACTGCATTTCGCTTCCAAATATTTTGTAGTCGATTTCGTCCATTGGCATGTCAATTCTCCTGATACGGGGCAACCGTGAGATAGTGGGCGCCAGCATGTTAAACCTTGATTTCCCACTTGGCTTTTATCCGGCGGCGGCAGTCGCTATTCTCTTGACCGGAATCATCAAGGGCGGGTTTGGCGGCGCTGCTGGGGGTCTCGCGGTCCCTATTATGGCGATTTGGGTCTCGCCGGCTGTTGCTGCGGGTGTGATGCTGCCAATCCTCTGCGCCATGGATATTTTTGGCACCAAGGCCTACTGGGGGCGATGGTCGGTTGCGCTGATTCGACCAGTCCTGATTGGTGCATTGGTTGGCATCGTTGTGGGTGCCTTGCTTTTCCGGGCGCTATCGGTCCAGGAGCTCAGGCTCATCATTGGCAGTATTGCGGTGGTCTTTGTCTTGAATAACTGGTTCCAAGTCGCGGCTCGCATTGCATCGTGGCTGCAACGCGCCCCTGGTCAGATGGGTGTAAGGGCGGGGTATTTTTGGGGAGTCGTTTCTGGGGTGACCAGCACGCTGGCCCACGCAGGCGGTCCTCCCTTCGCCGTTTACGTCATGACACTCAAGCCCGATAAGACCGTTCTGGTCGCAAGCGCCTCTCTGTATTTTCTGGTGGTGAATTACGCGAAGCTGGGCCCCTATTACTTCCTCGGTCAGCTCAATCTTTCAAATCTGGGAGCTTCGCTGCTGTTTTCGCCGCTCGCCCCGCTCGGGATCTGGTTAGGCGTGTGGCTGCATAAGCGCGTCTCAGAGCAGATGTTCTACCAGGTGAGCTATCTCTTGCTCTTTGGAACGGGTGTGAAGCTGATATGGGACGGACTCAGCGCGTAGAGCGAATCATGCGCACCGCAGAGCAGGGGGGATAAGAGAATTGGCTCGCTCGATACCCCTCAGGTGATCGGTTATAAACCAGAGTACGTTTAAAGCTTACTTAGGAACCTATCGTGAACAGCTGGCTTGCCCTTCAGAAGTTTCTCGACGTTGTGAGAGACACCCATGAGTATGGGCGCCTTGATGAGCGTTCTCAGCGCATTCTGGATTGGGTGGTAAGTGCACAGGATCCGGTGAGGACCATGTTCGTGCAGGATGTGGTAACCGGGTCTGGTGTTGCCTCTCCGGCCACGGTTCACAAGTGCCTCGCAATACTCGACCGAAATGGATTCTTGAGTTTTACGGTCGATCCTGAAGACAGCCGCCGCCGAATCGTCACCCCCACAGACAAGAGCCGAAAAATTTACAAGGATCTGAGTGTGAGGGTGGACCGCTGGACGCGCGATCAGAGTAAGGCTTAGTTCCTAGCCTGGAAGCTCTGAACCGTCTCCCATGCGACGGTTTGGAGGAACTTCATGAGCTCGGGGTCGAGTTTGCCGAACGCATCAAAACTGTTTCCAATTGGGTTCTTCCCGTAAATCGACGCGTAGCAGACTGCTGCGGCGAGGTAGGTGCCTGCCAGTTCAGGGTGGCTTCCGTCATAGTCTTTGTGTAGCTTTAGATCAGGGCGGCGTTTGTAAGCCTCTTCAAAAGCAAGCCCCACAGGTATGACAAGCGCATTCAAGGCGTTTCCTGTCTCTACATAGAACCGCTCGATATCGCGAATGCTTTCGGGCTTGGCCTGCTTATGGGGTGCCACATAGGCATGTGTCATGTAGAGGGCAACCTGACCGCCTCGAGAGCGGATGGTCTCCGCAAATGATTTGGCAGTTTCGCTGTAAGACTTGCGGCGGGCCTCTGAGAGGGCAGCAGCGCTGTGGCCTTGCAGAACAACCAACTGGAACGGTTCCTTTACTCCGATTTGCCCTGGCTTGGTGAGCCAGTCGATGTTGTGGTGCGAGAGGCTGGCGCCGCCGATAGTGGCCGATTTGTACTCAAGTTTTTTAGAGACTAAGGGGTCTGCAGCGACAACCATGCGGCGCAAATAGTTGTGCAAGCTATCGTTGTAGTACAGATAGCTATTGCCGACCAACAAAACGCGCATGGGGTTCTCTACCTGCGGCGCTTTGACCGAGGGGGCAGCCGCCATGGCAGGCACGAGTGTGGCTGCGGACAGGCAGAGGGCGGCACCCAGTGTAAATCGACGAACAAAGTTCATGAAGGCTCCTTTTGAAGATGAACCCATGTTGTACTGTACTTATTCGTCAAGGGGTATCGGTAGCGCCCCTAAATGGACAAGGCGACGTTCCAGCGTCGCATGTGATTCAAAAAGGATGGTTTCCCACCCATATTCTCGTGCCGCAGAGACATTCGCTGCGGAGTCGTCGATGAAAATGGGTTGGGTTGAGCTGGATCTGAGTGCATCAAGCCGTTCAAATATCGCCGGCTCTGGCTTAATGAGGCCCACTCGAGAGGAATAGATTCCGGTTCGAAAGTGACTCATGAATGCATAGCTCCGATCGATATGGTCCGCATACGGGGCAGGCATATTCGAGAGATAAAAGAGCCGATGCCCGCATTGAGAGAGGCGTCCGATGAGATCCACCGAGGCAGGCTTGGGGAGCAAATGTTCTGGGACGGCCGCGAGAATACGCGCGAGGTGCGATGCGTTCCAGCCGGATCGCTGGCTGATGCGTGAGATGACTTGCCTTGAATCAATGTCCCCCCGATCAAAGGCAGACCAATCGGCCTCAGGGTTGTGTCCTTGAAAAATATCCCGAGCGGCCTGATCAGCTTCAGGCTGCCTCAGCATGAGTTCGGGGATCGCCTCTCGAATGAGTCGGCTGGGCTCCCAGGTAAATACAACTACACCGAAATCAAAAATAATGTCCATACTGGGATTGTAGGGTGGTGCTTGTCACGCTGAATTCACAGCTTTGTTGCATGCCTGTCAACTGTGCGCGAGAGCATGAACAACATTTAAAGGAGAAGCCAAATGAACTCGACGTATGAAGACCAGATTGAGATGTCGTTAGAGTGGGTGCAGTCCCTCTCGGTGTTGAGTGAGGTTGGTAAGGCGGTTCTCAAGCGGCTGGCTGAAGAGCACCTGCGCACGCGCGCGTGGATCTCATTGTCCGAACTGCTCCAAGATCTTGAGTCTCATAGTGTCGAGGCGGTGGAGATTGCGGTTGATGACCTGCTGATGCTGAGCTTGCTGGCCAGTGCAGAGGCCGAGGACGATGATGAAGAGACCTTGATACGCATCTCTCCTCAACTAGCATTCGATCTAGACAACACCTGGAATGAGATTACCCTCGAGCAAGACGAGGAATAGCGCAAACGTTATGGAGCGACGCTAACGAACAGACTGCCAGGTCTCGAAGGGCAGCAGCGTTCGGAGCGTTGCTCGCTCATAAATCCACTGAACGCCCGCTCGTATGGGCGGGCGGCTCACAGGCACACGACTCACAGTGACTTGGCTTGGGTCGCCCACGGCGGGCTGCAGTCGGAACTGAAAGACGTAATCGGGCTCCTGCCCCACGCGTCAGTCAAATATTTCGTGGAGCCAAGACTTTTGCTTCTTGTAGTGCGGCTGCGGGCTATGGCCTCGGTCATCGTAGCTTTGTGCGCGCCCTGTGGGATGGGGAACTGACGATGATTTTTCGATGAGCTTGTCTAGTTCTCCGCGGTCAAGCCAAACTCCCCTACAAGAAGGGCAGTAGTCGATCTCGATTCCTTGGCGCTCGGCAATCACAAGGTGTGGTTCTACGCATACAGGGCATTTCATGGGACAGACTCCATAATAGGAAATAGTGCCATTCGGACCTGAAAACCAGACAAGAGTTCATCGCGTTTGCGTCGGTTTTTGTAGAATCGATAGAGGGAGAAAATAATGAAAAGACGCACGTTTTTGTTTTCCGCAGCCGCGGCCGGTTTGGCAGCATCGGCCCAGCCCGAGATGGCTGCTTTCGCTCAACAGGCAGACGATTTTCTGCGCGGGCCCCCTGTTGACGATATCAAGCCACAGCAGCTCAGTAAGCGTGTCTGGCTCATCTACTCCCCCGACAGCTTTCCCACGCCCGAGAACAAGGGAATGATGTGTAACGTCACCTTCGTCATTACGCAGAGGGGCGTGGTGATTCTTGACTCGGGTGGTTCTCTGCAGATTGGTGAGATGGTTCTCAGGATGATTAAAACCATCACCGATAAGCCCGTTGTTGCCGTATTTAACTCTCACTACCACGGCGACCATTGGCTCGCTAACCACGCCTATGTCAATGCATACCCAGCGCTGCCAATCTTCTCTTTGGCAGAAAATATCGAGCGCATCAAGGGCGTTGAAGGAAAGCTTTGGTTGAGCCTCGTCGAGCGCTGGACCAATCAGGCCACGCTGGGTACAAAGATCGTACCTCCGAACACCGTTGTGCAGAGTGGCCAGGTCATTGATTTCGGAGACACGCGCCTCAAGATGCACTTTTACGGCACCGCACATACGCCATGCGATCTCAGCGTAGAGGTTGTGGAAGATAAGGTGACCCACATTGGCGACATTGCAATGGAAAACCGCATTGCCAATATAGATGATGGCTCCTACCCGGGTACGTTTAAGTACTATGCGGCCCTCGAGAAGCAAGCGGGAAAGCAGCTCTGGATACCCGGCCATGGACGTCCCGGTGTTGGTCTGTTGAAAGACTACGGCGAACTGATGGCGGGAATTTGGGAGACCTGTCTTAAAGCCGTCGAGGAGGGCAAGGACCTCTCGGCCGCGAAAGGCCTGGTGCTGAAAGACCCCCGGGTCGCAGGCCGTGCGGCGCGAACCGCAGGCTTCGATTCCAATATCGGCAAGTACACGAGCCTTGCTTACCTGGAGGCAGAGAAGGTCGCCTTCTAGGTGCCGTCTTGCTTGCTCGACCCAAATAGGTCGTTGAGCGCGCTTAAAGGGTTTTGCTCTGTGGCGGGTGTCCTGGGCTGTACCTCTGCGTATTCCTCAACAATCCGATCGTGAAAATAGGTGTCTGGATTGGGTGCGGATGATAAGCGGCGGACAATTTCCTCGGGCACTGGCTTAAAGGCACGTATTCGCTTGTTTTGCCATTCGATCTCTAATTGACGGGTGGCTGGGTCGAAGGTTAGCTTGCGAATACTTCCCGTAGAAAAGGTTTTCTCGATCATGGTTGCGCTCGACATTCCAAATTTGTTGTACCGATACGCGGACTATATCGATGCAGGGCAATTCGATGATGCGGCCAGCATGTTCCGGTACGGTCGTCTCATCGTAGGGAAGAGAGTCATCGATAGGCAAGAGGACATGGTGGCCTTTTGGCGACAAGTCATTCGCCTCTATGACGATGGAACACCCGGAACCCGCCATCTGATCTCAAATCCTCAGATTCATCTCTCGGAGGGAGGAGAGACGGCCACCTGTCGCTCGCAATGGACTGTTCTACAGGCGGTCCCCGGGTTTCCCCTGCAAGTCATCGCCACAGGGCGATACGAAGATCGGCTTCAGCTGCGTGACTCGACTTGGCATTTTGAAGAGCGTAGGTACTTGCCCGTTGACCTTGAGGGCGACCTCAGTTTTCATCTCATGCTGGACCCGAGGCGGACCACATGACAAGATTTCTTCGCATTGTTACTGCTGCCATTTGCGCGGCGTTGAGCGGCCCGATTGCCCAGGCACAAAGCATTGATCAACCCGGATACGAACTCGATCTTGCGTTCTTTGCGTCTGTTGCGAATCGTGGCGACTCGCTCATGCCACTCCTAGATTCAGCCTTCATTTATAAGACGACTCAGAGTAGCCTGCTTGGGCGGCAGCAGCTGATCGACCATTTGAAGCAAGGCAAGACGCAGGTGAGAAACCCGATCGTGAAGCTTCGTCTACAGACGCTCAGTGGGGACACCTTGGTGACCGCCGGTCGTCTTGCGCTGGAGCTTAGCGAGAATGGAAGTTTTCGGCCGATCTACTCTGATTACACTCACGTTTGGACCCGCTCTGGATCCAGTTGGAGGCTGCTTTATCGAGAGACACGTCTGGTCGAATCGGCGGCCTCTGAGTCTAGCTAAAGCGCACGCGACCTTGAAGCGTTTCGGGGCTGACCAAAACATCTTTGAGCGTTCCATCAGCCTGCTGCCCCACGACCACACCAATCCCAGCAACGGGTGGAAGCGTATCGAGCTTAAAGCGCTTTGAGGCTGCTGTCGCTCGAATAAAGCACGCCTCGTCGAAGAAAAGTCTATCGCCGTCTTGTCCGACTTCATCGCTGTCGATGCTGATCTGTCCAATCAATGCTTGAATGGATTCAAGTCCTTGGTCGAGTTCGACCTGCGAAATGGATTGGGTGTTTGGGTCAATAAGAAGTGCTTTGGTCATGGTGACCTCTGAATATGAATATGTGTTGGGGTTCTAAGGAGAGCCATTAAGATTAGCCCATTCCAACTTCATTTTTGGGTGCCTTATGAAACTCTTTTCCTCTGCATTGCGCACCACGCTGTTGCTTCTGGGCGCTACCTTCACCGTGGCCGCAACGGCGAAGGTGTTGATCAATCCCGTCATCTCAGCATCGGACTTATCAGCCCTGATCGACAAGAAGTCAGTCACGGTCATTGATATTCGTCCCCTCGTGAGTGAAGACAAAAAGACGCAGATATACGCTGCAGGACACATACCGACTGCATTGCCGGCACCTTATGGGAAGTTCCGTGGGCCAAAGAACAATCCGGGTCAGCTTCCCGCTGAGAAGGAGTTCAGCGAGTTTCTCTCCGGCCTCGGTGTATCTAAAGATAAGCCTATTGTTGTCGTTGGAGAGGGAAAGACTGGAACAGACTTTGGTGCATCTGCAAGGGTGTATTGGACGCTCAAGATTGCAGGGTTCCAGGACCTTGCGCTGCTTGATGGCGGTCATGCTGCCTGGGCGGCAGCCAAGAGACCCCTAGAGGTGGGCATGCCAACCCTTACGCCCAAGCCCGTATCGGTGACCTTCGATCGCAGTCAGGTCGTCACCGTGGAGCAGGTCAAGGCGCTCACCCAGAATGCTGGTGGCAGCGCAAAGCTGCTCGACGCGCGCCCGGAGGATTTCTACAAAGGCGACACTCGGCATCCAGCCGCTGCACGCTGGGGAACCCTGCCGGGAGCAAATCACTTCGATTCCGAGGCGTGGTTTCAACCAAAGACCGGAGTGCTCAAGTCCCCAGATGTGATTCGCAGTATTGCTCAGGCTAAGGGCCTGCTCGGCACCCAAGACAATGTCTCCTTTTGCAACACGGGTCATTGGGCCGCAACCAACTGGTTCGTTCTCTCGGAACTACTCGGCCAGTCGGGTACCCGCCTGTATCCAGAGTCAATGGTTGCGTGGAGCAACGCTGGCTTACCCATGCAGAACGAGCCAGGACGCGCTACGGTATTGATGCGTCAGTTGCTCGGAACTGGCCTTCCCAAGTAGGCATCCTCCATGTTTAAACGTGTGGGTATTGCCCTGTTAGCGCTGCTGGGGACTCTTGTCGTCACCGTGCTCGCAGGCGTGCAGGCAGGGCTTCTGGTTCTAATTGGTCTTGGCTTTGGGCTGTGCCTTCAGGGATATGGTTTTGGATTCGCGGGTGGGTGGAGGCGGTTCATCCTCCACCGCGACGCCTCCGGCATCACCTCGCACATGCTGCTCATTTCGGTGGCAGCAGTTTTGAGTCTTCCTCTGCTGGCTCTGCACCCGAGTGAGTTGAGCGGAGCGGTGGCGCCCCTTACATGGAGCCTTCTGGTGGGGGCTTTTGTCTTTGGCGTGGCCATGCAGATTGCAGACGGGTGCGGCTCTGGTTCCTTGCACAAGGCGGGTACGGGGAACAGCTACTCGTGGGCCGTGCTCCCGGGGTTCATCGCAGGCAGTTTTTTGGGCGCGTCGCATCAACCCGGTTGGGTATCCCTAGGCGGGCCCTTTGATGCTCTCTCCGGTGGAGTAACACGCCCTGTCGACATGCTCTCCACACTCGGACTACCCGGATCCATCGTGCTGACGCTCGTCCTCTGCGCGGGGGTTGTTTTGGCCTTTCGACGTGCATCAGCGGACCGTGATGCCCCGCTGATTACCCAAAATCTACTCAAGGCCGGACTCTTGATTGGCTTGCTCTATGCGGTCCACTTGATGGTGGCCGGCCAGCCCTGGGGCATTGTTTATGGCCTGGGTTTATGGGGCGCAAAGTTTGCAGCAGGAATCGGTGTGGACCTTAGCCAAGATGCGTTCTGGGGGGTTGCGCCACACGCTGATCGAATTTTCCAGCCCGTACTCTGGGATATCACCACGCTCACCAATTTGGGTTTGCTGTTTGGCACCATGGCAGCAGCCAGGTGGCGTACAACCGCCAATGAACATATCCCAATGGGTCTTCGCACCTTAGTCGTTGGCCTCCTGGCTGGTTTGGTCTTGGGATACAGCTCGCGCATCGCATTTGGCTGCAATATCGGCGCCTTCCTTGGCGGGGCTGCATCCGCGAGCCTGCATGGGTGGGTTTGGTTTGCGATGGCCTTCCTAGGCTCATTGGTCGGCGTGCGATTGCGCGCGCCTTTGGGGGTGCGCTGAATGAAGCGAATTCAATCGATTTTGTTGCTCTGGGCGGTCTTGCTTGTCGGGCTCATGCTTGACTTCATCGCTAACGATCGACCCCGCCCAGAGCCACCTGCTGTGATTTTGGGCAGTGGGCAGGCATCTAGTGGCGGGCATTGCTCGGGTCGATAGTCGTACGGGCTTACCCAAGCAGTGCTCTGAGCTCTACGCGCCGGTTACAAGCAAGTGATGCCTGCAGTGCAAGCTCCATTGCCTTCTCTGTTGATGGCACCTCAATCAGCCAGAATCCAGAGAGGTATTCCTCATCCGCGACAAGCGGACCCGAGCTTACTTTGTGAGCACGCGCGCGGTTGTCGACGACCTGCGCGTGCACAGGTGCCGAAAGCCCGCCCGCGAACATCCAGTGCCCACCTGCGCGTAATGTATCGTTGAACTGATCGATCTGGGCGTTTTCTTCTGCGGTGCTAGAGCCCGTCTCATGATCAATGACAGACATCAGAAACTTCATACTGGCGACGCCTCCATGTCTACAAAGCAATCCTTCATTTTATGGCTGACACTCATGCTGATGGGAATCTCCTTCGCATCAGCAGCGGAGCGAGTTTCAGAATCGATCGAGTTGGCTAAGACGGTCCCTATTGCAGATGTCCACATGCATGTGGTCGACTTATCTGCATCCGAGCATCGGGCTCAGATGGACCGCAACCGGGTTTCTTGGGGCGGTGGAGTAGGCAAGGCTGGCACCCATGGGAGATCTCATGACGAGCTGCGTGAGGCTCTGGGCTCCAGGTACTTCTTCACGCTTGGGCAAGAGGAGTTCACGCGCGTTTTCTACTCCACTGGAGCTGAGGGTCTGGTGGACCCCGCAAGTGTGGCCTTCGTTGAGATGTTCTCCGCAGCGGATCAGTTGCTTGAGCGCCGGTTGGCTTATGGCTTTGGTGAGCTGCATGTCGATAACTCGAAGTCTTTTAGCACCGTTCAGTTCGCAAGACGCATTCCATTCGACAACCCGGTGCTTACCCAGATGTACACCTTGTGTGAGAGGCATCGATGCGTTATTCAGGTCCATATGCAGGCAGATGACGAGAACCTGGCCGCATTGAGTCGCTACCTTCGCGCGTTTCCAAACGCGAAAACGGTGCTCTCACATGCCCTACCGTATTCGAAGCAGCCGCCTCTGAGGAGCTTGCTCGCTCAACACCCAAACCTGTTCCTTGAACTCTCGCGCAAAGGCGCTGTGTTGAATGAGAAGGAGGCTGCCCAGGCATTTGATGCTGTACGCGGACCCAAGGGGTATTGGCTCTCAACCATTGAACAGTTCCCAGATCGGTTCATGCTGGGGAGCGACACGCATGCACCCGATGAGTATCGATACGACGACGTGATGCAAGAGTTTCGAACCGCGTTGCTGCCCTATCTCAAGCCAACGACCTTGAAGATGGTCGCTCATGAGAACGCTGTGAGGGTTTACGGGCTCGAAGCCCCAACTCGATAGACCTCATGCTGAGCTCTCATCACCATCATGGCCCCAATGACAGCGCCCTTGGGCACTCCAGATCCCAGGCACTTGGCCTGAGAAGTCTGGGGCTGGCTGCAGTCATTACTACCCTGTTTGGGTTTGTTGAGCTCTTTGCCGGGCTCTACTCCGGGTCTCTTGCCTTGATCTCTGACGCAGGCCACATGGCCACAGACTCCAGTGCGCTGTTGATTGCATTGTTCGCTCAGCTACTGGCTCGCAAGCCTCCGACGGAACAGTTCTCTTATGGATTTGGTCGCATTGAGGCACTTGCTGCATTACTCAATGGCCTGCTCCTGATGGGTCTAACAGTCTGGATTGCGTTCGAGGCCTATACTCGGTTTCAGAGTCCAGGCGAGATTGAAGTCAGTGTCCTCCTGACTGTGGCTGTGCTGGGCTTGGCTGTAAACCTGTTGGTTGCATGGTCGCTCTCGAGAGATCGGCATGACCTTAACACCAAGGCTGCGCTCGCTCACGTGATGGGCGACTTGCTCGGATCGGTCGCAGCGATTACTGCTGGTGTCGCCATCTGGGCAGGTGCGCCCCTATGGGTTGACCCCTTGCTCTCTCTCTTTATCTCCGTGCTCATTGTTCGGGCTGCCTGGGTGGTCACGTCGTCTGCGTTCTTGGTCCTGATGGAGCGTACCCCTAGTCATGTGAGCGGCCAGGAGATTGCGCACGCCCTGGCGGAAATCCCGAATGTGATGAGCGTCCACAACTTGCACATCTGGGAGCTGGCGCCTGGGCAAATTGCCCTAACCGCACACCTTCATGTTGAAGATTTGCAGCTTTGGGCTCGGACGCTTGAGCAAGCCCAGGCCCTGTTACATGGGCATGGAATCGATCACGTGACACTGCAACCGGACTGATCATGTGTACCCATTACGTCAGTACAAGAAACCATCAATGGGTGAAGTCCGAATTGGGTGTCGAACTCCCTGAGGCGCCATTTCGGGACGAAATATTCCCTGGCTACGATGCACCAATTGTGTATCGCCTGGATGGCTCTATGCTCAAGTGTGACTTGGCGCGATTTGGGCTTGTGCCTCACTGGGCCAGAGATCTCAAGATTGGGCGGCACACCTACAACGCAAGATGCGAGACCGTTGCCGATAAGCCCAGTTTTCGCGATGCATGGCAAAGGCGTCAGTTTTGCCTTGTGCTTGCTGATGTCATTTTCGAGCCAAACTATGAATCAGGTCGAGCGGTCCGTTGGGGTATTCGCAGGCAGGACCACACCCCCATGGCAATTGCCGGCTTGTGGGATGCATGGTCCGACCCGACCACCGGCGAGCGAGTGCTGTCATTCACCATGATCACCACCAATGCAGATGACCATGCACTGATGAGGCGTTTTCATCGCCCAGATGATGAGAAACGAACTGTGGTGATGCTCAACGAGCCGATTGGGTGGCTGTGTGAAGATCTCCCAGACCCGATGGCCCTCCTGACACCACCGACGATAACCCTTGAGGCTCAAGCAGCCGGACCTAAGACTGCACAGCTCGGTCTTCTCGATATATAGCGACCATGTAGGTGGCGCCCTCAGGACCATAGCGCTCGGCGTGAGGGTGGCCGAAAGACAGTTCGAAGAAATCACCCGGGTGCAGGGTTCGCTCAAGGCCGTCAACACTCAGCTTCATCAGCCCCCGTGTGACCAGCGCCTTAAGCGCAAAAGGGTGATCGTGCAGGGGGATTTCGTGGTGAGGGGGCCAGTCTCGAGAGGCGAGTTCATCTCGGTCCTCTGTCAGCGAGCGGAATTCTGATTCTGTCATTTAGCGCTATGGTTTTGAGCTCCCAATCGGAGAAGAGCGTAACACCTCCATACGCTTGGGGTGGCATACCGAAGTGATGCCTGAACGCGTGTGCGTGGGACGCACTTGACGACTCATATAAATTCAGAGTACTCTGAATTTAAGAGTAAATAAGGAATAGAGCCCATGCAAACGACTGACGATCTTGCTTTCATACGGCAGCTGATGGAGCGCAGCCGCCGCATCACCGTGCTTGGCGGGCACTATTTGGTTGTCTGGGGACTCTTGGTTTCCCTTGGTCTTACAGCGATGTGGTCGCTCATCGAGTCCTCTCTCATTACGCAGCTCAATGCGTCTGTCATTTGGTTTGTCGTCCTCATGATTGGCTGGATCTACACCTTCTGGGCGAAATCCCGCGACCGACTCATTGAGGGCGCTGAGAGTCGCGACGGATTCCTGATAGGGGCGGTCTGGGCGGCCTTTGGTATTTGCGGGCTACTCTTTGCGATCGGTAGTCTTGCACTAGGTGCAATACCAGGCCGCTCTCTATCGGGAATCTACGCAACGATCACTGGTATGGCTTTCTTCCTGCACGGCACACTCTCCGGCATTCGCTGGCTCAAGTTCGTGGGGGCACTCTGGTGGCTTGCCGCGATTCCACTATTTTTGCTCTCGGGGTCTATTACTCTGGTGGCGTATGCTGCCACCCTCATGTTGCTGCAAGTGATCCCAGGCGTCTTGTTGACTGTTGAGCGTAGGCGGTTGCTATCCGCGGGCGAGAGGGGCGCAGTCTGAGCGCCTTTGACCATACCGAGATCGATGACCTCATTCATTCACGATTGAGGCTTGCAATCATGGCTTGTCTTGCTGGTGCTGATCGTGTCGATTTCACTGCCCTCAAGCGGTTGGTGAATGCGACTGATGGCAATCTCGGAACGCACCTTCAGAAGCTCGAAGTTGCTGGCTACATCAACGCAGAGAAGCAGTTTCGTGATCGGAAGCCCGTGACAACTTATTCACTCACGCAAAGGGGCCGAGCAGCCTTTCAGGCCTATTTGAATCAGCTTGCGGCGATGTTGCCTGGTGCTGGTGAGTAGTCCTCGACACCGCTAACGTAGAAGGGTGTTACCAAAGCTGTTGACACGGTGGAGGAGCGTCCAGTGGACGTTCAGCCCTACACAGGTGATTCGAACTCAATTGATACGGTGCAGCCACTATTTGACTCTGGCTCTGTCGCCTTGATACGCACAACTGCCTTCATTCTGCTCGCAAGGCGCTTCACAATTGTTAATCCCAAGCCAAAGCCGCTCCCTTCGGCTGAGCCACGTCTACTGGGTCTTGTTAGTTCATCGACTCTCTCGGCAGGGATTCCTGGGCCGAAGTCGATGACATAAACCGTTGCAGGTCGCATGAAGCGTATCTCGATTCGTTTGTCTGAGCGGCCGTGGCAATAAGCGTTGTCAAGCAGGTTACGAATCATTATTGCAACGCTGTCGGAGTCTCCAAGGCCTACGATTTGATCTGCATTCTCGGGAACCACGAGCGAAAATGCATCCGTCATGGTCTCGTCGTCGCAGTACTCCTCAAGAGATAACTGGCAGAGGCCCACTAAGTTGAATTCGCGCCTTTGTGTGATGGTGTTCTGCTCAACGCGCGATAGCTCTAGAAGCCTCTCAGATCGCCGGCTCAGACTCATCAGAGACTTTCTTGCGTTCTCGATCATTGTGACCAACCCAGATCCCTTGGCAAGCTTTTCAGCAGTTGCAAGTTCAATGATTGCTGAAGCCAGAGGGGTACGCAGTTCATGGGCAATTTGAGCGGAAGATGTGCGCTCCGCATCGAGCGCATCGCGCAAACGGCCAAGTAATGAATTGGTCGCGGAACCAATTTGCGCGAGTTCTGTGGGCATCCGTGAAAGATCAATATCCGAGAGGCTCCCCCCATCCCGGTGCTCAATCTCTTTCACCAGTCGACCAACCGGCTTGAGCGCACTTCTTACCGAAAAATATATGAGGGTTCCCGCAAGAGGCAAAAATGCAAGGAGGGGGCCCACTAGGAAGATGACAGATTCAAATGTGGCAATTCGTCTGTGTTCGAGCGAATCAGCAACTTGAATATAGAAAGGATACTCGGGGTGCCGGTACGTATAGACTCGCCATCGGTCAGCGGAGACAAACCCTGGTGATTGATCATCAATCAGAGGGTGTTCCGGGGCATCCTCTGACCTTAAAACAACGCCGCCATCCCGGTGATGTATCTGGTAAATCAAATAGTCGTCTCTATAGCTGCGGTCCCCCCGTTGGACCATCGGCTTGAGTGGGCGCTGACGCCAAGTGTCAAGGTCTTCCTCGTCTTCCCCGTCCTCCCCGTCTTGGAGGTCGTGGATGGCAAGATCCAAAAGTCGGTGACTCACGTCAACCAAGGTGTTGTCTAGCCCTTCTTCGATCTCCGATCGAGCATGAAACCCGAGTATGGTCGCCATAACAATCCACACCAACAGGATTGCAAAAATGAGTCGCGTTGTTACAACTCTGGAAAGGCTAGCCATCTTCTCCGCTTTGCAGGGTGTTCATTCGGTAACCGATGCCTCGAATCGTCTCAATTCTGTTGGTTTGTAGTCGCTTTCGGAGCGCGTGAATGAATACCTCGATTGTGTTGGACTCCGATTCGTCTCCCGAGTGATAGATCGACTCGGAAAGCAGTTGGCGGGTCACAATTCTGTTCGGACGTGAGAGCAATGTTCGAAGAACTGACCATTGTTTAGTTGTGAGTTCGACTGGCTTTCCATGACACCACACTGACCTTTTGCCTAGGTCAATTTCGAGGTGGTCTAGAGCCAGAACAGACGAGACGAGCTGACTGTGAATCCTCCGCTCGATGGCTCGCATGCGTGCCAGCAGCTCATCTGGATTGAATGGCTTAACAAGGTAGTCGTCTGCACCCGAGTCTAATCCTTGAATGCGATCTGATATCTGATCGCGAGCGGTCATAACAAGGATGGATGCTGATGGGCGAAGGGAACGAATTTCCGGGATGAGCCCGAGGCCGTCGCCGTCCGGAAGCATTCGGTCGAGCAAAACAAAATCCCACTCCTCAGCGCGCAATCTTGCCGAGGCGGACTTTATTGATGCAGCAACTTCCAGTACCAAGCCATGCGTCTCAAAAAACCGACGTAACGCGAGTGCAAGTGAGGGGTCGTCTTCTATCAGGATGGCTTTCACATTCCTACATTACTGGGAATTTCTTAACCCCACATTAATTTTCTGCCATCACATCTTAAGCAAATCTTCAGCGTCGAAATCCAATCTTGCCTGTGCCGAAGTCAGCACGCTTTCAACATAATCATCGAAACAAAGGATAGATATGTACCTCAAGAAAATAACGTTAATCGCCATCTTCGCTCTTTCATCATCTGCCTTCGCCAGCCCGAGGTGTGAGGTAGCAAAAGGACCCTCAAAGTCGGAGCAGGAGGTCACCGCGCACCTCAAAGAGCAGGGCTTTGAAGTGAGACGGGTGAAATCCTCAAAGGGCTGCTACGAGGTGTATGCGCGGCGCTCAGATGGGGTAAAGGTGGAGCTCTATGTTGACCCAGTCACCCTGAAGATTCTCAAGCAGGAGCGTGAATAAAATGAGCCTCGAGCGAATTAAAGTTTGGGATTGGGCCGTACGAGCGACTCATTGGCTGCTTGCCCTACTAGTCATCGCAAATCTTGCTCTGGAAGATGAGTTTGAGCTGGTTCATATGTGGATAGGGTACTCCGCTGCAGTCCTCGTGATCCTACGTGTTCTGTGGGGGTTACATGCAGGGGGTTATGCGAGCCTGGGGTACTTTCTTCCTTCCCCAGGCCGTCTCAAGCACGAAATTCTTGGCTTCATTGGCGCGGCATCAACGGACCGTGAGCTCGGGCATAGCGCAATCGGTGGACTGCTGATGTTGTTCCTCATGACTTTGGTGTGTCTTTTGGCCGTCACGGGTGCAATTTCCACCTCATCCGCGATCGATTGGGCCGAGAGCATGGAAGGGGTCCACGAGTTGCTCTCGTCGTTGCTGATCGTGTTGGTCTCAACCCATATTGTCGCTGCAGTGCTTTTCAGTTGGCTCAAAGGCCGCAACCTAATATGGGCGATGGTGACGGGATGGGTTGTCATGCAGCGTTCGGAGAGCAAATTAAGGTGAACTTAAGGAAGCGCAGTCATTGTTAGTTCGATTTTTCGAAACACATATCGGAGGTTTTAATGAGCAATCAAGTAAAGCAATATAAATTCGAGATCGTTAATGGTCAGGTCAGGTCAGTACTCGAGTTCGAGGGAAGAAAGGTCGAGCGAGAGAGAGTTGAAAGTGATGAGACTTGGGGTATCTCCAGCGACGGTAGAACCGTTACAAAAACGGAGATGGATGACGGCCACCTTGAGGTGAGCACATATTTTGATGCGGATGGAGATGGGATTTTTGTGAGAGGTCCCAAGCATTTCGAGAGTGCGACTTCCTCCGACTTATGGTCCTATCCTGTATCGAGCCCATCCACGCCTTTCGGCGTTTCTTCCCATGAATCTGGATACCGCTTTGATGTGAGTGATGACATGGTGACGGGCGTCATCCGAGTAAGTGGGGGGCGAGAGACCTCTCTTCGAGTCCGATCTGATGATCAATGGGAGAGTGATGGAGAGAAATTTGTTCAGACAAAGTCCGGTTCAAGAGACACTGAATATTCTGTCTTTGCTGACGATAATCTGGACGGAGTCTTCCAGGAGGTCTTTGAGATCGAGGTTCAAAACGACCTCGCCTCGTCAAATGCTGAGCGTCATTCGTTTAGGCTCCTTGATGGGGAGGTCCTGACGGGCGAGATGGCTTACGAGGGAGATCAGGTTGCTACACACTTGGAACTTGGGCGGCGCGGTTGGAAGGTCGATCATCAGCAGCAGAGTGAGGACATGTTTGTTCTGGAGGTGAATGGTGACGCCTTCGTGGTCATTACCGAGCAAAAATCTAATGGCGCAGTCGAGTTCGCCCTCTTTCTCGATGATGACAATGACGGGCTGTGGGTAGAAGTTGCTGAGGGCGAGACTCGCGGGGAATACCTCGAGTTAGACGGAACGATTGATTTGGTGGGAATCATCGATGATGGATTTCTCCTCCCTGCAGCGCCCCTGTTCATCTGAGTGATGTTCCTAAGGGAACGGCTCGAGCGTGGCTCTCTGGAGCCACGGACTTCGAGCTTAGGCGGACTTCGCCTGCGATACACTCGACCCTATGAATTGGAGCATTTGGGACTTTCTAGTATTTTCGGGGATGTTAGGGCTGAGTTGGGCTGGAATCCGCTGGGTGAGGCAGAGGTCAAGCCCACAGCCTTACACCCTCGCCTGGGCCGCAGTGATCGCTTCACTCTTCTTTCTGGTCTGGGCAAACCTCGCGGTGGGTGTCATTGGTAGTGAAGACAACCCAGTCAATCTCCTCCTTTTTCTCCCCTATGTGTTGGTTCTTATATCGGCCTACCGGGGGCGGGGGCAGCCCGTCGTTCTGGCACGAGCTGCTGGTTGGGCAGCCGGAATTCAATTGCTCCTTGGTGTTCTGGCCTGGTCTCTTGGCTGGGAATCCCGCCCATTCGTCTGGGTGTTTACCGGGACCTATGTACTGTCCTGGTTATTCGCGGCCTGGGCCTTTGGGAGATGCGTCGCCCAGTGTTGCCAATCAACAGAAAAGTCCGCCTCAGAAATGCCTCAATCTAGGTAAAGACCACACTCCGTCGAGAGGCGAGGGTCGTGAATCAGGTTTGAATTCAGGTGCTGATGGCGCTGGTGAAAGTGAGGCGGTTCCCAAAGGGATCTGATACCGTGAAGTCACGCGTGCCCCAGGGGGTGTTCTCTACCCTTGGTTGGGTATAGGAGTAGTTCCGCGAGTGCAATTCGGCGCAGAACGCATCTATGTCCTCGACCTGGATGCGCATGGACGAGCCAGGTGTCGCATCGCCATGGTGCTCAGACAGGTGTAGGGAGCAGTCGCCTCGACGGATGCCCATGTACAGGGGCGCACCGTCGTGGAACCGGTGCTCGAATACCACCTCGAACCCAAGAAAAAAGACGTAAAACTCTCGTGCCTTCACTTCGTCGAAGCTGCGCAGGATGGGGGTGGTGCGACTTAACATGTTGGCGTAGATGTGAGGTTCGATACCCAAAACCGATGTCGATTACTGGCTCCTAAGCTACCACTTAGGCTTGACGAGCGCTTCAAAATAAAAAAGCCCAACATCTCTGCTGGGCTTTTTGAATGTGGCTCCTCGACCTGGGCTCGAACCAGGGACCTACGGATTAACAGTCCGGCGCTCTACCGACTGAGCTATCGAGGAATGAAGGACGGAGTATAGCGTCTGGCAAAAAGTCCTGCAAAGGGCTCAGGAGCCGCCTTAACGCCCAAGCCGGTAGCCCATAACAGGAGACTCGACGGTGTAGCAGGTGGCTCCGGGCGCCCAGAGCATTCTTGGCGTCACGCAGTGTTGGGAGTACCGCCCCCCGGTTTGGTCAAACATAAAGTAGCTGCGATAAAGCCCATCCTGACGGGCTACGAGTCGGACGTTCCGGGCGCCCGAACATTTGAAGTTCACAAGACAAAGCTTTGCGTTCGAGGCGGAGTCAAAAAAATGCATCATCGGATTACCAATAGCGCGCCGGTTTTCTGTCTCAAACTCGATGGCGCAGAACCCCATGGCAGCCCGACGATAGTTATCAAGGCTTGCAAGAGTCATCAGCTCTGCGCGAGCGTGTTCTACCAGCCATTCTGGAACGGTTCCCTCACACTTGAAAACCGACCGCTTGATAAGTTCGGCGATCAGCTCTCCCTCGGGAAGCCCGCTAGGCCCCACCCGAATGAAGGGGCGGCTTGTATCTTGAAGCATGGCTGTTGGTTGGGGTCCACGCATGTGGATGCGCAAGTCAGCGCTTGGCGCGCTCGAGGTGGTCTCGTCGGCACAGCCCATGAGGCCGAGCACGACGAAGATTGCGAACCACCCAACGAGGAACCAGTTTCTCATTTCACCAAAACCCGAGCTTCTTAGCCTTCTGAATGCCAACCACCTTCTCCGCGTGGTTCGAGCCTGGCTCCACAGGGGCCCAAGTCCCCTGTGTTCGGTCGACCAGCACAAGATCGCCCCCTCCCATCGCCTCGGAGCAAGCCATTTTCTCTAGCGTTCTGCGGATTTGCCGTTTGAGGTCATATTCCGCCGTTACGCGCAGTGACGCATAGGACTTGCCGCTCTTCGTCGACGCCGCACCGTGAAGGTCTTGAATTTCCTCCACTTTTACGGTGTCAGACCCTGTTTGCTCAATGGATTCAAAATCGAGGTATTCCGTGAAGGCCTGGCCGTCGAAAGTCTTGGAGATCAAGGTTGCTCCCTTCTAGATAGGCTTGCGGCCAATATAGGCCACCAGGTCCGATTGGCCTTTGTGCCCCTCGCCCTCAGAGAGGTGGTCCTCGAAGGCCATGAGCAGCTCAGTTTGAAATGCAGAGAAAGCGTTTTCCAGAAGCTCGCGTGTGTAAAGATGATCGAGAAAGGGGGGGCCACCGGTCTTGTAGTCCAGTTGTTTGGGCCCATAGCCCAGGAGCAATATTCTTCCCCCGGGGCGAAGGGTCTCCTGCATCCGCTGGAAGAGCTCCGCCCGCGCTGTCGGATCTGCAAACTGAATGAATATGGCAACGACGTTCTCGTAGTGCTCGGTGGTCCAATGGAAAGAGCGCCAATCGCAGACTTGAAAGTGCACGGTAGTCTGCGCCTGAGCGGCAAGCCGCCGAGCCTTGTCCACGCCGACCTCGGAGAGGTCGAAAGCGTCCACCTCATACCCCCTGGAGGCGAGATACACGCTGTTTCGTCCCTCTCCATCTGCAACACATAGGGTGCGTCCCTGCGAGAGTCGATGTATCTCACCCACAAGGAAAGCATTTGGCTCTCGCCCAAAGAGGTAGTCATCTCGATCGAAACGCGCGTTCCAAGTCTCTCTTGGTTGTGAAAATTTCATAGCTAATATTTTGGCACGCTAAACTCATCTGCATGCGATCTTTGTTCTGGAAAGCTTTCAGGTGGGGCCTTATGGCATTCGTGGGCCTTGGGCTTGCGATGACTCTTCTGGTCGCCAGTCTGAACTGGCGAAACCCCAGCAGCACGGCATTTATGGATGCAGAGCGCGAGCGCCTGGAACTGGCCAAACCACCTAAGGGCATCACTCACATCTGGGTTCCCTATAGCCGAATCAGCCTCTCGGCAAAGCGCGCTGTGGTGGCGGCAGAGGATTCTGCCTTTACTCAACACGATGGGGTTGACTGGAATGCGATAGAGCAGGCCATTAAGGCCAACGCTGCAAAGGGCAAGATCAAGCGCGGAGGGTCAACCATAACCATGCAGCTTGCCAAGAACCTGTACCTCTCAGCAGATCGCAGTTACCTGAGGAAGGGCGCTGAGCTCGGTATTACTGGCCTCATCGAGCTCACGCTTGAGAAGCGCCGAATACTGGAGATCTATTTAAATGTGGCTGAGTGGGGCGTTGGTATCTTCGGAATCGAGGCAGCCGCGCGCCACTACTACGGAGTAAGCGCTGCTGCTCTCAACGAGGAGCAGGCCGCCTGGCTTGCCTCCATTCTCCCCGCGCCAAAGCGCGCTGACCGCAGGCGAGATGCGCCTTGGATTGCGCAGAAGTCTCAGGTGATTCAGCGCAGAATGCAGCAGGTCAGTGTGCCTCGCTAAATGCTCTATCGAACTGTAGCCCAGGGCTTTGCGCCACCATAGCGCAAGACCGCAGTCTCATCAAAATCAAACCCGAGTCCTGGTGATTGGCGAAGCTGCACCATCCCGCGCGCAAATTCGAGCTGTTGCCCCACCAGTCGGCGGAAGTTCAAGACTTGATCATCCAAAAAGAATTCTACGAATCGTGCATTTGGGGTGGCCGCGACTAGCGGGGTGTGAAGGTCGTGAAACCAGTGCGGGCTCACAGTTACTCCCTTGCAATCAGCATAGGCAGCAATCTTGCGCCACTCTGAAATACCGCCGCAGACGGCGGCGTCGGACTGAAGGATCTCGGCTCCGCCGCTATCAATCAGCTCCCGAAAGCGCCAACGACCGGTCTCGATTTCGCCAGTGGCTACCGTGATGGTGGTTCTCTCTGCCAGGCGAGCATGAAGGTCAATCGCATCTGGGGAGAAAGGCTCCTCGATCCAATAGGGATCGTAGGGCTCAAACCGCCGCATGTAGTCTAGCGCCGTGGGTAGGTCAGACCATGCATTGTTTGCATCAAGCATGAGCAAGACATCTGGACCAATGGCGTCACGGGCAGCACGAATGCGCAACTCCTCATCGGCTGGGCTCAGGCGCCCGGTCTTCATCTTCACAGCAGTAAAGCCCTGGGCCACATAGCCCGCGAGTTCCTCGCCAAGCTGCTCTGGACCTTTGCCCTCTAGGTAGTAGCCCCCGCTGGCATATGCAGGAACCTCGGAATCTACAACGCTTCCGAGGTAGCGGTGTAAGGGGAGCCCCACCGATCGCGCATTCAAATCCCAGAGCGCAGTGTCAAGAATGGAAATCGCCCGCATCACGGAGCCCGCCCGACCCTGCAGCACAGCCTCTTGATACATCCTCTGCCATAAGCCCTCGGTGCAATGACTCTCCTGGCCAATCAGAAGGGGACCGAGTAAATGCTCGACAGCCGTCTTTACCAGCACCCCTGCGCGACTGCCCACATAGCAAAATCCAATGCCCTCGATCCCTTCGCGGCTGATGACTTTTACCAAGCCATAGTGACGGGCGTGTACCGTGCGAGTGGAGAAAGAGGTGGCGCGGTCGAGGGGGACCTCGACGGCGGCTACTTCGATGCGATCAATGATGGGCATGGGATTCAGGCTCTAAATACGAACAGTTGTGGCACATGTGAACAGCCTAGTGCTTTTCAGGATCGACGTCCTCGCCAATTTCCCGGATGCTCATAAATTATTGCAAAGGAGTAAATGTTGACCAAAGCCCGTATTGTTCAAGTCAGCAAGCTATCCGCCTCGGGTGATGCGCGTCTACGTGAGCACTTTGATGTCTTCGTTCCGCCGGCGCCAGATGCGGCGAATTCAGCAGCATTTTGGTCGGGCCCAGCCCGCGAGGCTCAGGCCCTCGTGACGACCGCCCCAGTCGGCGCAAGTGAGGCTCTGATGCGGCGCATGCCTGGCTTAAAGGTAATTGCCTGCAGAGGCATTGGCACCGACAAGATCGACCTCCATGCGGCAGCGCGAATGGGCATTCAGGTTTCTATTACCCCCGATGTGCTCACGGACTGTGTGGCCGACCTCGCCATGGGCCTCTTGCTAGATGCCGCTCGTGGCCTTTCGGCCTCCGATCGGTTTGTGCGCGCTGGTCACTGGCTCAAGGGGCCATTTCCCCTGGCAACGCGCGTGAGTGGAAAGCGCTTGGGCATTTTGGGTCTTGGCCAAATTGGCAGCGCCATTGCCCGCCGCGCTGCGGGCTTCTCTATGGACATTCGTTATCACAATCGTCGCCCAGTTGAAGGTGCCGCCTACACCTGGATGGATTCACCAGCCCACCTCGCGCAGTGGTCAGACTTCCTCATGGTGGCCGTCTCTGGCGGCCCGCAGACCCAAGGCTTGGTCTCAGATGCAGTGCTCGATGCCCTGGGGCCAGAGGGTTTCCTCATTAATATTGCGCGTGGCTCGGTCATCGATGAGCCCGCACTCATTCGTCGACTGCAAAGCGGGCAGTTGGCGGGAGCGGGCCTCGATGTGTTTACGGACGAGCCGCGTGTCCCGTCTGCGCTGATGTCGATGGAGCAGGTCGTACTGTTGCCCCATGTTGGCAGTGGTACGGCAGAGACCCGCCGTGCAATGGAGGATCTCGTGATCGAAAACCTGCAGCATTTTTTTGCCAAGGGTTCACTCAAGACCCCATCCTCTCAACCCAGCACTCAGGAGTAACACACTATGGATCTTGGACTCACCGGCAAACGCGCATTGGTCTTCGGAGCTGGGGGGGGACTCGGCTTAGCGGCTGCCCTGAGCCTCGCCGCAGAGGGTGCAGTGGTGATCTGTGCAGGCCGCACCCTTGAGAAGGTCGAGGCCACTTCGAGCCGCATTCGAGCAAGTGGTGGCCAGGCGCATGCCATTGCTTGGGATGTTCGGCAACTCGATCTCATCTCAGAGCGGCTGGACCAGGCGCAGGCGCTGGCGGGCGGAGGCATTCAGATTCTGTTCAACAACGGCGGCGGACCCGCCCCGAGTCCTGCACTCGGCCAAGCCATTGCAACGTGGCAAGACCAGTTTAATCATTTGGTGGCACCGGTCATCGCCATTACCGATGCCGTGCTTCCGAGCATGAGGGCGGAAGGCTGGGGGCGGGTGCTCACCAATGCCTCGAGTGGTGTCATCACGCCCATTCCAAATCTCGCAATGTCCAATAGCCTGCGCGGTGCACTCGTGGGCTGGTCTAAAACCCTTGCCAACGAGGTTGCAGCATCGGGCATTACCGTCAATATGGTTTTGCCCGGTCGCATTGCCACCGATCGCACAGCCTTCATTGACCAGACCCGCGCCCAGAAAGAGGGGCTTGCCCTCGAGGAGGTGGAGAAGCGCTCGAGGGCCACAATTCCTGCACGTCGCTATGGAGAACTTCAAGAATACGGCGATGTAGTGGCATTCTTGGCAAGTACCCGCGCAAGCTACATGACCGGCTCCATGGTTCGCGTCGATGGCGGCGCAATCGCCTCCGTTTAAGGTCAAAACGCCCAGCGCTCACATCACGAAAGGAAGTCGGCTCCATGGCACAGAAGCACGCGAAATTCGTCTGGGAGGATCCATTCCTCTTGGTAGATCAGCTCACCGAAGAAGAGCGCATGACGCGCCAGGCTGCCGCCGACTACTGTCAGGAACGCCTCGAACCTCGCATTCTTGAGGCCTTTCGCCATGAGAAGGTAGAGCCGGAGATCTTTCGGGAAATGGGAGCTCTGGGCCTGCTGGGCCCCACCATTCCGGAGGCGTACGGCGGCGCAGGCATGTCCGATGTGGCCTACGGACTGATTGCGAATGAGGTCGAGCGCGTCGACAGTGCGTATCGCAGCATGTTTAGCGTGCAGAGTTCTCTGGTCATGCTGCCCATTTTTGAGTTTGGCTCGGAAGCGCAAAGGCAGAGGTACTTGCCCAAGCTTGCAACGGGCGAGTACATCGGATGCTTCGGTCTGACAGAGCCCAACCATGGGTCGGATCCGGGAAGCATGGTCACCCGTGCGCGATCGGTCCCTGGCGGGTACAGCCTCTCTGGCGGCAAGACATGGATTTCCAATGCGCCCATTGCCGATGTGTTTGTGGTCTGGGCCAAGGACGATGAAGACGAGATTCGCGGATTTATTCTCGAAAAGGGCATGAAGGGACTGTCCGCACCGGTGATTCACGGCAAGATTGGGCTGCGCGCTTCGATTACTGGCGAGATCGTCATGGATGAAGTTTTCGTGCCCTCAGAGAACCTCTTGCCCGGGGTCAAAGGGCTCAAGGGGCCGTTCACCTGCCTGAACTCAGCCCGATACGGGATTGCCTGGGGTGTGCTCGGAGCGGCAGAGTTCTGTTGGCATAAGGCGCGACAGTACACGCTTGATCGCCAGCAGTTTGGTCGCCCTCTCGCAGCCAACCAGCTCATTCAGCGCAAGCTCGCAGATATGCAAACCGAGATTGCCCTGGGTTATCAGGCCGTGCTGCGTTTAGGACGCATGAAAGAATTGGGGACTGCCTCGGTCGAGGCGACCTCCATTGTTAAGCGCAACAATTGTGGCAAGTCACTCGAGGTTGCGCGCCTGGCCAGAGACATGCTGGGAGGCAATGGCATCACCGACGAATACGGTGTGATGCGGCACATGGTGAACCTTGAGGTTGTGAATACCTACGAGGGCACCCACGATATACATGCCCTCATTCTTGGGCGGGCGCAGACGGGCATTCAGGCGTTCTTCTAGTGGACCGGGTCGATGCGGTAGTGGTCGGGGCCGGCGTGATTGGTCTGGCCATTGGCCGTGCTCTGGCCAAGGCAGGGCTAGACACCATCGTGCTCGAATCTGAATCGCGCCACGGCACGGGCACCAGTGCCCGCAATAGCGGCGTCATCCATGCCGGACTCTACTATCCGGAGGGGTCTCTCAAGGCTCAGTGGTGTGTCCAGGGTCGCGCTTTGCTCTATGAGTACGCGGTGAGCCACCAAGTCCCGCACCGCCAGATCGGCAAGCTGATTGTTGGAGAGCAATCCGATGAGCCTGCACTTCAAAAAATTCTCATGCGTGCGCAAGGAGCAGGGGTTCACAACCTCGAATGGCAGACTGCCCAAGCCTTGCGTGCAAAGGAGCCTGCGCTTCGCGCCAGCTTGGGCCTGTTCTCGCCATCCACGGGCATTATGGATGCCCATGGGCTGATGCATGCGCTCGAGGGGGACCTCACAGACGCGGGTGGCATGGTGGCGGTCATAAGCCGATTTCTGGGGGCCACACCCACCGCGGCGGGTGCTTGGGCCAGCCGGGTAGGCTCGCCCGATGGTGACCTCGAGATTGAGTCGCGGATCTTGGTGAATGCAGCAGGCCTAGACGCAGATGCCGTTGCGTGGCGCATCGAGGGGCCGTCACGAAGTCGTGTGCCCCAGGTCTATTTCGCCAAAGGGAACTACGCCACCCTGACGGGCCCAGCACCATTTTCACGTCTGATCTACCCAGTGCCCGTGCCCGGAGGGCTCGGCACCCACCTGACCCTGGACATGGGTGGTCAGGCGCAGTTTGGTCCCGATGTGGAGTGGCTCGGACCGGTCTCTCCTGCGCGAGAACCTGGGACCAGTCATGCAAGCATTTCGTATCAGGTCGATGCCGAGCGTCTCGATGCGTTTGTGCGCGACGTGCAGCGCTGGTGGCCAGATCTCACCCGCGACCGGGTTCAGCCGGGTTATTCGGGGGTCCGCTCAAAGCTCGCGGACCTAAGCGCGCCCGCGGCGGACTTTCGACTCGATGGACCTAAGGAGCACGGCTTTGCAGGGCTGGTTGAACTCTTTGGAATGGAATCGCCCGGCCTCACGAGCTGTCTGGCGATTGCCCAAGCCGTTATGCAGAGGCTAGTCGACGCCGACGCTTACTGAACTGATAGGCCAGCACCAAAAAAAAGCCGATGAGACCGGCTATGTCTGACTGCCACCCTGGGTAGGTGAGGGCCAGTCCCGAAAGAATCATGACCCATCGTTCGATGAGGTTGGTTTTTTCCAAGAACCAGCCTTGTAGGCCGCCAGCCAGGCAGACGATGCCGAGCACCGCGCTGCCTGAGACCTGCGCGATCATGGACCAATCCGCCTCTCCGAGCGCCTCGTAGGAACCCATGAGTAGGAGCCCCAGGCCCGCCGGGTCAAGGACAAACATGAAGGGAATCAGAATGGCCGGAGCAACATACTTCCAGCTCTGAAGCGTCGTCTTGTAGGGGTTCCCCTTACAGATCGCTGCAGCTGCGAAGGGCGAAAGCGCAGTGGGTGGAGAGACCTCCGAGAGCACCGCGTAGTAAAAAATGAACATGTGTGCAGCAAAGTCTGGGACGCCCAGCTTGATGAGTGCAGGCGCTGCGATCACCGCGCAAATAATGTACGACGCCGTAACAGGCACGGCCAGACCGACGACCCACACGATGAGGGCGGTATACAGTGTTGTCAGAAAGAGGCTGCCCCCAGCCAAGTCCAGCACAATGCTTGAGAACTTGAGGCCGAGCCCAGTGAGCGTGACCACTCCAACGATCAATCCAGCACCAGCGCAGACGGTGGCAATTCCAAGGACTTCACGGGTGCCGCCAGCGAGTGCCTGCACCAGACGGGATTCATATAGGCCCTTGAGCGGTGAAATGCCGCCGGTAAAGAGCTCCCAGGGGAGGATCGCTGTCTCACGTCTAAGCATGCTCGTAACACCGGACAGCACTGTCGCCCAGAACACGCTCGCAATCGGAGAGAAGCCCATGAGCATGAACACCACAATCGAGATGAGTGACAGAAAGTGATACCAGTAACGCAATGCCAAGGTGAGTGCGCTCTCGGTTTGCTGCCCAGCGGTGGTTGACATGCCGTACTTTCGGCTGTCGATCTCCACCATGACAAATAAGCCTGAGTAAAAGAGGATGGTTGGAATGGTGGCCATAACCAACACATCAAGATAGGTAATGCCCAGGAAATCTGCGATCAGAAACGCTGCAGCCCCAAGGACCGGTGGAGAGATGATGGCGCCAAGACCGCCTGCAGCGAGCAAGCCCCCAGCAGCGTTTTTCTCGTAGCCCATCTCTTGCAGCATTTTTCCTGCCACGGAGCCAACGGTAACGGTTGTGGCAACGCCCGAGCCCGACGGGCCGCCCAACAAGAAAGACGAGAGCACAACGGTGCGACCTACATTGGAGGGTCGCCCGCCCAGCATGGAGAACGACCAGTCGATGAAGAACTTGCCGGCGCCCGTGAACTGCAGGAAGGCTCCGAAGATGGTGAACAGAATGATCAGTGAGGACGATACGTCAATGGCTGAGCTATAGATACCCTCTAGGGTCATGAACATGTGGCCAACCAGTCGGTCGATTGAATAACCCCGGTGGGTCCACGGTTCAGGCAGTTCGTCGCCAAACAGCGCATAGCCCAAAAATAGGAGGGTGATGGTGAGCAGAATCCAGCCATTTGTTCTGCGCAGAGCCTCTAGTATTGTGAAAATCACGCCAAGGCCCACAATGAGATCGATGTTACTTGGTGCAGTATTGCGCTCGAGTAGGTCTTCGCCCCCGGTCCATAGGTAGTAAATGGCAAACAGTGAGAAGCCTGCGGCAATGAGGTCCCACCACATGATTCGGTCGCGAAACCGACGCGAAACCGGGAAGATCAAAAAGACCAGGGCAATCACCATGGCCACGTGCAGCGGCCGCAGGGTTGAGGCAGGCACAATGCCGTAGGCTGCATAGAGGTGCACCAGCGACATCGCCACCAACGCAAGCGTTACGAAAACGCCCACGAACCCCTTGAACCGGCTCTGCGTACCCTCTTCCTCCTCGAGCAGGGCATCGAGCTTCCGTTGAAGCGCTGCAGCTTCTGGATCTTGGTCGGGGGTGTTTTGAGTACGGTTCGACATGGTGCTGAGCAATCCTCATAAGAACAGACCCGCACACGGCGGGTCTGTGGTCAGGCAGTGCATAAACTCCGAGAGTGGCTCAGTCGACCTTGATGCCTTTTTCCTTGAAGTATTTCAGCGCGCCAGGGTGGAAGGGAACTGGCGATGCAGCCTGCTTTTGGTTCTCGGGCTTGATGTTCGCGGCTTCGCTGTGAACCGATTTCAGGTCCTCACGCTTCTCGAGAATCGTCTTGACGATCTTGTAAGCGGTTTCGTCAGACATATCGGCGGAGGCGACCAAGATGTTTGCAATAGAGGCAATCTTATTGTCGGTAGCCATGCCCTTGTACACGCTCTTAGAAATGGTGTCCGCGTAGTACAAATTGCCATGCTTTTTGTTCATGGCAGGGATGACTTCCGCATGATCGACCATTTGAATGGTTGTACCGGGCGTGTTGGCAAGATCGTTGACGGCTGCTGTTGGGAGGCCTCCCACCCAAGTGAACGCGTCGATCTTGCGATCCTTCATTGCGTTGACCGACTCGGCCACGCTCAGACGCTCACGCTGTACGTTTACGCCGCCAGCCTCAAGCACGCGTGAGCTCATCACTTCAGTTGCAGAGCCAATAGACCCGACAGAGACGCGCTTACCTTCCAGATCTTTCAGAGATTTGATGCCCGTCGCGGTGGTGCTGACGATGTGCATGCGGTTTGGATAAAGAATGAGCAGCGTTCGAAGCGGAACCTTCTCCTTAAACTTTCCTTCCCCGTTGGCTGCGTCCTTGGCAGCATCGACCATGGCAAAGCCGATGTAGGGCTTGCCGGTGGCAATGAGTTGGAGATTTGAAACAGACCCACCGGTGACCTCGGCTGTAGCCTGCATGCCGGGTACGTGCTTCGAGAGCGCCGCCGCAATGCCACCGCCCATGGGGTAGTAAACGCCGCCGGTGCCGCCGGTTCCAATTGCAATATTCTGAGCCTGTGCGGAGGTCGCCAGGGCAAGCGCTCCGACAGTGAAGAGGGCCGACAGGGATTTTTTAAGGGTCATGATAGAGGCTCCTTGAGGAAAGAGACCCCAAGGGTCCCATTGAAGGTCACGGCTTTGAATCAGTAATTCCACGGAGAGGGATTGCGGCAATTGGGGGCGCTTTAACCACTTAGTAGCATGCGTGGATGGGAATTTCCGAACCAGATGCCATGAACTTTCCTTACAAGCTGCTGGTGGTCGGCGGTGGAACCATGGGTGTCGACATCGCGGCGGCCTTTATGTCTGGCGGCTGGGATGTGACGATTGTCGAGCCGCTGGTCCGAGGCCATGAGCAGCGCCAGGCCCACCTGCAAACAAGTCTGCGCGCCATGCGTGTGGAATCGCGGCGTGCGCGATTCGTCCAAAATCTTGTTGAGGCAGACCTTCGATCGTCGAATTACAGGCTCGTGATCGAGGCCGTCCCAGAGCGTTTGGAGCTCAAGCGTGAGGTTTTTGCAGTGCTAGACCGAGAGGTTCCGGCACATGTGCCTCTGTGCAGCAATTCGTCTGCGATTCCCATCAGCGAGATTGCCTCGGGTTTGGAGTCCGTATCGCGCATGCTCGGCACGCACTTCTTCATGCCGGCGCACTTGGTGCCTGGGGTGGAGGTGGTGAGCTCTGTCGAGACTGATCCTCAGGTGGCCCAGCGTGTGGCAGCAGACCTCACGTCTGCAGGGCGCGTTCCGATCATGGTGAAGCGGGATATCCCAGGCTTCTTGGTGAATCGACTGCAGCATGCCATCTCGCGTGAAGCGTTTTACCTCTTAGACCAAGGCATTGCGACACCCGAGGAGATCGATAAGGCGGTACGTTTTGGGTTTGGTTTTCGCTACCTTGCTGCGGGTCCTTGCCTTCAGCGGGATCATGCGGGTCTCGATGTGCACCTTGCTGCAGCGGAGTCCATTTACCCGGACCTCAATAACGCGGCGTCGCCCTCTACTGCGCTGAGACAGAAGGTCGAGGAGGGCGCGCTTGGAATGAAGACGGGTCGCGGATTTTTCCGCTGGGACGAGGCCAGCACACAGGCTGAGCGTATGCGTTACCAGCACCTGTTGCTGGCTGCAGCAGACCTACTCGCAGATGAGATCAGGCTCGCGAGACAGGCTCAGGCGGAGGGCAGCCCCGGCATAGAGAAATCGATCTCTTGAAGTCCTCGCTCCAACGCGCTGCGTTGGTCTGCGGTGAGGGGCACCAGTGGAGGGAGCAAACGCTCCCACGCTGGGTCGCTGAGTGCCGTCGCGAGCGCTGCCTTCATGGCTGCCATCATGGGGAACTTCTGAAAGAGTGTACGGACTTGGTCGAGCCTCGCCTGCTGGGCCTCCGCGTCCAGAGCATTCGGGTGGTTGGCAAGTGCGGCCATTGGTCCAGGGTGTACGTTCGCGGTGGCGGAAATACACCCGACACCACCAAGCGCCAAAGTTCTGAGCAGGAAGGTTTCATTGCCTGCGTAAACACGAAAACCGGAGGGCACCAATGCGCGCAGCACCGACTCTGTGTAGGCCCAGTCACCCGAGCTGTCCTTGATGCCAATGACCGTGCTCGGATACTTCGCAGTGAGCCGTTGAAGCAGCGCGAGCGAGAGGCCGACCTGACTGATAGGTGGAATGTTGTAGACGTAGATCTTGAGCCGATCATCGGCCACCCCTTGGATGACGTCCGAGTAGTAGGCAAACAATCCATCGTCAGAGACGCCTTTATAGTAAAACGGGGGCAGCATAAGGACGCCCGCAGCTCCTGCCTGGAGCGCTGCCTTGCTGAGTTCCACGGCATCTTCCACGGCGCAGGCACCGGTGCCGGGCATCATTTGAGCGCCGGGAATGCCGGCGCTCGCCAGACCCTCGAGCACGATGCGTTTTTGGCGCACACTCATCGAGTTGGCTTCAGAATTAGTACCGAAAACAGCCAGCCCAACGCCATGCGATTGAAGCCACTGACAGTGACGCACGAGGCGAGGCAGGTCGGGCTGAGCGTGTTCGGTGAACGGAGTGACGACGGGTGCGAGCACAGCAGGCAGGGTTGAGGCAAAGGCCATGGGATGTGCTCCAATCTTTTTGAGATTTGTTTTCAACATCCTATGCTTAGCAACGAAAAGAGACACTTATGGCAGACCCTAGTGGATTAGCCGCTAACACCGTTCAATACGGCGACCCTGAGTTCGCCTTATTTCTGCGCAAGGCGTTTATTAAGGGGGCTGGCTATTCAGATGCGGATTTGAACCGGCCGATTGTCGGCATTATCAATACTGGAAGCGACTTCAACCCATGCCACGGAAACATGCCTGCATTGGTTGAGGCAGTGAAGCGCGGCGTGTTGCTCAGTGGGGCCCTGCCGATGGTCTTCCCCACCATCTCGTTGCATGAGTCCTTTGCCTCGCCCACCAGCCTGTTCTTTCGCAATTTGATGAGCATGGACACCGAGGAAATGATCCGCGCACAGCCCATGGATGCGGTGGTGCTCATCGGCGGCTGCGACAAGACGCTGCCTGCTCAAATCATGGGCGCCATCTCTGCCAATCGTCCTTACCTCGTGCTGCCCACGGGGCCCATGCTGTCCTCCACCTGGGCTGGCGAGCGGGTCGGTGCTTGCACAGACTGTCGTCGGCTCTGGGCTGACTTTCGCGCAGGGCGGCTCAACACCATTCAGATTGCGCAGGCCAATGCAAAGCTGGTTCCCTCGGTCGGAACCTGCTCGGTAATGGGCACTGCGAGCACTATGGCCTGCATGGTCGAGGCGATGGGGCTCACGGTTCCGGGCGCAGCCAGTGCGCCAGCCGTGAGTGCAGATCGCATTCGCATCGCTGAGGCCACAGGCGAGGCGGCAGCAGGCCTAGCCAAACGCAGGTCGCCTGCCATGGCGCTCTCTTTGCAGCACTATGAGCATGCGCTGCGTGTGCTGTTGGCGATTGGCGGATCAACCAACGCATTGGTGCATATGGCGGCAATAATGGGTCGGCAAGGCCTGCGGCTCGACCCCGCCCGATTCAATGCGCTTGCGCAGAGTACGCCAGTCTTGGTCGATCTCAAGCCAGGTGGAACGGGATACATGCCTGATTTTCATGAGGCTGGGGGCATGCCTCGGCTCTTGCGCGTGCTCGCACCCATGCTGGACCTAGACCAGCCCACGGCGTGGGGCGGGCGATTGGTCGATGGTCTTGACCCCATGGAACAACCCGGTCCACAACAGGTCATTCGTGCTCTCGAGGATCCTGTTTACCCCCATACCGGTCTTAAGTGGCTTACAGGAAACCTAGCGCCGAATGGGGCCGTCATCAAACCGGTGGCTGCGAGCCAAGCCCTGCTGCAGCACACGGGTCGGGCGGTTGTCTTTGACGGCTTAGAAGATCTCTCAAGGCGCATCGACGACCCGGCGCTCGACGTGCAGGCCACGGACGTCTTGGTCTTGCGGGGAATTGGTCCTCGCGCTGCAGGCATGCCCGAGGCGGGCCTCATTCCCATTCCAAAACAGCTGGCGGCCAAGGGGGTCAAGGACATGGTTCGCATCTCGGATGGCCGCATGAGTGGAACGGCATTCGGCACCATCGTGCTGCACATCAGCCCCGAGGCTGCAGCGGGGGGGCCATTGGCCTGGGTACGTTCGGGAGACCTGATTCGTCTGGACGTAATGGCTGGAACGCTCGACTTGATGATCTCCGACGAACTGCTCGAGACCAGAAAGGCAAGCCCCGTCGCGGTGCCACTCCTGCCCGCCGAGAGAGGCTACGCGCGACTACATGCCGAGCAGGTCACGCAGGCAGAGGAGGGCTGTGACTTTCGGTTCTTAAAGGGCTGACCATTCCGCGCCGCAGCCCAGGCTCTCTCGCCACACCGAGACACGTTTGAGTTCGGGCCCTGTCCATGTGCGTCGAATGAAATCGACCAGCGCTTCCATGGTGGGTTCTTGCTCCATCAGGGTGTTGAGATGCTGGTGATCCAGGAGCTTCTGTACTTTTCGTGCCTCGAGTTCAAGATCTGGAAGTGGTGTCGGATGCGCTGCTGAGGACGCAACCCACACCCTTGCCCAGTAAGAGTGGCCGTGCAGCTGTGGCAGGCCCACGGAGGCGGCCAGGCTATGCGAGGCTTCAAAGCAGAAGGTGGTGTAGAGCAGCATATTTAGCGAAGGCCCAGGGCCTTGTGAGTTTGCACAGATAAGCGCCACTTCGGGTGAGCGTGGATCCAGTCCATGCAAGCTTCGAGCGCCTGAGCTTGAAGTGGACCGTCCATGGGCTGAACCAACCAGTGATCGAAGGTCAGCGATTCTAATGCCTCGGGCTGAAGTCCGGGCTGTGGCAGGACGAGCTTGAGTTCGTTTCCACGCGTCACCGCAAGCGGCTGAGGTGCTCCAGAGATCAGCCGCTTTGGGCTCACGCAGATCCAGTCAATGCCGCTGGGCAGTGCAAGGCTGCCGTTGGTCTCAATTGCGATTTGCGCGCCCAGTCGATGCAAGCCTTCGACGAGCGCGGTGTCGACCTGAAGTGCAGGTTCACCACCCGTGAGGACCACATAGGGCGGATGACTGTTGGGCCAGAGCGCCTGCACGCGGGCCAAAAGAGACTCAAGACTGAAGTCCCCACCCCCATCGCCATCGGTTCCCACAAACTGGGTGTCACACCAGCGGGCGCAATCTGCAGGTCCCGAGGCGCGATCTTGCTCACGACCACTCCAGTTGTTACAGCCTGTAAACCGCAGAAACACCGATAGACGCCCTGCCTGCGCCCCTTCACCCTGCAGTGTGAGAAAGCTCTCTTTTAATTTGTAGCCCATTTGAGGAGTGTAACGATGATCGCCCAACCCGCTATTCCGCTGCTCCCTGCAGATATTTGCGAGCCTCAGGCCTTGGTGGACGCGATTCGCCAACGCCGGGGAGGAGAGCTGCTCAAGCTTGACCGAATGCTCTTACACAGTCCGGCCTTGGCTGAGGGCTGGAACGTGTTTCTTGGGAAGGTGCGCAATGAGCTTAGTGTCCCACTCAGGCTGCGTGAGCTCGCAATGTGTGTTGTCGCTGTGCTCAACGGGGCTGACTACGAGTACGAGCACCATGCGCCGATCTACGTTCGGGCAGGGGGCACCGAGGAGCAGGCTGCTGCCCTTATGCAACTGGACGAGGCGAACTTTCCGATCGGGCTGTTCCCGGAGTTGGAGCAAGACGTCATTGGCTTGGCAAGAGAAATGACCCGCCAGGTGCAGGTTGCGGGACCGCTCAAGCGTCGTCTCGCCCGGTCGCTGGGTGCTCAGCAGACAGTCGAGCTTATCGCCACCGTGGCGGCCTACAACATGGTGTCGCGTTTTCTGGTGGCGCTATCGATTCATTCTGAACACGACGAACCGTCTGAGGATCAGACCGCCGTCTGACTCTCGTATTCGGGCTAGTTTTTCAGCACGGCGGCAATGGCCTTGCACACTCGGGGCAGGTTGTGCGTGTTGAGGGCGGCAATGCAGACCCGCCCCGTATTGATCGCGTAAACCGCGAATTCTTCACGCAACCGAGTGACCTGCGCCTCGGTGAGGCCCGTATAGCTGAACATGCCACGCTGCTGGGTCACGAATGAGAAATCGGTTGTAACGCCCTCTGCCTGCAAGCCTTGCAATAAGCCGAGGCGCATGGCCTTGATGCGCTCGCGCATGGCCCCAAGCTCTTGCTCCCAGCCTGCTCGCAGTTCGGGGGTGGAAAGCACAGACGCCACAATGGCACCCCCGTGTGTGGGGGGGTTCGAGTAGTTCGTGCGAATGGTGCGTTTGACCTGACTCATGACACGAACAGACTCTTCCGCCGAGCTCGTCACGACCGAGAGGGCGCCCACGCGCTCTCCGTAGAGTGAGAAGGACTTGGAGAATGAGCTGGAGACCAAGAATGGCCGATCGGTTGCTGCGAGTTTGTTGAGCGAGAGCGCGTCTTGGGCAATGCCGTCACCAAAACCCTGGTAAGCCATATCGAGAAATGGAATGTGCTGCTTTTCGTTCAGGACCGCGATGACCTGATCCCAGTCGTCAGGGGTGAGGTCTGCGCCGGTGGGGTTGTGGCAGCAGGCATGCAGCACCACGATGGTCTGATTGGGCAGGTCCTTTAGGCTTTGGATCATGCCGCTGACATTGACGCCGCGGGTGGTTGGGTCGTAGTACGCGTAGTTTGAGACCGCGAACCCAGCCGCCTCGAAGAGTGCTCTGTGGTTCTCCCAACTGGGGTCACTGATCGCAACGGTGGCTTGTGGAAAAAATCTGCGCAGCAGATCCGCGCCAACCTTGAGCGCACCGGTTCCACCCAGCGCCTCAATGGTGACCACGCGCTGTGCGGTCAGCAATGGGTGCTCTGCACCAAAGAGCAGCGATTGAACCGCCTTGTTGTAGGCAACTGCACCCTCAATAGGTTGGTACCCACGGGCTGGGGCAGCTGCGATTCTGGTTGCTTCTGCAGTCTTTACGCAGCTAAGTAGCGGTAATTTTCCCTGATCGTCGTAGTAAACGCCTACGCCAAGATTGACTTTTTCAGCCCGCGTGTCGGCGACAAACGCCTCTGTAAGGCCAAGGATGGGGTCGCGAGGGGCTTGCTCGAGGTGGGCGAAGAGAGATGCGTTCATGACCATTTGTCAAGGGTTGGGGATCAAAAAAAGGAATGGAAATTTCGGCTCTGCCGACAGACAATGTCGGATTGCCCTGTGGATAACTCCACCGGTGACCGTTAGATGACAAGGCTCAAAGCTTAACATGTCGGCCCCTGTTGTTTCGACCCAACAACCTGCTGCGACCAGCCCTTTCGAGCTGGTCTCATCGTTCGCGCCTGCTGGAGATCAGCCGGCAGCTATTGAGCACCTGGTGCAAGGCATCCAAGACGGGGTGTCCTTCCAAACCCTACTGGGTGTTACCGGATCGGGCAAGACCTTCACCATGGCCAACGTCATCGCCCAACTCGGCCGCCCCGCTCTGGTTTTGGCACCCAATAAAACGCTCGCCGCGCAGCTCTATTCTGAAATGCGGGAGTTCTTTCCGCGAAATGCCGTCGAGTATTTCGTGAGCTACTACGATTACTACCAACCCGAGGCCTATGTCCCCCAACGGGATCTCTTCATTGAGAAGGATTCCGCGGTCAATGAGCACATCGAGCAGATGCGCTTGTCTGCGACCAAATCCCTGCTGGAGCGCCGCGACACCATTATTGTGGCGACCGTCTCCTGCATATACGGTATTGGAAACCCAAGCGATTACCACGCCATGGTACTTGCCGTTCGCGTGGGCGATGCCCTGGGCCAGCGTGACCTGATTGCGCAATTGGTGCGCATGCAATATCAGCGCAACGACATCGATTTCTCTCGTGGCTGCTTTCGCGTGCGCGGAGACACCATCGATATTTTCCCGGCCGAACACGCTGAACTTGCCCTACGGATCGAGCTTTTTGACGACGAGATCGAGACCTTACAGCTCTTCGACCCGCTCACAGGCCGTGTGCGTCAGAAGGTGCCCCGTTTTGTGGTGTACCCCTCTTCGCACTACGTCACGCCTCGCGAAATCGTTCTACGGGCGGTCGAGACTATTAAGGAAGAGTTGCGCGTGCGCAGCAAACAGCTCGTAACAGATGGCAAGCTGGTGGAGGCCCAGCGCCTAGAGCAGCGCACCCGATTCGATCTCGAAATGCTTGCTGAGCTGGGCTTTTGCAAAGGCATTGAAAATTATTCCCGGCATCTCTCAGGCGCTGCAGAGGGGGAGCCGCCTCCCACCCTGATCGACTATTTACCCCGCGACGCGTTGATTTTCCTCGATGAAAGCCACGTCATGATCGGGCAGCTCGGTGGCATGTATCGCGGCGACCGCGCCCGCAAAGAGACACTGGTCCACTACGGGTTTAGGCTGCCGTCTGCACTCGATAATCGCCCCCTGCGATTCGACGAGTTCGAGCCGCGATTGCGTCAGGCGGTGTTTGTCTCGGCCACGCCCGGAGACTACGAACTCGAGCGCTCTCAGGGCGCAGTTGTCGAGCAGGTGGTGCGGCCAACCGGGCTGGTCGATCCCGAAATCGAGGTTCGCCCCGCCCGCACTCAGGTCGACGACCTGCTCTCTGAAATCAAGGCGCGGGTGGCTCTACGCGAGCGAGTGCTGGTCACCACCCTAACCAAGCGCATGGCGGAGGACCTGTCCGAATACCTGTCAGAGCATGGCGTGAAGGTTCGCTACCTGCACTCAGACATCGACACGGTCGAGCGCGTTGAAATTATTCGCGACCTTCGGCTTGGCCAATTCGATGTGCTGGTTGGCATTAACTTGCTGCGCGAGGGGCTCGACATTCCAGAGGTTTCATTGGTGGCCATTCTCGACGCCGACAAAGAAGGCTTTCTGCGCTCGCACAGAAGCCTGATTCAGACCATTGGACGTGCCGCTCGAAACATTCGCGGCAAGGCCTTGCTTTACGCCGATCGCATCACCGACTCCATGTCAAAAGCCATGTCAGAGACCGAGCGTCGACGCACCAAGCAAGTGGCCTACAACCTCGCCCATGGCATTACGCCAGCCGGCGTTTCAAAGGGCATCCGAGACCTCATCGATGGCGTGGTCTCTCAGGCCTCTGATGCCGAGCGAGCCCAGACTTACGCCCTTCCCTCGGCTGACCTCGAGCGCTCAGAGCGTGCACTGGGCAAAGAAATTGCCCGCCTCGAGAAGCAAATGCTTGAACACGCCCGCAACCTTGAATTCGAAAAGGCGGCTGCGGCTCGAGATCAGCTCGCCCGCCTCAAGGCTCAGGTGTTTGGTGCGGGCCAACTCCAAGATCAGGTGGAACCTCTTGCGGGTTCTGCTGCTCCAACCCTCCGTGGACCTGGCCAGGCAAGCCAGGCCGCATAACATCGACCCTAGAAGGAACCCCTGCCATGAGCCGTTCACCTAAGAAAACGACAGAACCCGTCCTCAACAAGCTCGCCGGTATGCAAACGAAGGTTTTGTTTGTGTGCATGGGCAACATTTGCCGCTCCCCCACTGCCAAAGCCGTGTTCGAGACCATGGTCAAGAATTCAGGGCTGGCTGACCTCGTACAGGCAGACTCCGCCGGAACTCACGCCTTTCATGTGGGCGAGCCCGCGGACCCACGCTCTATCTCCGCTGCCCAGCGGCGCGGCTACGACTTGAGCACCCACTTGGCCCGCAAGGTCGAGATGAGCGACTTTTCCGACTACGACTACATTCTGGCCATGGATTGGGACAACCTTGCCCTGCTCCAGCGCACAGCGCCTCGTGGTCTGCAGCACAAGCTCCAGCTCCTGATGCGGTTTGCCACCGAATATGAAGCAGCCACTGTCAACGACCCTTATCACGGCGGCCCACAGGGGTTTGACCAGGCGCTCGACTACATCGAAGACGCGTGCAACGGCCTTATGGAAGTGGTGCGTCGCAGGGCGAGCATGGTTGCGGCCGCTGCCTAACAGCAGGTTCCCCCATCCCAAGGAGGGCTTTGCCCTCCTTTTTTTGCCCGAATACTTGAGTAAAACAATCGGCTAAGGTAAGCTCCCGAGTAATTTAGTCGGGAACTCAGGATCGGTAACCCAAGATCGGTAACCCAGGAGATAGGCAATGAGACTGACCACCAAAGGACGGTTCGCCGTCACCGCCATGATTGACCTCGGTCTGCGTCAAGACAAAGGCCCCGTCACCCTGGCCGCAATCAGCCAAAGACAGCGCATTTCGCTCTCTTACCTTGAGCAGCTCTTCGGGCGGTTGCGCCGGCATGAGCTGGTGGAGTCCATGCGCGGTCCGGGCGGTGGGTACAAGTTGGCGCGCGCGGGCAAAGACATTACGGTGGCAGACATCATTTATGCAGTCGACGAGCCGCTCGATGCGACCCAGTGCGGTGGCAAGCAGAACTGCCACGATGAGCAGATCTGCATGACGCACGAGCTCTGGGCAAGCCTCAACCGGCACATGGTCGACTTTCTCGACGGAATTTCCCTGCAGGATCTGGTCGATGAGCAGCGCCAGAAACTTGCGGGCGCAAAGCAGTCTGTCACTCGCCATGTGGTTTTCCACGAAGAGCGCGAGTCCGCCCACTAAGTCTCAAGGCCAAAAGCATGAACACCCCGATTTACCTCGACTACTCAGCAACCACCCCCATTGACCCTCGGGTGGTCGACGCCATGTTGCCATTTCTAAGACAGGATTTTGGCAACCCAGCCTCGCGCAGTCACTCTTTTGGGTGGCGGGCGGAGGAGGCCGTTGAGGCCGCGCGCCAACAAGTTGCCAGCTTGGTGAACTGCGATGCAAAGGAACTGGTCTGGACCTCAGGCGCGACGGAGTCGATCAACCTTGCGCTCAAAGGCGCAGCCCACTTCTACAAGGACAAGGGCCGGCACATCATCTCAGTAAAAACCGAGCACAAAGCCACCCTCGACACCTGCCGTGAGCTCGAGCGTGAAGGCTATGCACTGACCCTGCTCGATGTTCAAGAAAATGGCCTGATCGACCTTGCAGCACTTGAAGCTGCCATCCGTCCCGACACGATATTGGTCTCAGTCATGTTGGTAAACAACGAGATTGGTGTGATTCAAGACGTGTACGCCATCGGCGAGCTCTGCCGCGCACGCGGCATCATTTTTCACATCGATGCAGCGCAGGCCACTGGCAAGGTGGCGATTGATCTGAGTACGCTCAAGTGCGACCTCATGTCTTTTTCTGCCCATAAAACCTACGGTCCCAAGGGCATCGGTGCATTGTTTGTTCGCCGAAAGCCCCGCGTGAGGCTTGAGCCCCTCATTCACGGGGGCGGGCACGAGCGAGGCATGCGCTCTGGAACCCTTCCCACCCATCAAATTGTTGGCATGGGTGAGGCTTTTCGCCTCGCTCAGCTCGAGATGTCTACCGAGAACGAGCGCATTCGAGCCCTTCGCGATCGGCTGTGGGCAGGTCTCTCAGAAATGGAAGCGGTGTACCTGAACGGAGACCTCGACCAGCGGGTGCCGCACAACCTCAATGTCAGCTTCAATTATGTAGAGGGCGAGTCGTTGCTGATGGCGGTGAAAGATATTGCGGTTTCCTCGGGTTCTGCCTGCACCAGCGCAAGCCTTGAGCCCTCCTACGTATTGCGTGCGCTTGGCCGCAGCGATGAACTGGCGCACTCCTCGATTCGGTTCTCCGTGGGCCGTTTCACCACTGTCGAAGAAGTCGATTTCACCATTGCGCTCATGAAAGACAAGGTGGCTAAGCTGCGCGAGATGTCGCCGCTGTGGGAACTCGTGCAAGACGGAATCGACCTCAACACCATTCAATGGGCAGCACACTAATTCAGGGAGAATGGCATGGCCTACAGTGACAAAGTCATTGATCATTATGAGAACCCTCGCAACGTAGGGGCGCTGGACAAGAACGATCCGCAGGTCGGAACGGGCATGGTCGGGGCACCTGCATGTGGCGACGTCATGAAGCTGCAGATCAAGGTCAATGAGCAAGGCATCATTGAAGATGCACGGTTCAAGACCTACGGGTGCGGCTCCGCAATTGCGTCGTCCTCGCTGGTCACCGAGTGGGTCAAGGGCAAAACGCTCGATCAGGCGATGGAAATCAAGAACACGCAGATCGCCTCTGAGCTGGCCCTGCCACCCGTTAAGATTCACTGCTCAATTCTGGCCGAAGACGCGATCAAGGCCGCCATTGAGGACTACAAGAACAAGCATGGCCATAACGCTCACTGAACAAGCGGCTCAGCATGTGAGCCGATACATCGAGAAGCGCGGCAAGGGTCTCGGAGTGCGTTTGGGCGTGCGCACGACCGGCTGCTCGGGGCTTGCCTACAAGCTTGAGTTTGTAGATGAAACGGCGCCCGAAGATGCCATGTTTGAGAGTCATGGTGTCCGAGTGTTTGTGGACCCTAAAAGCCTGGCCTATATCGACGGGACCGAGCTGGACTTTGCGCGCGAAGGGCTCAACGAGGGCTTTAAGTTCAACAACCCCAACGTGAAGAGTGAGTGCGGTTGCGGTGAATCCTTCCAGGTTTGACCAGAACCATTTCGCATTGCTCGGTCTCTCCCCTGATTTTCAAATTGATCTGAATCAGCTGGATACGGCGCGGCAGCGGGTTCAGGCTGTCGTTCATCCCGATCGATTTGCCTCTGCAGGTCCGGCGCAAAAGCGACTCGCACTGCAATGGTCTACCCGCATACACGAGGCCTACGAAACCCTTCGCGAGCCGCTCAAGCGAGCGACCTACCTGCTCACCCTCAAGGGGTTTTCCGTCGATGCCGAGCAGAACACCCGTATGCCGTTGGCATTCTTAGAGCAACAAATGGAATGGCGCGAGGCCCTTGAAGCCGCTCGTTCAGCGGGCGAGGGGGCACGACGAGTGCAGCTTGCAGAGCTCAAGGAGGCCTGCGCTCAGGCCCATCAAAGCGGGCTCGAGCGACTGACGGCCTTGTTGGCCCAGACCACCGATGAGGCCCTAGCCGAGGCTGCAGCGCAGGTCCGTGCCCTCATGTTCATTGAAAAATTCAGCGAGGAGTTGCGGTAATGGCCCTGCTTCAGATTGCAGAACCCGGGCAGTCCACAGCGCCGCACCAACGTCGCTTTGCGGTCGGCATCGACCTGGGCACCACCCACTCGCTGGTAGCAGCCGTTCGATCAGGCCAGCCCGAGGTCCTACCCGATCTCATGGGCAAAGGCCTGCTGCCGTCGGTGGTGCGCTACAGCGCTGGCCTCGCACCCGAGGTCGGCTACGACGCGCTCTCGGCGGCGAGCGAAGATCCCCACAACACCATTGCCTCGGTCAAGCGCCTCATGGGGCGCGGTCTCCAGGACGCTCAGCGGCTGCGTGTGCCTTATCAGATCGAGGCCAGCGGGCAAGATGGGGTCGTGCGCATCCGAACCGATGCCGGCGTTAAATCTCCCGTAGAGGTTTCTGCCGATATCTTGCGCGTTCTCCGCTTGCGCGCTGAGGAGGCCCTGGGCGACAGCCTCGTGGGCGCCGTGATCACCGTGCCTGCTTACTTTGACGACGCCCAGCGTCAGGCCACAAAAGATGCTGCCGCACTTGCGGGTCTGCATGTCTTGCGTCTGCTCAATGAGCCAACGGCAGCGGCCTTGGCTTACGGGCTTGAGTCGGGTCGAGAGGGGCTCTACGCGGTCTACGATCTCGGTGGCGGAACCTTCGATCTGTCACTGCTTCGCCTCAGGCAGGGCGTGTTTGAGGTCGTTGCCACGGGTGGAGACTCCGAGCTCGGGGGCGATGACCTCGATGAATCCATTGCGGAACACTGGCTGGCCGGCTGGGGTATGTCTCGAGACGCACTATCGGCTGGAGAGTGGCGACGGCTGCTCTCGCTCGCAAGGCGGCTCAAGGAGCAGCTCTCCGATGGCGGTCCTCAGGCCAAGGTGAGCGATGTCTGGAGCCGAGACGATGGATCACGGCCTTTGGCCCTACTCGATGCGGCTGGCTTGGCTGCACTGGCCCAGCCCTTGCTGGACCGCACGCTCAAGGTCTGTGAGCAGGCCATTCACGACGCCCGTATCGAGCGCAGCGACATTGAGGGTGTTGTTCTGGTTGGGGGGTCTACTCGACTGCTGGCCCTGCGCGCCGCCGTGACTGCGTTCTTCGGAAAAGCGCCGCATGCCGATATTCACCCCGACGAAGTCGTGGCCTTGGGCGCTGCATTGCAGGCGAGTCTGCTCGCAGGTCATCGCGCCGATGGCGACGATTGGCTCCTGCTCGACGTGCTTCCCTTAAGCCTTGGCCTTGAAACGATGGGCGGACTCTCGGAGAAGGTTATTCCCCGCAATACGCCCATTCCCGTTGCGCGCGGACAGACCTTTACCACCTATCAAGATGGTCAGACTGCTATGGCCATACATGTCGTGCAGGGCGAGCGCGAGCTGGTCAGCGAGTGTCGCTCACTCGCGCGCTTCGAGCTGCGGGGCATCCCGTCTATGGTGGCGGGAGCAGCCCGCATTCAGGTCACGTTTCAGGTCGATGCAGATGGCCTGCTGTCCGTGTTGGCCGAGGAGCTGAGCACGGGGGTGAGTGCCTCGGTTCAGGTCAAGCCATCCTATGGGCTCACAGACGACCAAGTCGCGCAAATGCTGCAAGATGCGTTTTCTCATGCGAAAGACGACCTGCACGCCCGCGCTTTGCGCGAGCAGCAGGTCGAGCTTGAACAGCTGCTCATGGGGCTTGGTGCAGCATTGGAACAAGACGGTGACCTGCTCAGTTCGTCCGAGCGCAATGATCTCGACGAGATCATGCGCGAGGCTCGCGCCATCTGCGGTGGCCCCGATCTCGAGGCTATTCGGGCCATGCTCACGGGTGTTTCTGCAGCCTCAGAGCCATTCGCCGAGCGTCGTATGGACCGCGCGGTGGCCACTGCGTTGCGCGGCCACTCCATTGACCAGCTCTAATTTTCCTTGCCCTTATCATGCCGACCATTCGCATTCTCCCCCATGTCGACCTCTGTCCAGAGGGCACGACCCTCACGGCCGCACCTGGCGATAACCTCTGCCGCGTCTTGTTGGGTCATGGCATAGAAATTGAACATGCCTGTGAAATGAGCCGTGCCTGCACCACATGCCATGTCATTGTCCGAGAGGGCTTCAATACGCTCGCGCCTGCAGAGGAAGACGAAGAAGATCTTCTGGATCGGGCATGGGGGCTCACTGCGCAGTCGCGCCTTTCATGCCAGGTGCAGCTCGCCGATCAAGACCTGGTGGTGGAGATCCCGCGCTACACCATCAATCACGCGCGAGAGCATCACTAAGATGGACGCATGGATTCTCTCTCTTGTCCTGCTGATGGGCCTTGCTTTGGGCGCCTTGGTTGGGTACCGCTACAGCCAGAGGCTCAGTCGCGTGGAGCTAGAGGCCGAACGCAGAGCAGCGGCTGAAAAGCTTGCCCTCATCGAGCAGGCAAGAGCCTCTTTGAGTGAGCAGTTTAAGAACCTCGCCAACGACATTCTCGAGGACAAGTCCAAGCGATTCACGCAGCAGAACCAGCTCAACCTCGAGCAGATGCTCACGCCCTTGCAGCAGCAGATCCGTGAGTTCAAAGGCAAAGTGGAGGAGGTCTACGTTCAAGAGGGCAAAGACCGATCAGCCTTGGCCGAGCAGGTGCGCCAGCTTATGGCACTGAATCAGCAGGTGAGCGAGGAGGCTAAAAGTCTCACGTCTGCATTGAAGGGTTCAAACAAGACCCAGGGCAACTGGGGAGAGTTGGTGCTCGAGCGCGTGCTTGAGGCCTCCGGCCTTCGCAAGGGCGAGGAGTATGTGGTGCAGGAGAGCCACACCCAGTCCGATGGCCGCAGGCTTCAGCCAGACGTCATCATTCGCCTGCCCGAGCAGCGCTGTATGGTGGTTGACTCCAAGGTGTCGCTCGCGGCCTATGAGCAGGCTGCCAGCGCGGAGACAGAACATGCCCGCGAGGTGGCGCTAAAGACGCATTTGCAGTCGATTCGCGCACACCTCAAAGGGCTCTCAGAGAAGAATTACCAGACGTTGCACGGCGTGAGCGGTCTCGACTTTGTATTGATGTTTGTGCCCGTAGAGCCTGCCTTCATGATGGCCGTCAACCATGACAAAGACCTCTTCATGGATGCCTGGCAGCGAAATGTGCTGCTGGTCAGTCCGTCAACGCTTTTGTTCGTGGTGCGCACGGTGGCTCACCTCTGGCGTCAAGAGGCGCAGACAGAAAATGCTCAGCTCATCGCCAAACAAGGCGCCGAGCTCTACGACAAGTTCGTGGGCTTTGTGGGCGATTTGCAGTCCTTAGGCGACCGGCTCAAGCAGGCCAACGATGAGTATCAAGGCGCCATGGGAAAGCTCAGCACCGGCAAAGGGAACCTGGTGAGGCGCAGCGAGAAACTGCGCGCGCTCGGTGTGATGCCCAGCAAGTCGCTGCCTGCCTCCTTGACCAAGAAGGCCGACGCAGACGAGGACGAGCAGGCCTAGTCTTCTCGGCGCAGCGCCGGGAAGAGGATGACGTCCCGAATGCTGGGGCTATCGGTCAGCAGCATCACGAGCCTATCAATGCCAATCCCGCAGCCACCAGCGGGCGGCATGCCGTACTCCAGGGCGCGAATATAGTCCGCATCAAAGAACATGGCCTCTTCATCGCCTGCTTCTTTGGCCTGAACTTGAGCCTGAAAGCGCGCGGCTTGGTCTTCGGGGTCGTTGAGCTCTGAAAACCCGTTTGCAATCTCTCGACCCGTGATGAATAGCTCAAATCGCTCGGTAATGCCCTCGCGCGTATCCGATGCACGGGCCAACGGCGAGACCTCAACGGGGTAGTCAATGATGAAGGTCGGGTTCCAGAGCTTACTCTCGGCAACCTCCTCAAAGAGCGCGAGCTGAAGGGCACCTAAGCCCGCACCTGCCAATGGAGCCTTGTCAACAGCAACACCAAGCCCCTTGAGCCTGGCGCGTAGCGCCTCTGTGGACTCCAGGTCCGCCGCGGGAATGTTGGGCGCATGGCGAGCAATAGCCTGAACGGTGGTGAGCCGCTCGAACGGCTGCTCAAGATCGACGGTCTTGCCGTTGTAGCTGAGCACGGCAGACCCCGTGACCGAGGTTGCGACGGCCCGCAGGACTGTCTCTGTGTAGTCCATGATCCAGCGGTAATCGGTATATGCCGCATAGAACTCCATCATGGTGAACTCAGGGTTGTGGCGTGGGCTGAGTCCTTCATTTCTGAAGTTTCGATTGACCTCGTACACTCGCTCGAAGCCTCCCACCAGCAGGCGCTTAAGGTAGAGCTCAGGCGCAATGCGCA
>Ga0208009_1000014_pt1 | contig 56563 bp, 48 predicted proteins | sample Wag4_2014_7_16_FD_187364 | JGI IMG/M metagenome (GOLD analysis project Ga0208009, IMG submission 187364) | Fresh water mixed with fracking chemicals microbial communities from Ohio, USA - Utica-2 Time Series FC 2014_7_16 (SPAdes) (version 2) ...
CTGCTGAGAACTCCCGACGAACAGAAAAACCAACCGCCTGGCTGGCCGCCGCACTCTCGGTGACGCCAAGTCGCTGCTCCAGCTCGGCGAGTTCGGCCACCAGCGCGTCGTACTGGGCGTCGGAGATCTCAGGGTCGTCCTGCTGGTGGTAGCGCTGCTGATGACGCCGAACCTCCTGGGTCAACCAGTCCAGTCGCTGCTGGTCCACAGACTCGCTCATGGCCAGTTAAGAAAAGATCTTTCGGTTGGCCCAACTGCCTGGGGGAAAGCCGGCCGACGTCAGGGCCTCGGCGCGGCTGGCCACCTGCTGGGCAAATTGATCGAACAAAGCCGAATTAAGTGAGCGACCGGCATCATCTACCAGCCGACCAGAGAAGGCCTCTGCACAGGCACGCGCCAGATCCACCAGATCGGCAAAGGCCTCAGTGGGGTTGCTCACGCGGGGCAAGTCCAGCATGAAAGACAAGTGAAAGCCTTGGTCGCCGGGTAGAACGCTGTAGACCGCCTCGGACTGCTCGTCGAGCCGAGAGAAACGTCCCTCCGCTCGCTCGCTCAGGCCCATCGCTGACAAAAAGGAGGCCGTGTTTTGTGTACTGGCGGGATGATCCGACTGCAGGTGAAAGACCAGTTGGCCATCCAGGGACTCCAGCATGCGCAGGCGTTCTCGCGACCGTGCATGACAGACCGAGAAATCCGGCAATGTGGCCATGAAGCCCGCCGCATCGACACCCGGACACTCCGAGAGGCCAGCGGCGAGCCGATCGTAGAACTGGTTGTATTCATTGAGCGAGAGACCACCCTGACGGGTGACCAGTAGCAAGGCCACCACCAAACGGTCCTGGCGGTCCAAGCCAAACCGAACCGTCTTCTGACCACATCGGTGCCAGTCTTTGAATTGCGCCAGGATCAACTCGTGCGAGACCTGTTCCAGCCCATATCCATCCAGGGTCACCAGCCATTCGTCCTGCTCGGACAGGTCGCGGTGAAGGCGCTCTGGACTGGCGGCCCGCAGACCAGGCGAGCCAACAGGCGCAGTCCCCAGACCCGGGCGCTGTTCAAAGCCTTCCATCAGGCCTTGTGTCAGACCTTGTGTCAGACCTTGTGTCACGCCCTGGTTTAGACCATGCCCAAAGCCCGGTTCGGCCAGTCCATTGACCCCATGGCGCATCGTGTCTCGCGCAAATGCGGGCTCCTCTGGCTCAACCGACAAGCCAGGTTCTTCAGCAGAGAAGCCACCCGCAGGCGCATCGACCGGCTCGATGCGCGACCGGACGCGGGCGGTGAGCCTGCGCAAGCGCAAGGCCTCACGGAAGTTGAGGGCCAGCACGACCATCAAGACCAGCCCAATCATCAGGCCCACCAGGCCTGGCAAGGTCTGCAGCTGTTCGAGCAGGGCCTGCACCATGCGGACCGACTCGATCAGGCCGCTTCGGCCAATGCGCTAGCGGCATCCAGGTCCACCGCCACCAGACGTGAGACGCCCTGCTCCTGCATGGTCACGCCGACCAGGTGTTCGGCCAGCTCCATGGCAATTTTGTTGTGGGTGATAAAGACGAACTGGGTGGCCGTCGACATCTCTTTAACCAGGCGACACAGACGCTCGGTATTGGGATCATCCAACGGCGCATCCACCTCGTCGAGCAGGCAGAACGGCGCGGGATTCAACTGGAACAAGGCAAAGACCAGTGCGGTCGCCGTGAGGGCCTTCTCACCACCAGAGAGCAAGTGAATTGAGGTGTTCTTCTTGCCGGGTGGCTGAGCCATCACCTGCACACCGCTGTCCAGAATTTCCTCGCCGGTAAGCACCAGCCTGGCCTCGCCGCCGCCAAAGAGCGTGGGGAAGAGTCGACCAAAGTTGGCATTGACCGTGTCATAGGTGGATTGCAGCAGGGCGCGACTCTCTCGATCGATCTTGCGAATGGCGTCTTCGAGTGTCTCGACTGCACTCATGAGGTCAGTGGCCTGAGCATCCAGGAAGCCCTGGCGCTCCTTGGCCTGTTCCAGTTCAGACAAGGCGGCTAGGTTAACGGGACCCAGGGCCTCGATCTCGCGGTTGAGGCGATTGACCTCGGCCTGCAGGCTGGCCGGTTTGGGCAGATCAGCCGGGGGCATGCGATTGGGCCACTGGGCGTAGACCGGCTCCAAGTCGATCCCTTGGTCGGCGAGTTGCTGGTCAATCTGATCGATGGTGGCCTGGGCCGCGGCCAGCGCAGCATCCGCATGGCTGATGCGCTCCCGAATGGGGATCGCCTCACGGTCGATGGACAGACGCTTTTCATCGAGTTCGCGCGTAGCATGGGCCTTCTCATCGGCATACTGGCGGGCCTGGGTCAGGGCCTGCTCGAGCGAGACGCGCTGGCCAAGAACCTGTTGCAAGGGGCTCTGGGCCAGTGCCTGTTCGGCCGACTGGAGTTCTTGCTGGGCCTGCGTCTCCCGCTGCTGGGTCTCGGCCATGCGGCTCTGGAGCTCTTGGGCTGCGCGAACCAGAGCCTCCTGACGAGCCTGCTGGGATCGCTCGGAGAGACGGTGCTCCTGTAGGCTGGCCTCCACGGTTCGCAGACTCTGCTGAGCGGCCTCGCGCTGCTGCTGGGCCTCTGCCGCAGCCTGCTGGGCCGTTGCCACAGACGCCTGCAAGGCCTGCCGCTGAGCATCGGCCTGAGACTGCGTCTGCTGAATCTGGGCGATGGTCTGCTCGACCGACTGAAGTTCGGCCTGCGTGGCATCGATGGTCTGCTGAAGGCCAGCGGACTTGGTTTCAAGCCGTTGGGCCTTTTCCTGAAGACGAATCTCCATGAGGCTCAGCTCATGACAACGGGATGTGGCCTTGGCGAGCGTGGCCCGACTGGTCTCCAGACCACGACGAGCCTCTTGCACTCGGGCCTCTAGGCCCGAGAGCTGATCCTTGGCCGACGAGGCTGCCAGCTCGGCAACCCGGAGCGATTTCACCAGCCCTTCAACCCGATCACGCTGCGCCAGCAGACCCGATCCGTCGGCGGCAGACTGACCATGCAGACGAAGGTCATGGGAACCGACCATGTGACCGTCCTGCGTCACAAAAGTCTGATGCGGCTGCAACTGCCCGCGCTTGGCAATGGCCTGCTCCAAGGAGTCGGCCAGCAGCATCTCACCGAGCCAGAAGCGCGCCATGCTGGCGGCCTCACCCTGGCCCTGAATTTTGGAGGCCAGTCGATCCGCCCCAACTGCAGGATCCTGAGCGGGTGACTGGTAGAACACCACACGGCCGGGGGGCTGGTCGGCAGCCAAGGTCAACAGGTCCGACAGGCCGCTGCCCGGGGAGATCGCGGACATCTTCTCGGCCAGGGCGGCCCCCACTGCCGTCTGCCAACCATCCTCCACCCGCAGGGCGGACCAGAGTTTTTTCTTGTCAGCAAACTGATGGCGGGCGAGCCATGGGTCCATCTGATCGTTCGCCTCTTGTGCAGCCAACAACTCGGACTGGGCCGCGTGCTCAGCGGTCAGACGATCAAATTCCGCCTTGGTGGATTGGGCTTGCGTTCGAGCGCTCTCGAGGGCGGCCTCGTCCTCGGCCAGTCGGGTGGTCAACTGCGCCAGGGTCTGCTGCGCAGACTGCTCCAAAGCCTTGGCCTCTTGTAGCTGGGCCTGGACGCCCGCAAGGGCCGTAGGATCCATGGTCTCGAGTTGCGAGAGTTCGGTCTTGGCCGCACCCAGTCGGGCCGACAGCCTCTGCACCATGGCCTGCTGCTCGGCCAGCCGCGCCCCCAGCCCACGCAACTCCGCCTCGCTGGCAGCCGCGGTGGTGCGAGCCTCGTTGAGGGATTCATTGGCCTGCTCAAAGGCCTGCTGCTTGGGAATGAGGGCCTGCTGAGCCTGCGACAGGGCCGTCTGCGCCTGCGCCAGGTGTGCAGCCGTCTGGGCCATCTCTGCCGCCAAGTGCTCACGCTCCTGGGCCCCCTGTTGCTGCTGAGACTGCAGGGCTGCCAGCTGAGCCTGGGCAGCGGCAATGGTCTGCGTGGCCCGGTCTTTGTTCTGCTGCTGGGCACGGTTGTCGGCCTCGAGCCCTGCGATCTGGGTGTTGATCTCAAAGACCGCAGCCTGAGCGGCCGACAACAGGCTCTGGGCCTCATCGGAGGAGGCTCTGGCCTCTTCCACCTCACGGGCCAAGGCCGTGCCCTGCGCAACCAAGGCATCCAGGGCATTGACCTGCTCGCCGCGAGCCAGTCGGTGACGGCTGAGGCCATCGAGCGACTCCTGACGTCGCAGCGCCAGCAAGAGTGCCTGCTTGTCTGCACGCTGGGCGACCTTGTCCTGATAGACCTGCGCCACCTCGGCCTGCCCAGTGAGCTGCTCAATGCGCTGACCCAACTCCAGTCGAATGTCATCCACCCGAGCAAGGTTCTCTCGGGCATCGGTGAGGCGGTTCTCCGTCTCACGCCGCCGCTCCCGATACTTGGACACGCCGGCCGCCTCTTCCAGAAAGACTCTCAGCTCCTCTGGTTTGGATTCAATGACCCGCGAGATCATGCCCTGCCCGATGATGGCGTAAGCCCGCGGGCCCAGGCCGGTGCCCATGAACACGTCGTAGACATCCTTGCGGCGAACATGCTGGTTGTTGATGTAGTAGCTGGACTGTCCATCTCGAGACAGGACCCGCTTCACCGACAACTCCGCAAACCGGCCCCAGGGTCCACCGAGGCGCCCCTGGCTGTTGTCGAACATCAGTTCCACACTGGCGCGCCCCGCTGGCTTGCGAGTGCCCGATCCATTGAAGATCACGTCGTGCATGTTCTCGCCCCGCAGCTCCGAGGCCTTCGACTCGCCCAGCACCCAGCGGACCGCGTCAATCACGTTGGATTTGCCACAGCCATTGGGGCCCACAATGCCCACCAACTGGCGGGAAATCTGCAGGGTGGTGGGATCTACAAAAGACTTAAAGCCGGATAAACGAAGCTGGGTCAGACGCACGGCAATGGGCTCCCGATAAGTGCTGCGCTATAATAACATCGGTAATTTGGCTGTTTTTATCTGCCAAATAACCCCTAAATATCGTTAATTGTCGTTAATTTCGTTTTTGCTGCGGCGATCCGCCTGCAACATCAAGGATTTGAATGTCTAGCCGACCCTCAAAAAAACTCGAGACCTTTGACAACCCCCAGCCTGAGCGGGACTACCAGATCCACATCGAGGTCCCGGAGTTCACCTGTCTGTGCCCGCTCACCGGACAGCCCGACTTCGCGCACTTCACCATTGATTACATCCCAGACCGGCGAAACGTCGAGCTCAAGGCCCTCAAGCTCTACATGTGGTCCTATCGAGACGAGGGCGCCTTTCACGAGGCAGTGACCAACAAAATTCTCGACGACTTGGTCTCGGCCACCTCACCGCGCTACATGAGGCTAACCGCCCGTTGGTACGTCCGCGGTGGAATCTTCACCACCGTGGTCTGCGACCATCGTCAACCAGGCTGGCAGCCTGCACCCACCATCGCACTGGCTGACTTCCCATCGCAGGCCTCCGTCAGAGACCCAGCTCGCTTCTAATCCCCATCGGTCCTCAGCCACCCACCACCCCAGCAAGCCCATTTACAAACGGAGTCCCACATGAACCACGCCCAACTCGAATCGACGATCAACGCCGCCTGGGAAGACCGCGCCAAGCTCAGCCCGGCCAATGCACCCGCTGACATTCGCGAGGCGGTTCAGACCGTCCTCAATGCCCTGGATGCGGGCCAGGTCCGCGTTGCAGAAAAACTCAGCGGCAGCTGGACCGTCCACCAGTGGATCAAAAAGGCGGTGCTCCTCTCTTTCCGTCTGTCAGACAATGCCCCGGTCTCGGGTGGTGACCTGCAGTTCTATGACAAGGTGCCCACCAAGTTCGAGGGCCTCTCGGCCGAGACCATGCGGTCCATGGGCGTGCGGGTGGTGCCGCCCGCCGTGGCGCGCCGTGGCTCCTTCCTGGCCAAGAATGTCGTTCTGATGCCCTCCTACGTCAACATCGGCGCCTACGTGGACGAGGGCACGATGGTCGACACCTGGGCGACCGTCGGCTCCTGTGCCCAGATCGGCAAGAACGTACACCTGTCGGGTGGTGTGGGCATTGGTGGGGTGCTGGAACCCCTTCAGGCCAATCCCACCATCATCGAAGACAACTGCTTCATCGGTGCTCGATCCGAAGTGGTCGAGGGTGTGATCGTCGAAGAGAACAGTGTCTTGTCCATGGGCGTCTTTATCAGCCAGTCCACACGCATCTACGACCGCACCACCGGCGAGATTCATTTTGGTCGTGTACCAGCGGGCAGCGTGGTGGTGCCCGGCAGCCTGCCCTCCTCCGACGGCAAATACGCCCTGTCGTGTGCGGTCATCGTCAAGCGGGTCGATGCACAGACCCGCGCCAAGACCAGCATCAACGACCTGCTTCGGGGGGACTAATTGAGCGGGTCCCACCAGACCACTGTTCGGCTCTTCGGCCTGACGACCTGCGACACCGTCCGCAAGGCGCGTCGCTGGCTTGCCGAGCACAACGTGCAGGTGAGCTTCATTGACTTCAAAAAACAGCCGCCAGATCGTGAGCTGCTGCTGCAGTGGCTCAAGCACCTGCCCTATGACAGCCTGCTCAACACCCGCGGCACCACCTGGCGAAAACTCGATGAGACCGTGAAGAAATCCATCGTTGACCAGGCCTCGGCCATCGACCTCATGCTGGCCCAGCCTTCCGTGATCAAGCGACCTGTGCTTGAATGGTCAGATCAACTGGCAGTTGGATTTTCGGACTCTCTCTACCAAGGATTTTTCTCGTGACCGATACCCTGGCGCTGGCCAAAGCCCTGATCTCCAAACCCTCGGTAACGCCTGCTGACGCGGGCTGCTGCGAATTGCTCTCCGAGCGGCTCAAGCCCCTGGGTTTTCAGACCGAGATCATGCCCTTTGGCGAGGTCACCAACCTATGGGCTGTCCGAGAAGGTGGTCGCCCCGGGCCCACCCTGGTGCTGGCCGGTCACATCGATGTCGTCCCACCAGGCCCCCGTGAGGCCTGGCAGTCGGACCCCTTTGAGCCCACCATTCACAATGGTGAGCTCGTCGGTCGTGGGGCCTCGGACATGAAGTCATCAATTGCCGCCTTTGTCACCGCCTCCGAACGCTTCATCGCCAAGCATCCCAGTTTCGCCGGTCGCCTGGCCTATCTGGTCACCTCCGACGAAGAAGGTCCAGCCATCGATGGCACCGTGCAGGTCCTTCGCGAACTCGTCCACCGTGGCGAGCAGCTCAATTACTGCATCGTCGGCGAACCGACTTCCACCAAGACGCTGGGCGACATGATCAAGAATGGTCGTCGCGGCTCGCTGTCTGGCCAGCTCACCATTTTTGGTCAGCAAGGGCATGTGGCCTATCCGCACATGGCCGAGAACCCCATCCATCGCTTTGCACCGGCCCTGGCCGACCTGGCTGCGATTGTCTGGGACGATGGCAACCAGTACTTCCCGCCCACCACCTGGCAGGTCTCGAATCTTCATTCGGGCACCGGTGCGACCAATGTCATCCCCGGCTCTCTGACGGCCTCCTTTAATTTTCGATTTGCCACCGTGAGCAGTCCCCAGAGCCTGAAGGACCGACTCGAGGCCGTACTCCAGCAGCACAACCTGCGCTACAGCATCGACTGGAACCTGGGTGGCGACCCCTACCTCACGCCAGCGGGCACGCTTTGCGATGCCATGAGCCAGGCGATCGAACAGGTGCAGGGCCTCAAGCCCGTGTTGTCGACCACCGGTGGCACCTCGGATGGTCGATTCATTGCCAAGCATTGCCGTGAGGTCATCGAATTTGGCCCACCGAACGCCACCATCCACCAGGTCAACGAGCGGATCGCCGTGGCGGATTTGGAGCCCTTGAGCGCCATCTATGAGCGCGCCATCGAAAAGCTCTTGGTTGAACTTCCCGCAGCCTGAGCCTCAGTGTCTTGCTGACTGGCGAGACTGGCTAACCGACGCCCTGCCCCAGGCCAACTGCCAACTGGGCCAAGGCACCCTGGATCCTTACGATGAGGCGCACTGGCTGCTCATCAGAGCATTGGGCTGGTCCTTCGATGCGGGTGCGGATCAACTTCAACGAACACTTGAGCCATCGGAGCAGCAGCGACTCAAGGACGTCATGCACCAACGGCTAATCAAGCGGCAGCCCACTGCCTACATTCTTGGCGAGGCCTGGCTCATGGGAGAGTCCTTTGCCTGTGACCGCCGAGCCATCATCCCGCGGTCCTTTATCGCAGAGTTTCTGGTGGGGCCTCGCCTACCAGGCCTCCGCCATCCTGTGAGGCGCATCCTGGAACTGTGCACCGGTGGCGGCAGCCTATCGATCCTGGCGGCCAAGGCCTGGCCTGCTGCCAAGCTCACCGCCACCGACTTGGATCCTGACGCGCTGGCCTTGGCCCAAGAGAACATCCAACGCCACGGGCTCACAGATCGGATCACCATTGGACAGGGCGACCTTTTTCAGGCCCTGCAGGCCGGCGATGGTCCTTACGATCTGATCCTTTGCAACCCACCTTATGTGCCCACCCACAAGACCAATGCACTGCCAGCCGAGTTTCGTGCTGAGCCTCACAAGGCCTTTGAAGGCGGACGAGATGGCATGGACTTGGTGCGGCGCATTCTGAAGGAATACCCCCAACACCTAATCCCTGGTGGCCTCTTGGTGGTCGAGATCGGTCACGAAGCGGCTGCCTGTCAACAGCTTTTTGAGAGAGAATTTCCCACGCTCACGCCCCGTTGGCTGCCGACGGCCACGGGCTCACAACAAGTCTTTGCGTTAGGAGAACACCTGTGATCACCCTGTACACCTGGGCCACACCCAATGGCAAAAAAATCTCCATCCTTCTTGAGGAACTGGGCCTTGCCTACAAGGCAGTGCCGATCGACATCGGCAAAGGCGATCAGTTTGACCCCGACTTTCTCAAGATCAGCCCCAACAACAAGATTCCGGCGCTGGTCGACAGCGAAGGACCGGATGGCAAGCCCATCTCGCTCTTCGAGTCCGGCGCCATCATGCTCTACCTGGCCGGCAAGACCGGTCGGTTTTTAGGCAAGACCGATCGAGAGCGCTATGAGGTCTTGCAATGGCTGATGTTTCAGATGGGCGGCCTGGGCCCCATGCTCGGACAGGCCCATCACTTCAGGCTCTATGCCCCCGAGCAGATCCAATACGCCGTCGATCGCTACACCAAAGAGGCTCATCGACTCTATGGCGTTCTCGACAAGGCCTTGGCCAAAACAGGCTACCTGGCCGCCGGGCAGTACACGATTGCTGACATGGCCTGCTGGCCCTGGACGGCCTCACACAAAAACCAAGGAGTCGATCTGGACCAGTATCCGAATGTGCTCAAGTGGTTCAACAAGATCAACGAGCGCAAGGCGGTGCAAAAAGGCCTGTCCCTCTTCGCAGACCTGCGCAAGCCACTGACCGACGACAAGGCCAGGGCCCTGCTGTTTGGTCAGACCGGCAAGGCCTAACGCAACGCCAGTCTGATTTACTGCAGCTTGCCGCTGTCGGGCTTGGCCACAAAAGGCAGGCTCACGACCTCAATGCCCTCGTCCTGCAAGGCCTGGGTCTCCTCGGCCGTGGCCTGTCCCATGATCATGCGCTCGGGCGCCTCTTGGTAATGAATTCGCCTGGCCTCTTCTGGAAAATCTCGACCCACGTCATCGGCACTCTCGACCAAGGCCCTGGCCAGTTCCAGTAGACGCTGTTGGACCAGGGCCCTTTTGTCGCTGAGCGAATGGACTGGTGCTGGTTGAAACCGGCCAGATGCTGAAGGCTCTTCAGATGCGACAGGATCACACGATGGCGGAACAAATCGATCGTTCAAAGCTGAGGCAGAGGTCTGAATGTGAGGCGCCGATGGGAGTCGCACAATGTCCAGACCGTCGCAGACCGGACAGGTCAACAGACGCCGCGCCCTTTGGTCCTCACAGGATTCCGATGACTTGAACCAGCCCTCAAAACGATGGCCAGCAGAACACTGTAAATTGAACACCTTCATGATGAGCAAGCCCTTGACGAATCCCGCCATTGTAAGCGCCCAAGAGGCGATTGGCGCCTTGCATCGCTTCGACGCGGTCATCGACGTTCGTACGCCGGCCGAGTTCGAGGAAGACCATCTACCCGGCGCCATCAACCTGCCCGTTCTGGACAATGCCCAGCGAGTCCAGGTTGGTACGCAGTACAAGGGCGATGCCTTTACTGCCAAAAAGATCGGTGCGGCCCTCATGTCCCGCAACATCGCCGAGCACCTGGCGTCAGCCCTCATCGACAAGCCCAAAGACTGGCGACCATTGGTCTATTGCTGGCGAGGAGGCAACCGCAGCGGTGGGCTGGCAACCGTGCTCGCCAAGATCGGCTGGCGGGTCAGCCTGCTAGAAGGCGGCTACAAGGCCTATCGGAGTCTGGTCATCGATCAACTTCCACGCCTCGTCGAGCAGCATGACTTTCGGGTGGTCTGTGGCCCTACCGGGTCTGGCAAGACCCGGCTGCTCAAGGCCCTGGCAGCCCAGGGCCGGCAGGTCTTGGACCTTGAGGACCTGGCCTGCCACCGAGGGTCTCTGCTGGGAGCCGAGCCAGACCGTCCGCAGCCCAGCCAGAAGGCCTTTGAATCCCTGATCTTCGAGGCACTTGGCCGCATGAAGACCAGCGAGCCGATTTTTGTCGAGTCCGAGAGCAAGAAGGTGGGCAATCTGCATGTGCCCGACGAGCTCATGCAACGCATGCGGGCGAGTGACTGCATACAGATTGACATGCCGATTGACCAACGGGTCAGACTGCTCTGCGAGGAGTACGCCCACTTTCTGAGTGACCCACGACCCCTGCAGCTGCAATTCGACAAGCTCATCGACCTGGCCGGCCACGCCACCGTAGACCGCTGGCGCCAGCTTCTAGCCGATCAGAACTGGAACGGCTTGGTACAGGATCTGCTGATTCACCACTACGACCCCGCCTATCAGCGCTCGATCAAGAGAAACTTTCAGAGGGTGGTAGCGGCCCAGCGACTGCCGATGGCCTCGGTGGGCCAGGCGGATTACGACGCGGCGGCCGCCAGCTTATCGGCGTAACGCTTGACCTTGAGCCTGGGCTCTAGGTCGCGCAGCCAACGGGTCGTGGCCTGCTCTCGCTCGTAGTTCTGAACGAACTCATAGGCCTGCCCAAGACGCTGGCTGACCAAGGGGGCCTGGGCGCTGTCAAGCCGTTGCCCCACCAGAACAAAAGCCGCCACACTGGCATCGGCCCGCAGCGTCACCACATCGCCCGAGCGAAGTCGCAGCTGAGACGAGAAAATCTTCTGGGCCAGCGCGGAGACATCGGCAGGCTGTCGCAGTCCGAGTTGGCTGCTGGCCTGTGCCAGGTTACTGCGCGCCAGTGCGACCAGTCGGCCCTCTAGTGGCAGGCCGGCCAGGTCGGCCGTGGCGGCTGCGGTCTTGAGCTTGTCAGTCTGTGCGCTCAGCCAGGCCTGCGCCGCAGCGGCCGCCTTTTTGGAGCCCTCAGCCTGGAGCCAATCGCCCTTGAGGCGATCCATCACACTGGCCATGGGCAGCAACTGGGCGGGTGCATGGGCGAGGACCCGGGCACTGACATAACGCCGATTGGGCAATTCCAAGGCCTCGGTGTTGCGTCGATCGGCAATGGTCTCTGCAGCGAACACCTTTGATCGAAAATTGGCCTCTTGAAGAACGGCCTGAACCGCAGCTGGCAGACCGGCCTGACTAATGCGGCCATCACGCGACAATCCCCTGACCTGAGTCACCTGAAGCTTGAGCTCCTTGGCCACGGACTCGAAGGTGTCACTCTGCTCGTAGACCAGATTGGTAAAACGCTCGATCTGCTCAGCCGAGGTGGGCGAGGCCAGCACCACCAACTCCAGATCGATGCGCTCTGGAGACTGATAGAGCGCCTGGTTCTCTTGATAGAACCGCTCCAGGTCTCCCGTCTGTGGCGTGAGGCCCTTTCGGAAATCAGCGGCTGAAAAGATCTGAAGTCGGATCTGCCGGCTCTCGGTGTCTAGCTGGGCCAGCCGCCGCGCCAGGGTGCGCGAGGCAATCGCAGAGTCGGACAGTGCCCTGGGCAGCATCTCGGTGGCCAAGTCGCCACGCAGATTGGCTTCAAACTGATCGGTGGTCAGACCACGCTGAGCCAAGAACGCCTTTGCGGTCTCGAGATCGAAGCGGCCTTGCTTCTGAAATTCAGGGATTCCTGCGATGACCGACTTGACGGTCTCATCACTAGGGGCCATGCCGCGTTGAGAGGCCGCAACCGCCATCATGCGATCAACCACCAGCCGATCCAGACTGGCCGTTCGAGCGGCAGGCGTGTCTAGGGCCCCCACCGACACCTGTCCACCCAGCTGTGCCACCAGTCCATCCAGTGTCGCCCGGTGAGCTCGCTCCCAGTCAGAACGCTCGATGCGTTGACCATCGACGGTCGCCAAGGTGGCCTGGCCCGCACCCGGAGAGATCAAGTCCCAAGCACCCACCACCACAAACGATGGGACGATGAAGAGCAGCAGGACAAACTGAAGAATGCGGCGGTGGCCGCGAATGAACTCGAGCATGAGAAAAATTGGCGGAGCGGACGGGACTCGAACCCGCGACCCCCGGCGTGACAGGCCGGTATTCTAACCGACTGAACTACCGCTCCGCGCGAAGAAAAACAGCATTCTACATCAGCCTTCGACAATGCACCGGTGGTGGGTGCTGAGAGGCTCGAACTCCCGACCTACGCCTTGTAAGGGCGCCGCTCTACCAACTGAGCTAAGCACCCCGGGCATTGCAAAGACCGCAAAGTGTAATAAAAAAAGGCGCGTCTATCAAACGCGCCTTTCTGGTTTGCACACCAGTGATGTACTGGCGCACCGCCTGCTCTGGGATTAGTTCAGAGCGTCTTTGAGTGCCTTGCCTGGACGGAACTTGGGCAGCTTGGAGGCTTTGATCTTGATGGTCTCACCGGTGCGAGGATTGCGGCCAGCGCGCGCTGCACGCTTGCTCACTGCAAAGGTGCCGAATCCAACCAAGGTGACGGAGCCACCTTTTTTAAGCGTGGTCCGCACGCCGCCAATCACGGCCTCGAGTGCGCGTCCTGCAGCGGCCTTGGAGATGTCGGCCTGCTTGGCAATGTGTTCGATGAGATCTGTTTTGTTCATGAAAGATTCCCTGAGTTGGTGTGATGAAAAGCTTGTTGTGTAGGCGTGATCGGTTGATCTATTTAAACCCTGTACGCTTCTAAGGTCAAGTCAACCGCTCCCCGCAAAGCCATGCGGGAAGCGGTTTTGCGACAAATCAATGTTTTAGAGTGTCTGTCGAGCTGACCGCTACCGGCTCAGCAGAGACCGCAGCAGCCTGCGCAGGGCTGGCGACGGTTTCTGGCAGGGGTGTGGGCGTCTCTGCCAAGGCATGCTCCAGCACCTGGTCGATCCATTTGACCGGAACAATCTCGAGCGCGTTTTTTACATTGGCTGGAATCTCAGCCAGGTCACGAACGTTCTGCTCTGGGATCAAGACCTTCTTAATGCCACCACGGTGGGCCGCGAGTAGCTTCTCTTTTAGGCCACCAATCTGAAGCACCTCTCCACGCAGGGTGATCTCACCCGTCATGGCGACATCGGCCCGCACGGCAATGCCCGTCAGGGCTGAGACCATGGCGGTGGTCATGGCAATACCGGCACTCGGGCCATCTTTGGGCGTAGCGCCCTCGGGTGCGTGAATGTGCAGGTCTTTTTTCTCGAAGACGTCATCGGCAATCCCAAGGCGACGGGCACGGGCCCTGACCACCGACCGAGCCGCCTCAACGGATTCCTTCATGACATCGCCCAGCGAGCCAGTTCGGGTGATCGCACCTTTTCCGGGCATCACGGCAGCCTCGATCATGAGCAACTCACCGCCCACCTCGGTCCAGGCCAGGCCAGTGACCTCACCCACCTGGTCTTCTTTTTCGGCCACCCCAAAGGTGAACTTCTTGACCGCCAGGAATTCCTCGATGTTGTCACCTGTGACAGCCACAGCACCCTCGGCCTTCTGAGTCAGGATCATGCGCACCACCTTGCGGCAGATCTTGGAGATCTCACGCTCCAGGCTGCGAACACCGGCCTCCCGCGTGTAGGAGCGAATGATCTCGCGAACGGCGTCCTCGGAGACCGAGATCTCCTCGGGCTTGAGGCCCGTGAGCTTGATCTGCTTGGGCAGCAGGTAGCGTTGGGCGATGTTGACCTTCTCGTCCTCGGTGTAGCCGGACAGACGAATCACCTCCATGCGATCCAGCAGCGCTGGCGGGATGTTCAGGGAGTTGGCCGTCGCCACAAACATGACATCGGACAGGTCGTACTCCACCTCCACATAGTGGTCGGTGAAGGAATGGTTCTGCTCGGGATCCAAGACCTCTAATAGGGCACTGGCTGGGTCCCCGCGGAAGTCCATGCCCATCTTGTCGACCTCGTCGAGCAGGAAGAGTGGGTTGCGAACCCCGACCTTGGAGAGGCTGCTGAGAATCTTGCCGGGCATGGATCCAATGTAGGTGCGACGATGGCCTCGAATCTCGGACTCATCGCGAACACCGCCCAGGGCCATGCGAACAAACTTGCGGTTGGTGGCCCGTGCAATGGACTGGCCCAGTGAGGTCTTGCCCACACCCGGAGGACCCACCAGACAGAGAATGGGCGCCTTGACCTTGTCGACACGGCGTTGAACCGCCAAGGCCTCTAGGATGCGCTCCTTGACCTTCTCCAGACCAAAGTGCTCCTTGTCGAGGATTTCCTCGGCATGGACCAGGTCGATGTTGACCTTGCTCTTTTTCTTCCAGGGCAGACCAACCAAGGCATCGATGTAGTTGCGCACCACCGTGGCCTCGGCTGACATGGGCGACATCATGCGAAGCTTCTTGAGCTCGGCCTGAGCCTTGTCGCGAGCCTCTTTGGGCATGCGGGCGGCCTTGATCTTCTTGTCGAGCTCATCGAGCTCGTTGTCCTCGCCCTCACCAAGCTCTTTCTGAATGGCCTTGACCTGCTCATTGAGGTAGTACTCGCGCTGGCTCTTTTCCATCTGACGCTTCACGCGGCCACGGATGCGCTTTTCGACCTGCAGGATGTCGAGCTCGGTCTCGATCTGGGCCAGCAGCTTTTCAAGCCGCTCGGCCACGGGCATGACCTCGAGGATTTCCTGCTTCTGCTCCAGTTTCATGGGCAGGTGGGCGGCAATGGTGTCGGCCAGGCGACCAGGCTCCTCGATGCTGACCAGGCTGTTCAGGATTTCGGCGGGAATCTTCTTGTTGAGTTTGACGAACTGATCAAACTGGGCGAGCAGGGTCCGACGCAGGGCCTCGGTCTCAGGGTTCTCTTTTTCGTCCAGCACGATCGGCCGGCACTCAGCGACCAGGTGCTCGCCGTTGTCCTGCATGTCCAGCAAGGTGGCCCGCTGGCTGCCTTCAACGAGCACCTTGACGGTGCCATCCGGCAGCTTGAGCATCTGCAGGATGCTGGCCAGGCAGCCAATCTTGTAGATGTCGTCCATGCTCGGGTCGTCCTGGGTGGGCGACTTCTGGGCAGCCAGCAGTATGTGACTGCCCGACTCCATGGCCCGCTCCATCGCCTTGATGGACTTGGGTCGGCCGACGAACAGGGGAATCACCATGTGCGGGAAGACCACCACATCTCTCAGTGGCAGCATGGGCAGCACGGTCTGGTCAGCAGGGAGTAATTCGGTCTTGGACATGATGAATTCCTTTGGTGTCCTACGAAACTGGGGGTGAGCCAGCCCTATTTCAAGCCCTACGCGTGTTTACTGCCTGAAACCTTGGGGTTTTCGCCATAAATGAGCAGTGGCACGCCCTCGCCCACCACGGTGTTCTCATCGACCACCACCTTGGTGACATTCTTCTGGCTGGGCAGCTCGTACATGGTGTCCAGCAAAACCTGCTCCAGAATCGAACGCAGGCCACGGGCACCCGTCTTGCGGGCGATGGCCTTCTGGGCAATGGCCTTGAGGGCTGGGCTTCGAATCTCCAGGTCGACGCCCTCCATCTGAAAGAGCGCGTGGTACTGCTTGACCAGCGCATTCTTTGGGCCCGTTAGGATTTCAATGAGGGCGGGCTCGTCGAGCTCGTCCAGGGTGGTGACCACCGGCAGACGACCGACCAGCTCGGGGATCAGACCAAACTTGATGAGGTCCTCGGGCTCGACCTCTTTGAAGAGTTCGCTGAGCTTGCGCTCCTTGGCCGACTTGACCTGGGCCCCAAACCCAATCGAGGTCTTTTCGGTGCGATCGCGGATGACTTTTTCCAGGCCATCAAAGGCCCCACCACAGATGAACAGAATGTTGGTGGTGTCGATCTGCACGAAGTCCTGGTTGGGATGCTTGCGACCACCCTGAGGCGGCACCGAGGCCACCGTGCCCTCAATCAGCTTGAGCAGGGCCTGCTGAACACCCTCTCCTGAGACGTCACGGGTGATCGAAGGGTTGTCCGACTTGCGAGAGATCTTGTCGATCTCATCGATGTAGACGATGCCATGCTGGGCCCGCTCCACCTCGTAGTTGCAGTTCTGCAGCAGCTTCTGAATGATGTTCTCAACGTCCTCGCCCACATAGCCAGCCTCAGTCAGCGTGGTGGCATCGGCGATGACAAAGGGCACGTTCAACAGGCGGGCCAGGGTCTGGGCCAGGAGGGTCTTACCCGAGCCAGTGGGCCCAATCAACAGAATGTTGCTCTTGGCCAGCTCGATGTCGGCATTGCCATTCTTCTTTTGACGAAGCCGTTTGTAGTGGTTGTAGACCGCGACCGCCAGACCACGCTTGGCCCGGTCCTGACCCACCACATACTGATCAAGGATGGCTGCAATTTCTTGCGGGGTGGGCAGTGCGGACTCATCGCCCGTCTGGCCACCCGGTGTGGCGACCTGCTCGTCCCGAATGATGTCGTTGCACAGGTCGATGCACTCATCACAGATGAAGACGGAAGGACCCGCGATTAGCTTTTTGACCTCGTGCTGGCTCTTGCCGCAAAAGGAGCAATAAAGGAGTTTCTCGCCTGCGGCTTTCTTATCGGACATACATGCCTCCGGGCCAAGCCCCAAATCTTTGGCTGACGGCTTGTGTCAGCATCAGTCGCGGTTCACCAATACCCGATCAATTAAACCGTACTTTAGCGCATCATCGGACGACATGAAGTTGTCACGATCGGTGTCTCGAGCGATGGTCTCCAGCGACTGTCCGGTGCGCTCGGCCAGAATGCCGTTGAGCTTGTCACGCAAGGACAGGATCTCGCGGGCATGAATCTCGATGTCAGAGGCCTGACCCTGCACACCACCGAGGGGCTGGTGAATCATGACCCGGCTGTTGGGCAGTGCGTAGCGCTTGCCCTTCTCGCCCGCAGCCAGCAGAAAGGCGCCCATGCTGGCGGCCATGCCCATGCACAGGGTGCTGACGGCTGGCTTGATGAACTGCATGGTGTCGTAAATGGCCAGGCCCGCCGAGACAGAACCACCGGGTGAGTTGATGTAGAGCGAGACATCCTTATCGGGATTCTCGGACTCCAGGAACAAGAGCTGGGCAATGACCAGGTTGGCGGACTGGTCGTTCACAGGCCCCACTAGAAAGACCACGCGCTCGCGCAGCAGGCGAGAGTAGATGTCGTAGGCGCGCTCACCACGGCCCGACTGCTCAATGACCATGGGCACCAGGCCCAGGCCGCGGATCTCTTCTGTGCTGTGCATATTAGGCATTGCCCTCTTTCATGAGTTCATCGACCGTCATGGATTTGACGGTGGTCTTGGCACCCTGCGAGGCCCAGTTCACCACGTTGTCCTCGATCACCACGGCCTCGGCCTCGGCACGGCGCTCAGGATTGGACAAGGTCCAGCGGATAAATTCCTCGGGCTTTTCGTAGCTCTCGGCCATCTCGGCCAGCATTGCGCGAACCTGCTCCTCGGTGGCCTGCAGGTTTTCTGCTCGAACAATCGCACCGACCAGCAAACCCAGGCGCACACGCTTGGTGGCCTGCTCTGCAAACAACTCTGCGGGAATGGGTGCGTCTTTGACGTTCATGCCACGGGAGACCATGTCCTGACGCATGCCGTCGGCCATGCGCTGAGACTCTGACTGCACCAAGGCCTTGGGTACGTCAAACGTCGAGACCCCCATCAGGGCATCCATGGCCGCCTGTTTGGTCTTGGCCTTGCAACGACCGCTCACCTCACGCTTGAGGTTCTTTTCCACGTCGTCGCGCAGCTTGACCAGGCCACCCTCGGCAATGCCAAAGGACTTGGCCAGGTCATCGTCGAGTGCTGGCAACTCAGGGGCCAGGACCTCGTGCAGGCTGACGGTGAACTCACCGGTCTTGCCGGCCAACTTCTCGGCGCGGTAGTCAGAGGGAAAGCTCAGCGGAAAGGTCTTCTCATCGCCAGCCCTCATGCCAACCACGGCGCGATCGAACTCGGGGAGCATCTGGCCTGCACCCACGATGAATTTGAAGTCCTTGGCGGCGCCGCCCTCAAAGGGCTCACCGTCGAGCGAACCCTTGAAGTCAACCCGAACCTGGTCGTCGTCCTGGGCGGCCCGATCCGCGGTCTTGTAAGTCACCTTCTGCTTGCGCAGAGTCTCGATGGTCTTGTCCACATCGGCCGCGGTCACCTCGCAGGCCACCGTCTCGTAGCTCAGACTGGCTCGATCGGGCACCGCGACCTCTGGGTAGATCTCGATGGTGGCCTCGAAGATCATGGTGGTGGGGGTCGCAGCCGCATCGGCAGATGCGCTGTCGGTGGGCTTGATCTCGGGCGGACCAGCTGGTCGTAGGTTCTGGGCGATGACCGTCTCGCTGTAGACACGGCTGACCACATCACCGATGGCCTCAGACTGAGCCTGGGGGCCATAGGTCTGCTGCACCACCTTCATGGGCACCTTGCCAGGGCGAAATCCCGGCATCTTCATCTTCTTGCCCATTTGGGTAAGCTTTTTTAGGGCCAGGGTCTCGACCTCTGCCATGGCAACGGTCAGGGTTAACTTACGCTCGAGGCTCGAGGCCAGGGTTTGGGTGCTATCAGCAGTCATCTCAAAAACTCATTCAAAAGAAAAATGGTGCGAGAGGGGGGACTCGAACCCCCACACCCTTAACGGGCGTCAGGACCTAAACCTGGTGCGTCTACCAATTTCGCCACCCTCGCAGTCGAACCCGCATTGTATCGAAACCCACAACACTAGAATGACGGGCATGGTCCGCGAAACGGTGCATGGTGCAAACCACTACGAGAATTTTCCGGTTGGCTCAATCCTGCTGCCAGCGGGGCTTCGCGCCGAGGTCCTGTCGGTCTACCGTCTGGCGCGACTGGCTGACGACATCGCAGACGAGGGCAGCCTGACCAGCGCCGAGCGCCTGAGCAGGTTATCGGCCATCCGGGCCTGCCTCACCAACGGCACACCGACCGGGGACCCAAGCACCGACCGGGCCTGCAAGGCGTTGGCGCAGGCCCTGGCCAGTCGAGGGCTTTCCCTAGACTGGATGCTCAAGCTGTTGACCGCCTTCGAGTACGACGCAGCCCATCAGCCCTTCGCAGACTGGTCCGCGGTCTACCGCTACTGCGAGCATTCCGCCAATCCGGTCGGCCGCATGATGCTCGGTCTCGCTGGCCTGGACTGCGAAGACAGCACCGCGACGGCACCCGATGCGCGTCTGACCCTGGCCAGTGCCGATGCCATCTGTACAGGTCTGCAACTGGTTAACTTTGCCCAAGACTTTAGCCAGGACCTCTCGCGGTCCCGGCCCACCTTGCCCCGATCGGAATGGCCCCACGAGGACCTCGAGCGCTGGCCCGAGCTTGCGCCCCAGACACGATCCCAGATGGTGATGGCCCTGCTCGAGCGTGGCGAGCGTTGCCTGCAGAGCGGCGAACCCCTGCTCGGGCAGCTCAAATCCAGCCTCGAGCCCAAGCTGCGGTTTCGGCTGAGCATCGAAATCGAGGCCACCCGGCTTGGTGGCCTGGCCATGGCAGCCCGCATTCGACAAGACCCTTTGGCCTGTTGGCGAAAAGGCCCAAAGCTTGGAGGGCTGAGCTTTGTCAAAGTCTTCTGGTCGGCGCTCTTCCGTTACAGTCGGGCCTCATGACGCCACAAGCCTATTGCGCCCAGAAGGCTGCCAGTGCCTCCTCGAGCTTTACGGCCGCCTTTCGACTGTTGGATCCCAAGCGCCGGGCGGCCATGGAGGCCCTCTACGCGTTTTGTCGGGAGGTCGACGATGTGGCAGACGACTGCTCGGATCAGGCCGTGGCCCAGACCACCCTGAACTGGTGGCGCAGCCAATTGATCGAGCGCGCCGACCGGGCCAGCCGGACCAGCCGGCAAGATTCAGACGTCCATGCCCCGGGTAGCGTCTGTCACCCGGTCATCCAGGCCTTAGGCCCCGTCATCGACGACTTTGGCCTGCCCATCGACGACCTGGCCCTGATCATCACCGGGGTGGAGCGTGACCTCTACCCACTTCAGTTCGACGACTGGTCAGCCCTGGATGACTACTGCGACCAGGTGGCCGGTGCCGTGGGTCGTCTCTCCGCCCGAATCTTTGGCCAGGTCGACGAGGCGGTGCTTCGGTATGCCAGCGGCCTGGGCCTGGCCCTTCAGTACACCAACATTCTTCGCGACATCGGCGAGGACGCGCGACGCCAACGGGTCTATCTGCCTGAGACGCTTCTAAAGGCCCACGGGCTTCATCGCAGGGATCTTCTCTCTCTGACCGAGACACAGCAGCTCGTCCAGGCACTGGCTAAGTTCGCCCAACGGGCCCAGCAGTTATACGACCAGGCCCTGGCCGATCTGCCAGCCTGGGCGGTGGCCCAGCAGAAACCCGGACTGGTCATGGCCGCCATCTATCGAGACTTGCTGCGGGTCATCCAAGAATCGAACTACGAGGTGCTCCACCAGCGCATCGCCCTGACCCCGACTCGCAAGCTCTGGCTGGGACTCAAGACCGTGGCGGGATGGCTCCCTCGTTAAGGCCGCGGATCGCCGTCATTGGCGGTGGTTGGGCTGGGCTGGCAGCGGCCAGCCGTCTCACGGATCGGCTGGGCGAGTCCGGTGCAGAGGTCCATCTGCTCGAGGCGGCTCCTGCGATCGGTGGACGGGCCAAAGGCTTGTTCTGGCAACACCCCAGTGAACCAACACTGAAAGCGCCGATCGACAATGGCCAGCACCTTATCCTCGGGGCCCACCGGCGCACCCTGGACTGGCTCTCCCGCCTTGGGGTTCTGCAGACCCAATGGCAGAGCAACCCCCTGATCTGGCGGGATCGTCAGGCTGGCCGGCAGCTGCAGCTGGGCAACGGACCCCTCTGGCAGTTGGCCCTGGCGCAATTGTGGCTCAGGGCCAAGAGCAGGGTCCAGCGGCAACACCTGGCCATGGTCTGGCCCATCGACTTGTTCAGGCTGCTCTCGGCCGTTCGCTCGGCGCGCAGCCAGCGAACTCCACCAGGCCAGCGGCACGTCGACCAGAGCACCGCGAGCCTGGCCAAGTCACTTGGCCTGTCGGATGAGTTCTACAGACGCTTTTATGGGCCCTTGGTCGAGGCCATGCTGAACACGCCAGTGGACCAGGCCAGTGCCTCGGTTTTTCTCAACACCCTTTCGGAGGTACTCGACCCCAAAGCAGCCATGAGCCGGTGTTGGCACCCTTTAACCAACCTGGGTCAGGATGCCCTGGATCCCTGGCAGACCTGGCTGACCGAGCGGGGCGTGCAACTCCACTGTGGACTTCGAGTGACCAGCATTGAGCCAAGTGCCCCGACCGCGCACGGCGCTCAGCGATGGCAGCTTCAGGCCAAGGGAGCCCCGACCGGCCCTGCGGTCATGGCCCAGCCGTTCGATGCAGTCCTGATCTGCTGTGCTCCTTGGCGCGCCAAAGACTTGGTGGACCAGTCGCCTGCTGCCTGTCGGTCAGATTCGCCAGCCATTTACCAACTGCATCGGTGCCTTCAGCATGAACCCCTGGCGATTGCGACCGCCTGGCTCTGGCTGCCGGCCGGCGCCAGTGATCGCGCCTTGTCATGGTCTGGCCTGAACACCCACGCCGTCTATCCCCTCTCCCTGCCCTCCTCTCGGCAGGACGTCCGAGCCATCGGACTGTTCCGACCGGCGGGTCCCTGGGGACGGCTGGCCAGCCTGAGCTTCAGTGCCCTCCAGAATCCAGACCGCGCTCAGCTTGAGCAAGAGGCCAAGGACTTGTTTGTGACCTGGCTAGGGCCCTGGGCCCAGGATCACCCAAGGCGCTTGGTGATCGAGAAGCAGGCCACCTGGTCGTGTGAGGTCGGGACACATGGCGCAGACCCGCACCAGCCAGCAGACCTTCGTGCGGGTCCCCCGACTACCGATGGGTCCTCTGGCGGTCTGTGGCTGGCCGGCGATGCCCATCAGCCTGGGTTGCCAGCGACCATCGAATCAGCGGTACTGGCGGGAGAGCGGGCGGCCGACCAGGCCATCGACAGTCTGACGTCCACTCACCGGCGCTAGACGTCAACGGCAGATCACCAGCAGCAGGTGGCTAGCGCTCAAACAGACAGTCGAGCGCCTGCGACAGGTTCTTCACTGCAATGACATCCAGGCCCTCGATGGACTTTTTCGGGGCATTGGCAGCTGGAACCACCGCCTTTGAAAAACCCAGGCGTGCGGCCTCGCGAAGCCTCTCCTGTCCACGAACCGACGGCCTGACCTCACCGGCCAGACCCACCTCACCAAAGACCACCAGACCCACCGGCAGTGGTCGGTTGCGCATGGAAGACACCACCGCCGCCAAGAGTGCCAAGTCAGAGGCCGTCTCGGTGACGCGTACACCACCCACCGCGTTCAGGTAGACATCTTGATCAAAGCAGGCCAGCCCTGCATGGCGGTGCATGACCGCCAGCAGCATTGCCAAGCGTTGCGGATCCAGACCAACACAGAGTCGCCGCGGATTGGGCACACGGGCCGTGTCGACCAAGGCTTGGACCTCGACCAACAGGGGCCGAGAGCCCTCTTGCGTCACCAAGACACAGGAGCCTGGAACCGGTGCACCACCGTCCTCGCTGCCCTGATAACGGGACGACAGAAACAAGGCCGAGGGATTGCTGACCGCCTTGAGCCCCTTGTCGGTCATGCCAAAGACACCAAGTTCATTGACCGTACCGAATCGGTTCTTGATCGCCCGAACCACTCGGAAACTGGCCTGAGGATCACCCTCGAAGTACAAGACGGCATCGACCATGTGCTCCAGCACGCGTGGACCAGCCAGAGCGCCCTCCTTGGTGACATGGCCAACCAAAAACAGGCCCACACCATTGGACTTGGCCCACCGCGTGAGGGCCGCAGCAGTCTCCCGGACCTGACTCACCGAACCGGGCGCACTGCCGATCTCCTCGGAAAACATCGTCTGAATGGAGTCGATCACCACCAGCCGGGGACGTGCCACCGACAGGGTGGCCAGAATGCTCTCGAGCTGGGTCTCGGCCAGAATCTGAATGCGATCAAGAGCGACGGCATCCAGCCCCAGGCGCTGGGCTCGAAGGGCAACCTGACTCACCGATTCCTCACCGGTCACGTAGATCACACTGCTCTGCGGTGAAAGCCGGACCTGCTGGGCCAGCGCCTGTAAGAGCAAGGTGGATTTTCCGATGCCAGGGTCGCCTCCCAACAGGACCACGCCACCTGGGACCAGGCCACCACCCAACACACGGTCAAATTCGTCCAGCCCCATGGACCAGCGTGGCTGCTCCTCCACGGTCACACTGGCCAGACTCTGAACCGCTGCGGCCTGACCAGAAAAGCCTCCAGAGGACTTTCGCCCCGTCGAGACTGCAACCGCCTTGCCCTGTGAGAGCGAATTCCAGCTGCCACAGCCATCACACTGGCCTTGCCATTTGGCATGGGCCTGGCCACAGGCTGAACAGACAAAGACGGCTTTCTCTTTGGCCATCAGTCCTCATCCACCAGGTGTGGCTCCAGACGTCTGGCCACACGGGAGGTCACACCGGTGAGCAGCTCATAAGCATTGGTGCCACAGCACTGCGCGACCTCGTCGATGGACAGACCCCGACCCCAGAGCGTGACGGCACTGCCAACCCTGGCCTGCGGACAGGCCGACAAGTCAACGGTAATCATGTCCATGGAGACCTGCCCCACCAGCGGGCATCGAACACCGTCGACGAGCACGGGCGTGCCATCGGGGGCCTGGCGCATGTAGCCGTCGGCATAGCCCATGGCCACCACACCAATGCGCATCTCGGTCTTCGCCTCGTAGCGACCGCCGTAACCAATGCGCCCACCGGCCGGCACGGTCTGCACGGCAATCAGGCGGCTCGAGAGCGTGGCAGCGGGTTCCAAAGACCAAGACGACGCAGTCGACAGCTGCGGCGCAGGCGAGCCACCGTAGAGCATGATCCCGGGGCGCACCCAGTCAGCATGGGCGTCTGGATGCAGCATGACGGCAGCCGAATTCGCCAGGCTCAGGCATTCACCGGCCTGGGGCGTGATCACCTGCATCAAGGCCTGCCAGTGGGTCATCGGGGCCTGGATCCCATCGGGCTGATCCGCGCAGGCAAAGTGGGTCATCCAGCCCCGCCGATGGGCCGGCACCAGGGCCCGTAGGGCCTCAACCGGTTCCGCCAACGCCTGCCGCTGACTGGGTGTCGTGGCAGAGAATCCCAGCCGATGCATGCCGGTGTTGAACTTCATCCACAGACGGCTGATCTGGCGGGTCAGCAGGCTCTGGTGACTCTTGAGCCATGCCAGTTGATCGGCCTGGTGAACCACTAGGTCGCAATCAAGCTCCAGGGCCTCACGAGTCTCGCCTGCAGAAAAAGCACCCTCGAGCAGCAGCACCGGACCCGACCAGCCCGCATCGCGCAGATGTCTGGCCTCGGTCAGTTCCAAGACCGCCATGCCCTGCGCTTTGGCAAAACCGCGAAGACAGGAGTCCAGGCCCAGACCGTAGCCTCGGGCCTTACAGACGGCCCAGATCCCAGAGGTCCCGACCCGGTCACGGACCTGCTGCAGGTTGTGGGCCATGGCAGCCTCGTGGATGGTCAGCAGCGCGGGTCTGGTCATACACCTGATTGTAGGCTGTTCGTGTTCTAATCCAGCAGGCTCGAAACAAAGGCTCGTCATGAAGCGCGGTTTCTACACGATTATGTCGGCGCAGTTCCTCTCGTCACTGGCTGACAACGCCCTGTTAATTGCCGCCATCGCCTTGCTGATTGACCTGTCGGCCCCCGAGTGGATGCGTCCGCTTCTCAAGCTGTTTTTCACCATCTCCTATGTCCTCTTGGCGCCATTTGTTGGCGCCTTTGCCGATGCCATGCCCAAGGGCAAGGTCATGCTGATCACCAACACCATCAAGATTGTTGGCTGTGGCCTGCTCTTCTTCCACATTCATCCGCTGCTGGCCTACGCTGTCGTGGGTCTGGGCGCTGCGGCCTACTCCCCGGCCAAATACGGCATCCTGACCGAGCTGCTGCCGCCCGAGAAACTGGTGGCAGCCAATGGCTGGATCGAGGGCACCACCGTGGGCTCCATCATTCTGGGCACCATGCTCGGCGGCGCCCTGATCTCGCCCTCGGTCTCCGGGATCCTGCTGTATGTCGACTTTCCAGGTCTTGACACCGGCATTGACACGGCTCCGGAATCCGCCATTGCGGTGATCGCCTTCATCTACCTGCTGGCGGCAGCCTTCAATGCGGGCATCCCGGATACGGGGGCGCGGTATGCCAAGCAGTCCATTCATCCCATCGAACTCATCAAGGCCTTTTGGCACTGCAACCGTACCCTCTGGGGCGACAAGCTCGGGCAGATCTCACTGGCCGTGACCACCCTCTTCTGGGGAGCCGGGGCCACCCTGCAGTTCATTGTGCTCAAGTGGGCCGAGGTGCAATTGGGCATGTCACTCGACAAGGCCGCCATTCTGCAGGGCATCGTGGCCATTGGCATTGCCGGCGGCGCCGTGGCCGCTGCCCGGTTCATTAGCCTCAAGGGATCCTGTCGGGTCTTGGTTCTCGGCGTGCTCATGGGACTGACTGTGCCCCTGATGACCCTGGTCCAGACGCTCGATGCCGCGATTCCCCTGCTGGTCCTGGTCGGGGTCTTGGCTGGTTTCTTCGTCGTGCCCATGAATGCCTTGCTTCAGCACCGGGGTCATGTGCTGCTGTCGGCTGGCCACTCGATTGCCGTTCAGAACTTCAATGAGAACCTCAATGTCTTGGTCATGCTGGGACTCTATGCCCTGCTGATTCACCTGGACATGCATGTCAATGCAGTGATCATTCTGTTTGGTGGATTTGTGGCCCTGACCATGGCCCTGGTCATGCTGCGGTACCGCTACAACAAACGGCACCACGACCTGCAGAGCCTAATCGGGCAGGAAAAGTCGAGCCACGGATCTGCGCATCCGACGGCCGGGCACTAGGCCCCTCGGCTCTGGGGCTTAGCGGTCCTGCCTGAGTTGAGCGCGCAGCGTCAGCAGGCTCTCACAGAGCCGACGTTTTCCCGCCGCCGTTAGGACCTCGGCCGACTCAAATCGCAACTCAGCGCCAGTCTCAATCTTCAGGGCCTGGTCCGATGAGGCCCGAAGCACCAGTCGACCTTCGGCCTGAGCTGACACCAACCAAGCAATCGCCGAAGCGAACACCGCGTTGGACGCCCCGAGGCCAGACTGACCGGCCACCAACTGCTGCCGTTCTGAGTCGATGGCAATGTCGCTGGGCAGGTAAATGACCAGACTGGCGGCACCAGTGGCCTGCCCGCCACGAAACCGCCAGCGCTCCTGGAGACCGAAGAGGGCCAATGCCTCAGGCTGCATGACTGCGTCCCACCACAGGGCTCAATGACTTGTTCATCAGCAGCGCATCCTCGCGTCCATTCGGTCCACTGGGATAGTAACCCTTGCGAAGACCCCTCTGAACAAACCCATTTCGTTGATAAAGCCGAATGGCTTTGGGATTGCTGGGACGCACCTCGAGCAAGACCTCCTGGATGCCCACCTGCACCAACTGAGCCAGCCAGACCTTGAGCAGGTGCTGCCCCAGTCCACGTGACTGACGGGCCGGGGCAATGGTGAAGTTCAGCAGATGAGCCTCATCCAAGACCCTCATCCAGACCAGATACCCCACCATGACCCCTTGGTCGACCAACTTCAGACCGTGATAGCCACTGGCCAAGGCATCGCGAAAGTTGCCGCTGGTCCATGGGTAGGGATAGGCCTGCTGTTCGATCACCATCACCGAGGCCAAATCCTCCAAGCGCATCGGCAACAGCTCGGTTGATTTGCTCAGCCGACGTTCCTCAATGGTCTGAGCCACCTTTTGCCGGACATAGAGCGGCTGGACTCGATCCGCTGATACCCATTCCAGCGAGGATTTGTGAAGGGCTGTCTGCAGGATCGCCCAGGCGGCATTCTGATTCGCAACACTCACCACCGGAGCAGCATCATCTGGGGCCAGCCAGATGGCCGGACGGGACCAGTCGGAACTGACGGGCACGGGCTGACCTGCCGTGACCACCATAGGTGCATCCAGGAGTGTCGTGTGGCCTGTAGCCTCTACCGACAGCACCGCGCGGTACCACTCGCCAAGTCGGGCATCAACATCAACCACATAAGTCTGCGAGGGCCCTCGACCTTCAGGCGGTTGGCCCAGCCAGTGCAGAAACGCTTTGGCCTCAAAACCCGAGACACAGGCCACTGGAATGTTGAGCCCACGGGCCAGCCCCTGGGCAAGACCTGCAGCCACGCGCAGACCGGTGAACGAACCAGGTCCATGACACAACACCAATCCAGTAAGGTCCGACCAGTCTCGCTGGGCCTCAGAGAGCAAGGCCTTGGACAGGGCCATGAGATCCGAGGCCTGCGCCCTGGGGGCATTACTGGCGCGGACCAGGATGCTGCCGTCAGGCAGCCTGATGCAGGCGGTCGCACCATCCTGACTGCAATCCAGACTCAGACAGAGGTCAAAGCTCACCGCAGCAACTGCCCCAAGGTCCGGGAACAACTACAGCGCCGAGAGCAGGACCACCGCCTGGGCAGCGATGCCCTCGCCACGTCCTGTGAAGCCCAGCTTCTCAGTGGTCGTGGCCTTCACATTGACCAGACGGGTCTGGGTGTCTTCCCGCAGGTTGTCCACCATGCCGGGAATATGAGGCGCCATTTTGGGAGCCTGGGCAATGATGGTGGCGTCCACCTGTGTGACCGCAAAGCCCTCTTGCCTGGCCAGGGCCACCACATGACGCAGCAAGACTCGGCTGTCCGCTCCTGAATAGGCTGCATCGGTATCTGGGAAATGCTGTCCGATGTCACCAAGCCCAACCGCTCCCAGAATGGCGTCACTCACAGCATGCAGCAGGACATCGGCATCTGAGTGCCCCACCAGACCCAGGTGGTAGGGAATCTCGACACCGCCCATCAACAGGCGACGGCCCTCTCCCAGGGCATGCACATCAAAGCCTTGGCCAATTCGAATGCTGCTCATGCGACGTCCTTTTCTGGTCTGCCAACCCTGCAGGTCATCTGCAAAGGTTATCTTTTTGTTGGCCTCGTCACCCAGGACCAGCAGCGGCGCAAGGCCCGCCTGTTCCATGGCACTGGCCTCATCGGTCACAGGCTGCTCAGCGTTCTGCAGGGCCGACAGCAACGGCCCCAATCGGAACATCTGAGGGGTCTGGGCTGCCCAGAGATTGGTCCGATCCACGGTCTCGCTGACCGCTGGCACTGGTGCCTCAGACGAACCCTTTGAGGCGGCCAAACCCGTCGTGGCTCGTTTCACCGTATCGGCAATCGGCAAGGCCAGCAGGCCGCCCTGGTCATGGGTCAGACAGGTGCTCACCAGACGCGCCAGACTGGCCCAGGTGAGACCCGGGCGTGCCGCGTCATGGACCAGCACCCAATCCAAGAGGGCCACGTTGCCACAGGCCTGCAGAATCAGTTGAAGGCCAGCGGTTACCGAGGCCTGTCGAGTCTGGCCACCGACCGGCATGGCCAATACCGGCAGCGAAGAGTCCTGGCCGATCTGACCGGCCAGGTCCAACGACTCCCAATGGACATCACTGGGGTCGACCACCACCACCGCAGCCGCAGTGGCGGCCTCTGGCTGGCGGGCGAGTTCGGCGAACGCCCGCACGCTGTGGGCTAGCATGCACCGGTCGTCGAGCATCAGATATTGCTTGGGCTTTGGACCACCGAGCCGTTGACCCGAGCCGGCCGCAGGCATGACCACCCAGAGCACGGGCGGCTGGGGACCCGATGATCGATCCAGGGCACGTCCTCTGCAGTCCCGCAACAGAGCCAGCTGTTCGGCCTGAGAATGGACGGGTTTTTCGGTGATCACTGACATGCCCCTAAAATTAACAGATGAACGCTCCTGACAGTCCCGATTTGGGTCCGATTCGCTGGCCCAAACCAGGCCAGTCCCTGCAGCTGCCCAGACCCCATGGGTCCGCCGATGGCCTGCTGCTGGCCAATTGGCTGTCCGAGCGATTGTCGTCGACCCACACCAGACTGCCTGGACGCCAGTCCGGGGCGGCTGCGCTGCTGGTGGCCACCGATCCCGGTGATGCCGGGCGCCTGAGTCGGGAAATCCTCGCTTTCGCACCGACCCTGCGGATTCGCCAGCTGGCCGACTGGGAGATTCTGCCCTATGAGGCCTTCTCACCCCACCAAGACCTGATCTCAGAACGACTGCAGACGCTCTATGAGGCGCTCACCGGCTCGCTGGATGTCCTGGTGGTGGCCGCGAGCACCGCCCTGGCCCGGGTCTGCCCCACCGACTTTGTGGCCGGACAGACGTTCTTTCTGCGCCAGAGCCAGACCATCCGTCTGCCACAGCTGCGAGAGCAGCTGCAGATTGCCGGCTACACCGCTGTCAGCCAGGTGGTCTCGCCCGGTGAATACGCCCTTCGTGGTGGCCTGGTAGATCTCTTTCCGACAGGCTGCCCCCTGCCGTATCGACTGGAACTGTTTGACGACACCATCGAGTCGATTCGGGTCTTTGACCCGGACACCCAGCGCAGCATCCACCCGGTTCAAGAAATTCGCCTGCTGCCTGGCCGCGAATACGAACGCTCTGAGCGCAATGCCAGTCAGTTTCGCAGCCGTTGGCGAGAGGTCTTCGAGGGGGATCCCTCTCGCTGCAGCCTGTATCGAGACGCGGCCAATGCGGTCTTTGGCGCCGGCATCGAGTTCTACCTGCCCTTGCTCTTTGAGCAACCGCTGGCCTGCATCACCGACTACCTGCACCCAGAGGCCGTGGTGGTGACCCTGGATGCCAGCAGCACCGAGCGCTCCACCGCTGCGCCCACCGGACTCGACGAGCGGCTTCAAGAGGTTCGCACCGACATTCAGACCCGCTACGCCTTTCTGAGCCACGACATTGAACGACCGGTCTTGCCACCCGATGCCCTGTGGCTCAAGCCGGATGAGTTCCATCAGCAGGTCAAGGCCTTTGCAAGGCTCAGTCTGGTCAGCCACCAGCCCTCGGGCTTTGGCCGAGTGCCCTTGGATGTCCGTGCCGACCGATTGGCCAAAGACCCAGTCCACCGACTCCGAGCTGCCCTGTCTGGCGATCAGCCCTTGGTCATGGCCTGTGAGTCAGAAGGGCGTCGTCAGACCCTCAGCCAATACCTAGAGGACCTGGGCCTGCCCCATCGCCTGATCGACGCCTGCCCAGTGCCGGCGGCCGGCGCCGAGCCCGAGGCACGAGTCGACTCCTCGCAACTCGCCTTGTGGCTGGCCCCCTTGCAGCGTGGCTTTGAGCTGCCCTGGGCCCCGCTCACCATCCTCACCGAGGCCGAACTCTTTGCCGACATGGAACGCCGTCTGCGTCATGGTCAGCGCGACAAGCAGTCCAATGTCGATGCCATGATCCGCGACCTCTCCGAACTCAAGGTCGGCGATCCGGTGGTCCATCTGGAGCACGGCGTTGGTCGTTACCAAGGCCTCGAGCACATCGACATGGGCGAGGGCGACAGCGAGTTCCTCAAGCTCATCTACGCTGGGGATGCCGTGCTCTATGTGCCCGTATCGGCTCTGCACCTGATTGGCCGCTACAGCGGCACCAGTCCGGATCAGGCCCCCTTGCACAGCCTGGGCAGCGGTCAGTGGGACAAGGCTCGTCGAAAGGCCGCCCAGCAGGCCCGTGACACCGCCGTGGAATTACTCGACCTGTATGCCCGCCGGGCCGCTCGAAAAGGCCATGCCTTTGGCTTTCATCCGAATGACTACGAGCGGTTTGCTGACGGCTTTGGCTTTGAGGAGACCCCAGACCAACGGGCGGCCATTCACGCCGTCATCCAGGACATGATTGCGGACAAGCCCATGGACCGCCTGGTCTGCGGGGATGTGGGCTTTGGCAAGACCGAGGTCGCCCTGCGTGCAGCCTTCATGGCCGTCATGGATGGCAAACAGGTCGCTGTGCTCTGCCCCACGACGCTGCTGGCCGAGCAGCATTTTCAGACTTTTCAAGACCGGTTTGCAGCCTGGCCCGTCAAGGTGGCCGAGATCTCGCGTTTCAAGAGCACCAAAGAGATCGACAAGAGCCTGCAGGCCATGGCCGATGGACAGGTGGACATCGTCATCGGTACGCACAAACTGCTCTCAAGCAAGACCATCTTCAGTCGCCTCGGCCTGGTCATCATCGACGAGGAACATCGGTTTGGCGTCCGCCAGAAAGAAGCTCTCAAAAATCTACGGGCCGAGATCGATGTCCTCACCCTGACCGCCACGCCCATCCCCAGAACCCTGGCCATGAGCCTGGAGGGCATTCGTGACTTCTCGGTCATCGCCACGGCCCCCCAGAAGCGTCTGGCGATCAAGACCTTCGTCCGTCGAGAGACCAAGGATGCGGTGCGCGAGGCCCTGCTGCGAGAGCTCAAACGCGGCGGCCAGGCCTATGTCCTCCACAACGAGGTCAACACCATTGAGCAGCGCCTGTCCCACCTGCACGAGCTGGTGCCCGAGGCCCGCATTGCGATTGCCCATGGTCAGATGCACGAGCGCGACCTGGAGCGGGTCATGCGTGACTTTCACCAGCAGCGCATCAATGTGCTGCTGTGTACCACCATCATCGAGACCGGCATCGATGTGCCCACCGCGAACACCATCGTGATCTATCGGGCCGACAAGTTCGGTCTGGCCCAACTGCACCAACTCCGAGGACGCGTGGGCCGCTCGCATCACCAGGCCTATGCCTACCTGCTCATCCCAGACGAGGCCAGCATCACCAAGGATGCCGGCAAACGTCTGGAGGCCATCTCGGCCATGGAGGAATTGGGCAGTGGCTTTTACCTGGCCATGCATGACCTGGAGATCCGAGGGGCCGGTGAGGTCTTGGGCGATGACCAGTCGGGCAACATGACCGAGGTGGGCTTCTCGCTCTACAACGACCTGTTGCAAGAGGCCGTGGCGGCCCTGAAAACAGGCCGTACACCAGACATGGATGCTCCGCTCAAGACCAGTGTGGAGATCAATCTGCACCAGCCAGCCCTGTTGCCCGCTGATTACTGCGCCGATATTCATGAGCGACTGACCCTCTACAAACGCATGGCCAGCGCTCTAGACCCATCCGACCTGCGCGTGGTCCACGAGGAGTTGGTCGATCGGTTTGGCAGCCTGCCCGACCCCACCAAGACGCTGCTGGAGACCCATCGGCTCAGACTCTTTGCACAGGCCCTCAAGATCAAGAAGCTAGACGCCACCACCGAGGCCGTCACCCTGACGCTCATGGCCGATGCCCCGATTGACCCGGCCCGGCTCATTACCCTGATCCAGAAGGACAAACGCTTTAAACTGCTGGGGCCTGAGCGCATTCGAATGAGCCAAGCGTCCGACGACCTGAAGTCCCGTCTGGTCACGGTTCGTGAGGCCCTGGTTCACCTGTTTCCCACTCATCAATCGATATGGCAAAACTAAACCTCGTGGTCACACCGGGCATCAACGCCCAGGGCGAGTTTCAACCCATCACCGAGCAGACCAAGCAGGCGATTGAGCAGGCCACCCTCCTCGATGGCCAATTCAATACAGCAGGGGCTTTAGTCTTCGAGGCCATCTCGCCTTGCTGCGCCGCGCCGGTTCGCACCAGCCTGCCCGAACTCGCCCAGGCCCATCGAGTGGACTGGGTCCTGCAGCCAGAGGGTCAGTCCCTGAAGGATTTCTCGGTGCTGGCCATGGACATGGACTCCACGGTGATCAACATCGAGTGCATCGATGAGATCGCCGATCACTGTGGCAAGAAGGCCGAGGTCGCCGCCATCACCGAGGCCACCATGCGTGGCGAGATCAAGGACTTCAACGAGAGCCTGACGCGTCGAGTGGCCATTCTCAAGGACGTCCCCGCCAGCGCCCTGCAAGAGGTGCTGGACCAGCGACTGCGACCCAACCCGGGCGCACTCCAATGGGTCAGTGCCGCCAAACAGGCGGGCCTTTACTGCATCTTGGTATCGGGTGGCTTTACCTTTTTTGCGAAGGCCGTGGCCGAGCGCCTGGGCTTTGATGCCTTTCATGCCAACGTCCTCGACATTGATAGCCAGGCCCTCACCGGTCGGGTCAACGGCGAGATCGTCAATGGCGAGGTCAAAAAACGCCTCATGCTGCAGGCCTGTAGCGACCGTGGCGTGGCACCAGACCGGGCGATTGCCGTGGGCGATGGTGCCAATGACCTGCCCATGATGTCGGCCGCAGGACTCTCGATCGCCTACCGTGCCAAACCCGCAGTCACCGCCCAGGCGATGCGGGCCATTCAGTACGGGCGTCTGGATTCTCCGTTGCTGGGCTGGGGGCACTGATCGATGCTGGGCCGGCTGTCCCGACTGCTGCTCAGCCTGCCTATCCAATGCCGAGGCCCAGGCAGCCTGTGGCATTTTGGCCTGGCGCATTGGGGCCTGGCACTCTTACTGAGTCTTCCGCTGTCGTGGGCTCAGGCCTCTTCTCCACAGTCATCGACTGAGACCACCCGCGTGGCCGTCGCCGCCAACCTGCGCATGGCCATCGATCAGCTCACCCCAGCCTTTCAGGCTCGACACCCCTTGGCCCGCATCGACTTTGTCTTTGGCAGCACCGGCAACTTCACGCGTCAGATTCTGCAGGGGGCACCTTTTGCACTGCTGGTGGCCGCTGACGAACAATCGGTCGAAGTCATCGGTCAGGCTCAGCAGAAGGCTGGGCGACCCAGTCGGGCCGCCGCCTATGCCCAGGGACAACTGAGCCTGGTGTATGTCAAGCGGCTTGCTCTGCCCGCGCAGGCCACGGCCGAGCAAATCGTTCGCGCATCCCGGCGAACCGCCATCGCCAATCCCGAGACCGCTCCCTATGGCCGGGCTGCTCAGCAGTGGCTCAGCCGATCGGGCCTAAGCCTGTCGCCGCAGCAGCTGGCGATTGGGGAGAACATTGGCCAGGCGGCCCAGTTTCTGCTGACCGGCTCGGTCGAGGCCGCCTTGTTGGCGCGTTCACTGACCAGCCACCCAACCATCCAGGACTGCTGCCTGGTCCTGCACCTGCCCAAGGATGGTCTGGATCCCATTCGACAGGCCATGATCCTGCTTCAACCGACCAACCCCACTGCCAACGCCTTCTTTGATTTTTTGATGAGTGCACAGGCGACTCCCATCCTGCAGTCCTTCGGCTACCAAAGGCCCTAATCGAGCCAACCATGGATTGGCAGGCCATCACCATCTCCCTGAAGCTCGCCGCGATCACCGGCCTGCTGCTACTGCCCATTGGCTTTGCACTGGCCTACTGGCTGGCCTTCTCAGAGTCCAGGGCCCGCAAGCCGGTCGAGATTCTGACCATGCTGCCACTCATCCTGCCGCCAACGGTCCTGGGCCTGTATCTGCTGATGGCCTTTAGCAACCCCCTGGGCCAGGATAGACAGACCGCCTGGTGGCGTGTCATTGGTCTGGAAGGCCTGGCCTTTCGATTCGAGGGTTTGGTCGTCGCCAGTCTGATCGCCAACCTGCCCTTCATGGTTCAGCCCATGGTGAGATCCCTGGCCAGCATTCCACAGAGCCTTCGAGAGACCGCCTGGACCTGTGGGCTCTCCAGGTGGCAGACCCTCTGGAAGGTGGAGCTCCCTTTGGCCTGGCCCGGTGTGGTCACCGGTTTGGCTCTGACCGCCGCGCACACCCTAGGTGAGTTTGGCGTGGTCCTGATGGTCGGGGGCAACCTACCCGGAGAAACCAGAACCCTGTCGATTGCCATCTATGACCGGGTCCAGGCCTTCGACCTGGCGGGCGCCAACCAGATGGCTGCGGTACTCCTGGGCATCTCGATTGCCACCCTGGCAGCCATTCTGGTGCTCTCCCGCAAACAAGACTGGCTGGGCCAGAGACAGGCATGAGGCAGGCATGATCCAGACCGCCCAGCCCATTCACATCGACCTGGACCACCAGGGCGCGCCCACCCGTCTTCAGGTCAGCCTTACCATTCGGCCAGGGGATCTGACAGTGGTCCTGGGACCATCGGGCAGCGGCAAGACCAGCCTGCTCAGAGCGCTGTGCGGTCTGTTTCGCCCTGACCGCGGGTTCATCCGCCACGGGGACCAGGATTGGTTTTCTCACGAACGCGGCACTCACCAGTCCCCACAGGCCCGAGGCGTTGGGGTGGTCTTTCAGAACTACGGCATCATGCCTCACCTGACTGCCCTGCAGAATGTCTGCCTGCACGGTGCCCCCAATGTCATCGGGCTCAACTGGCTCGATCGCGTTGGCCTGTCAGCTCAGGCCCAACAGCCAGCGAGCACGCTGTCCGGCGGGCAGCAACAACGGGTGGCCATTGCCAGGGCCTTGGCCCAATCCCCCCATTTGCTGCTGCTCGATGAACCCTTTTCAGCGGTCGATCAGAGCACTCGGACCTCGCTCTACGAACTGATCGCCGAGATTCGCATAACCAGCCAGATCCCCATGCTCATGGTGACCCATAACCTCGAAGAGGCCCGGCTGTTGGCCGATCAATTGCTGGTGATGGATGAAGGCGTAGGCCTGCAACAAGGCGACCCGGGATCCATCACCCTCAAACCACGCAACGCCCGCGTGGCCGACATCGTGGGTATTCAGAATCGTTACAAAGGCCTCTTCATGAAGACCTCGCTCGATGGGGTGGCCGAGTTGCAGTGGGGCCTGCATGCAGACAATCCGCGCCTTCAGATCGCCGACAAGGGCCGCATTCGCGACCAGAGAGAGGTGGACTGGATCATCCCAGCCGAGGCCGTGCGTCTGAACAACTACCCCAAGAGCTGCACCATTCGTGGCAGAGTCGGCCAGATTCGACAGCTCGGTGAGACTGTCCTATGCCTAGTGGACCTGGACTATGCGCTGCGCCAGACCCTTCACCTGACGCTCTCCCCGAGGGAGATCCGTCAGCTCAACCTAGAGGCAGGTTCAATGATTGAGTTCGGCCTGGACTGCACCATGATTCATGTGATGCCGGGCAATAAATCGATGGGCACCGCTGTAGAGTAGAAAGTGCTCGCCAGAACACCGGCCAAACAGGGTCAGATCCACCTTGCGGGCCATCTCCAGACCCATCTGGGTCACGCCAGACCTCGATAACAAAAATGGAATGCCCATCTGGGCCCCTTTGATCACCATCTCTGAGGTGAGTCGACCGGTGGTGTAGAAAACCAAATCATCGCCGGTGAGATCCTGCAGCGACATCAGTCCCGCAATGGCATCCACCGCATTGTGGCGACCCACGTCCTCCACGAACATCAGCAGTTCCGTGCCTCGGAAGACCGCGCAGCCGTGGACCGAGCCAGCCTGCTTGTAGATGGATTTGTGCTGCCGGACCTGATCCACAATGTTCACCAGACTGTCTTGATCCAGGCGGGCCGTCTGACTGAGGGCTATGCTGTCCAGATCGGCCAGGATGTCGCCAAAAATAGTGCCCTGACCACAGCCGGTGGTGACCGTGCGCTTTTCTTGTCGCGCCTTGAGGTTGGCAATCCCGTCTCGAGTCTTGACCGACGCGGCGCCCACCTCCCAGTCCACCTGAATCGACACCACCTCCTCCAGAGACTGAACAAAACGTTGGTTCTTGAGATAACCCAATACCAAGGCCTCTGGTGCGCCACCCAAGGTCATCAGGGTCACCAATTCCTGCTTGTCGACATAGACCGTCAGAGGACGCTCGCCGGGAATGAAGAGCTGCTTCTGACGCCCGGCCTCGTCGACCACTGTCACCTCGCTGACCAGCGGCACGGCCGCGTCAGACATCTGAGGACGGTAGCGAGTAATGGCGGTACCAGGGGAAGTCTGACTCATCGGTTCATTTTAAAGACAAAGGGCGGATCAGAAGAGCCGCCCTTTGTAGTGACATCACCTAGGTGATGCGAGACATCGCCCGCTTAGGCGCGGTGTCCCCGATGGTTGCCACCGGACTTAACGTCGTTGTACCAGAGGTCATGGTGCTCCTTGCCCCAGTTCTCATCGACATAGCCGGTGCTCATACCCTGGTAGGCGCCCTGCATGCCAATCGAGCCGATATAAATATGCCCAACGGCCATGGCCATGAACAAGATGGAACCAATACCGTGAACCACGTTGGCCAGTTGCATCTGCTCGCGGGTGAAATAGTCGATGCCAGGCACGATCGAGTTGAGAACCCAGCCCGAAGCGGAGACCACCACACCCAGCACGGTGACCCCAAACCAGAACCACAGCTTCTCGCCACCATTGAAACGATGGCTCGAACCCTTGCCGCCCGCCAGGAACCACTGAAGGTCACGCGCACTGGGAATGTTGTCCCGAACATAAAGCAGGAAGAACACAATCACACTGAGGGTAAAGAATGGGCCAACGATGTTGTGGATGTTCTTGAGCATGAGGGTCAGCGGCCCGTAGGCACTGCCACCGATCACTGGCAGCAAGAAGTAACGACCCCACATGATGATGATGCCGGAGACCGCCAGGATGACAAAGCTGTAGGCCATTGACCAGTGAGACCAGCGCTCCAGGCGAGTAAAGCGAAGCATCATCTTGCCGGAGGCCCCCTCGTGCAGTTTGATGGAGCCCTTGATCAGGTAAACAACCCCAACCGCACAAATGGCAATGGCCAGCAGCCAACCACCGAAGACGGTCACCACGCCATTGCGAAACAACTGCCACTGGTGACCACCCTGCTGAATCAAAACACCAGCCTCGGGCGTCTTGATGGAGCTATAGTGCTCCATGGTGCTGTTCACCTCACGCCAGACCGGCGCATTGTTCTGCGGCTGTGCCTGGTCTCGGGAAATCTGCTCCTGTGCAGCCTTGGGCAGGTCTAAGACGTTCTGAGACTGAATACCTGGGAGGCTCCCCGGGGCAGATCCAGCGGAGTACTCCTGCGCCTGAGCGCTAGCCCCGATGCCCAGCCCCAGTAGCGCAACAACCGAGAGGTTTCGGAGAAGGGTCCTCATAGTGGCTTGGCCCGTACATAGTCGTTTTGGGCCGCAGCGCGGTCTTTTAGGGCCTTGTTCCAGCTGGCCTGGTCACCCGAAGTAAACGTCTTCTCGACATAACCATTGTCGGCGGCCGCGGCCGCCTTCTGGTCTGCCTTGGGGCCAGCACTGGTCTTGGCAGCTTCTTGACCACAGGCTGTAAGGCCCGCAGCAAGCCCAACGGCCAGGCTGATTCGCAGGAGGGTGGCATTCATGTTTAGCTCCGCTTCTCTTGGTTGGCCGCGGGTTTCTTGCCGTAGGCCGTCCCCCAGCCGAAGAGTTCGGCACCGGCAGCCTTGCCATTGGTCTGGCGAACCGTGACACGGCTGCGGAAGATGTCGGCAATGGTGTCGCCATCGCCAGCCAGCAGGGCCTTGGTGGAGCACATCTCGGCACAGGCGGGCAGCTTGCCCTCGGCCAGGCGGTTGCGACCGTACTTGTCGTTCTCGGCCTTGGAGCCGTTGGCCTCTGGTCCACCGGCACAGAAGGTGCACTTGTCCATCTTGCCGCGCATGCCAAAGGCTGCGCCGGATGGAAACTGAGGCGCACCGAATGGGCAGGCATAGGAGCAATAACCGCATCCGATGCAGACGTCTTTGTCGTGCAAAACGACACCCTCGTCGGTCTTGTAGAAACACTGGACCGGACAGACCGCCATACAGGGGGCGTCTGAGCAGTGCATACAGGCCACAGAGATGGACTTCTCGGCGCCTGCCATCCCGTCGTTGATGGTGACCACTCGACGGCGGTTCACGCCCCAGGGCACGTCGTGCTCCGCCTTACAGGCGGTCACACAGCCATTGCACTCGATGCAGCGCTCGGTGTCACAGATGAATTTCATTTGAGCCATGATGTTTTTCCTTTTCTGCCTTAGGCCTTCACAACCTGGCAAATGGTGGTTTTTGTCTCCTGCATCATCGTCACAGCGTCGTAGCCATAGGTGGTGGCCGTGTTGACCGCCTCACCCCGAACGATCGGCGCTGCGCCGTCTGGGTAGGCCTTGAGCATGTCCTTGCCCTGCCACCAACCCGAGAAGTGGAACGGAATGAAGACGGTGTCTGCACCCACACGCTCTGTGACCATGGCCTTGACCTTGATCTGAGCGCCGGTGGGCGACTTGACCCAGACCCACTCGCCGTCTCGGATGCCACGGGCTGCAGCAGCCTTGGGATTAATCTCCACAAAGTTGTCCTGCTGCAATTCAGCCAGCCACTTGTTCGAACGGGTCTCTTCACCACCGCCCTCGTACTCCACAAGGCGACCCGACGTCATGATGAGCGGGAACTTCTCGTAGGCCTTGTCTGCCACCGCCTTGTCCTGAATGGACTTGTAGAGGGTGGGAACACGCCAGTGGGTCTTCATGTCGTCGTAGGTCGGGTATTTGGCAACCAGGTCGGGCCGGGTGCCATAGAGCGGTTCGCGGTGCTTGGGCACTGGGTCGGGGAAGTTCCAGACCACGGCACGGGCCTTGGCATTGCCGAACGGATGGCAGCCGTGCTTCTTCATGACCACACGGATAATGCCGCCGGAGAGGTCGGTCTTCCAGTTCTTACCCTCGGCCAGTGCCTTTTCCTCCGCCGTCAGTTCGTCCCACCAGCCGAGTTTCTTCACCAGGGCATGGTCGAATTCGGGATAGCCCTCTTTCACGTCAGCACCCTTGGAGTGTGAACCCTTGGCTGCCAACAGGCTCACGCCGTCTTTCTCGACGCCAAAGTTGGCGCGGAAGTTGCCGCCCCCGTCCATGACGTGCCGGCTGGTGTCGTAGAGGTTTGGTGAGCCGGGATGCTTGAGCTTCTCGTTGCCGTAGCAGGGCCAGGGCAGACCGAAGTAATCGCCCGAGAGGTCGTAGCCTGTCTGCTTGTCCTTACCGGCCTTGGCGCGCAGGGTCTTGACATCGAAGAGGTGCATGTTGCGCATGTGAGCCTTGAGACGCTCAGGCGACTGGCCGGTGTAGCCGATGGTCCAGACCGACTTGTTGATCTCACGCAAGATAGACTCAACCTCTGGTTCGCGCCACTCGCGGCCATGAAACTTGGTCTTCAGCATCTTGTAGTTCTTCGAGATCTCTGCGCCGAAGCCCAGCTTGTCTGCGAGGGCCTGCATGATGACGTGGTCGGGCAGCGACTCGAAGAGCGGGTCGATCACCTTCTCACGCCACTGAATCGAGCGGTTGGAGGCAGTCACGGAACCCGCACACTCAAACTGAGTGGCCGCGGGCAGGAGATAGACCTCGCGGTTGGGGTTGTTCTTGACGCCCTCGACGGGATGGTTGGCCATGGCTGCTGTGGCCGACGGATAGGGATCGACGACGACCAGCAGATCGAGGGCCGCCATCGCCTTGTGCATGTCGGTACCACGGGTCTGGGAGTTGGGTGCGTGACCCCACATGAACAGGCCCTTCACGCTGCCACCTTTTACATTGGCATTCGACTCCAACACGGCGTCCACCCAACGGGAGACGGTAGTACCCTTCTCCTCCATCATGCCGGGCGCGAAACGGGCTTTCATGGCCTCGAAATCAACACCCCAGACGCCGCAGAAGTGCTTCCAGGCACCCTCGATCAGGCCGTAGTAGCCGGGCAGTGAGTCGGGATTGGGGCCCACGTCGGTGGCGCCCTGCACGTTGTCGTGACCACGGAAGATGTTTGCGCCACCACCAGACTTGCCGATGTTGCCCAAGGCCAGTTGCAGAATGCAAGAGGCCCGAACCATGGAGTGGCCAATGGTGTGCTGGGTCTGGCCCATACACCAGACAATGGTGCTCGGACGGTTCATGGCCATGGTGCGGGCGACCTGCGCCACCTGGGCCTCGGGCACACCGGTGACCTCGGTCACTCGTGCGGGCGTCCACTGCTCCATGACCTCCTTGCGAACCGCGTCCATGCCGAAGACACGGTCGTTGATGTACTGCTTGTCTTCCCAGCCGTTTTTGAAGATGTGGTGAAGCACACCGAAGAGGAAGGCGACGTCTGTGCCTGAGCGAATGCGGACGTACTGGTCACCCTTGGCCGCCGTGCGGGTGAAACGCGGGTCAACAACGACCACCTTACAGCCGTTTTGCTCTTTGGCCGCCAGGAGGTGGAGCATGGAGACCGGGTGTGCCTCAGCAGCGTTCGAACCGATGTAGAGCGCTGCTTTGGCGTTGCGCATGTCGTTGTAGCTGTTGGTCATGGCTCCATAGCCCCAGGTGTTGGCAACACCTGCAACCGTGGTGGAGTGACAGATACGGGCCTGGTGGTCACAGTTGTTGGTGCCCATGAAGGCCACGAGCTTGCGGCCCATATAGGCCTGCTCGTTGTTCCACTTTGAGGAGCCCACCAAAAACAGAGAGTCGGGGCCATGGGCCTTGGTGAGGGCCCGCATTTTCTTGGTGATGCCGTCGAGGGCCTCGTCCCAGCTGATGCGGGTGTAGGTGCCATTGACGAGCTTCATCGGGTAGCGCAGGCGATGGTCGCCGTGGCCATGTTCACGAATGGCGGCGCCCTTTGCACAGTGGGCGCCGAGGTTGATGGGCGAATCAAAGACCGGCTCGTGCCGCGTCCAGATGCCGTTTTCAACGACTGCGTCAATGGCACACCCCACCGAGCAGTGCGTGCAGACAGTTCGCTTGACCTCGATCTTGCCTTTGCCGTCGAGCTTGTCGGCTCCCTCGGGCTTGGCCTGGGCCTTGCGAACAAAACTGAGTTGGCCGGCTGCGATACCCGCGCCAACACCAAGACCGGAGCGCTTTAGAAAGCTGCGTCGATCCAGGGTGGGGAGACGCGACTCGATGGCCCGTCCGAGTGAGGAGACCAGTCCGCTGGCGCGGGAGGCTGGGGCTGAGGACTTCTTGCGTAGGATGGTCATGGTGGGGTCCTTGACGGAGTCGGCTGGCTTAGGACAGCGTTGTTTCGTAGTAGCGACGGACGTGCTCGGTCAGCTGGTAACCGGACTTGGGCTCGACGTTCTGAGCGGAGGTGTCTGCCGCTTCAGTGGTCTGGGCCACTGGACTCTTGACGACAGCGACTGCAGCGGCGGCCGCCGTAGCGCCCCCGATCAGCCCAAAAAAACGACGACGTTTGCTCTGGTCCATGCTGGTGTCTCCTCTGAACAGATCGGGTTGGTATATGCGTCTAGATGCATAAGTACTGCTTAACTTTTTCTTAAGGCGAGGTTACTCGTCCTATGCAAATCGGGTTATAGGGAAAACCCGTGGTTGACCCTTGGGACCTACCCTAGCCGCCCTCCAGACCCGCCGAGTAGATGTCAAAAGCCTGCTGCTCCACTTCAAAAAAGGCACGGGCAAACCGGGCCACCGCCGCATAAAACACTGCCTGACGATGGCCCTCAACGGCCTGAAGAAAGTCAAAGACCCAGCCCGCCAGGTGCCTCTGAAAAAAAGCCCGCTGGGCGGCCAAGACATCGATGGGGGGCCCCTCTGGATGGCTCAACTCGCCAGCCACCAGAAACCGCATCACCTCGCAGACGGCTGCAATGTGATCTTCGGTCTCCGTCGCCGCAGGGTCGCGCTCAATACCAAGCTCGGCCAGGGCCTCGCGCAACTCGACCAGGGGACGCTGGTTGAGGGCTCCAGCCTGATAAAACGAGCCATTGGGAACCACCTCGGGCTTGCCCACAGCCTCGAAGAGTCCGCTGTACTCCGACCGAATGACCACGGGCGCGAGACTCGAGGCCACCGCTACCAAGGCCTGCCAGGCCCGGGTCAGTGGGGTATCGGGGTCTTCTGGACCCGCCTTTGGAGAGGCGGCAATGCGGTTGAAAAGGGAATCGGAAGGCGGGGCCCCGAACAACTCGGCCATCAGGCCGTAGAGATCGGCGCGCGCCAAGTCCTCGTCGGACTGACCATGGTCCAAGGCCACCGTCGAGGGACGGATGCGAACCCCGGTCTCAGTGGGCCCGGGTTGCTCAACTGCATCGTGCTGACTCATGCGTTTTTCTCCACCATGTCGACCACCCGACAGTCACCACACATCTCCAACCGTTTCAGCGCCTCACCTGCAAAAGCGGGGTGCTGACCAACCCTGAGCAGCATGGCTCGGAGCCCCTCCTTGGTCGCAAAGGGCTTTCCACATCGGATACAGCAAAAAGGCTCGCTTTCATGAATCTGACGAGACTCACGCCGTTGGGCCAGAGAGGCCAGTCGGGGCTCTAGAGACAATGCCGACTCGGGGCAGGTCTTGACGCAGAGTCCACACTGCACGCAATTGCGCTCCACAAAAGCCAGCAGCGGCCGATCTGATCCGTCTTTCAGGGCCGAAGACGGACAGGCGCCCACGCATGCCATGCAGAGGGTGCAGCGGTCTCTGTCCACAGCCAGGCTGCCGATTGGCGCCCCCGCGGGAAGCGCTGCCGGCAGCGCCAGAGGTTCCTGTGTGGGCCGTCCGTGGACCACGAGGGTCTCTAGCGCCATGTCCAGGGCCTGCCGCTTGTCTCGTCCCAGGCCAAAACTGGCGGGCTGCTGAACAAGGCTTGGTCTGGGCCGAGTAGACAGCGCACTCAGAAGGGTTACCACCTGGTCTGCCTGCACCAGGCGGATGGCCTGGCTGGGAAGCCCCAGAATAGTCAAGATGGCTTGTGCCTGTTGAATCTGAGCCGAGAGGGCCTGCTGGTAACGGTCGTCCTCTCCTCCAGTGAGCAGGACCACCACCTCTCCGAATCCGTAGCAGAGGGCGGCGAGCCAAGCCTCGAGCCCGAGACTAGCTGGATGATGGACCCCAAAGGGCAACCAGTGCGCCGGCAACCCGGCCGCCCTGCCCTGACTCGCCTGTCGCCCCACCTCCTTCAGCAGGGTCTCAGCACCCGCCAACTCCTCGGTCTGTCCGTAGAGGAGCAGACCGGGTGCCGCCCGCTCGCCGCACTCACCGCCGGCCTCTCGGTAAGCCTTGAGAACCACACGAAGCTCTTGAGCAATCCGATCAGCAGAGGGGTAGGCATAGCGCATGGCGCCAGAAGGACAGACCGTCGAGCAGGCCCCGCAGCCCATACAGAGATGAGGATTGACCTCAATCCGACCCCGACCATTTTCGAAGACGGACCTTGGCGCCTTCGTCGAGCAGACCTCAATGCAGGACTGACAGCCGATCTGCCCATTGCGGCCATGCGCACAGAGGTTGACCTCGTACTCGAAGAATTTTGGCTTTTCAAACTCCCCCACCTCGGTGGCCGCCTGGGCAATGGCCTGAAAGACAGCCGCCAAGTCCGGCCGGGCCACGTGCCGATAGCCCTTTGGTGCATCCATTTGACCGAAAAAGGACTCGGGTCGAAGGTCGATCACCAGGTCGAACTCGGCGGCCTGGACCTCCGCGAGTCGGTCGAAACGAATAGCGCCCACGGCATCACAGGCCTTTACGCAGTCCCGATGCGACTGGCACCGACTCAGGTCCACCTGAAGATCATCGGTAATGGCTCCCTCCGGGCAGACCCTCTGACAGGCGCCGCAGCGGGTGCAGAGGTCGAGATCGATCGGATTGGCTGCCGTCCACCTCAGTTCGAAGGCCCCAAGAAAACCCGTGAGGGACACTGGCTGCCCCGTGAGCAGACTGGCCGGGCGGTCGATGGCGGTCGGTTGGTCAAAGACCGTCACGAGACCGGTCGGCTCCAGGGCCTCATGGGCAGCGCGCACCAGCGCAAGCGCGGGACCCACCAAGGAGGACGGGCCCACCAACAACAAGCGTCCGCTCGACTGATAGGCGACAGACGGCACCGGGTCCGCCAGAGGCATCTGGGCCCGGGCCAGAAGCGCCTTGATTTTTGGAAGCGCCTGACCAGCCTGGTCGGACCAGCCTGCTGTCTCACGAATGTTGACGAACCGAAGGCCGCTCGCCTTTGCATCGGTCTTCTGCTCGGCCAGCGCGGAAAAAAGCACCTGCTCCTGGGTGCAGGCAATAACAAGATCGTCTGGCGTCTCCAGGGCTTTTAGGAAGTGGCCCACCTCGTGTCGACAGAGGGCCTGGGCAACAGGCTGCCCCAGGGCTTGGGCGTCGATGGGCATGGTTTTGTTGCACGAACAGACAAGACACTGCGTCATGCGGATCCTTTCATCGACGGGGGGTCATGATTAGGCTCACCGGCGGATGGGGCCTGAGGGGATGCCATTTCTTGAGCCTGAGTTGTCTGGGCCTGAGTTTCACGGGCTTGGTTCTCTGGGGCTTGGTGCTCTAGGGCTTGGTGCTCTAGGGCTTGGTGCTCCTGGATCTTGGAGTCGCGGATCTCATCCGATCGCACAGATTGGGCCGAGTCCCCTTGGGCAATAGTCTCGTGCGAGGCATCCAGCTGCGAGATGGTCTCGGATCGCCCAGCAGTCTCCGTCTCACTCGATTCTGCTTTCCAGGGCGGATCCTCAAACAAAAAGAGAGACTTCGCCTGAACCAAGGACCGGACCTCCTCCTGATTGAGCTTGGGCAGGTTGGAATAATCCTCCCAATAGACGTCCATCTGCGAGCGGACGTTGTACTCCGGGGCACTGAAGAGCCGTTGAAGAGCGGCAGACCGCACGTCATCTGGCACATCCAGTCCCATAAAGCGAGAGACATCCCCCCCAATCGGAACAGCCTCGACATCGGCCATGGTGAGTGGTGGACTGGCCTCACCGCCTGACGCGGACAAAGACTGCTGCACGGTCGGTACCGCAGATGCAGGCGCCTCGGTGGAGGCTGACTCAGAACAGGAAGCAGGCGTGACCGCTGTGACGGGCGCGTCTAACGCTGCGGGCTCGGGGGATTGATGGTGGGGCTGAACCCGGCGGTTGATCTCGTCTTGGAGGGATTTTTTTCGAGCCCAACGGCCCAGAAATCCCGTGCTCATGCCGGACCCCGAACAGTCGTGGGCCTGAAAGAGGCAGGTCTCTGCCGCTTCTTGGGCTCTGGGACAAAAAACCGCTCTGCGTACGTCGCCAGCCAGTGGCCAGTGGCCTGATCGATCGGCAAGACCTCTACGCGCTCGCTGGCATCCATGAGCCGTCCAGCCTCGTTGTAACTCAGGGTGACCAGTCGGATCTCTGGCTGAGCAGCCAGACCGGCCTCCTCGTCCAGGCGGAAGTGGACGAACCACGAGGGTGAATCAGTTGTGAGGTTGAGGACGTAGCCCTCTGCCTCGTCGGGATAGAGCGTGACCTGGCAGATGGCAGCCGCCCAGCGGCCCTCTGGATCCTCACCGAAGACCGTGGCCGTGCGACCTGCGAAGGAGTCGGTCGGACTTGGACAGCCCTCTACCGATGCCAACTCCCAGCGAAACGGCTGCCAGACGCTCTGCTGCGCCACCTGCCGAAAGCGAACACAGACCCATCGGGAGGGCGTTCGGTCACCCGGGGCCGGAGTCGGCGTGGCGGAGACGGCGGAGGACTCGGACAAGAGGATCGCCTGGATCTAGGTGTTCTGGACCACGATGCTGGGGAACTTGCTGCTCATGTCTTTGGCAATCCCCGCGACACGAACCGCCACCTTTCGGGCAATAGCCTTGTAAAGATCGGCCACAACTCCGTCAGGGTCCGCCACCAGGGTCGGCAGTCCAGCGTCGGCCTGTTCACGAATCGACCGGTTGAGCGGTAGGTGGCCCAGCAGAGGAACGCCGTAATCACTGGCCATCAGGCTTCCACCGCCCTCTCCGAAGATGTGGGCGGTCTGTCCGCAGCCTGGGCAGACATAGACGCTCATGTTCTCAACAATTCCAAGGACCGGCACCGAGACCTTCTCAAACATCTTGAGGCCCTTGCGGGCATCCATCAGCGCGATCTCCTGGGGCGTCGTGACGATAATGGCGCCAGTAATCGGGACATTCTGAGCAAGGGTCAAGTGAATATCGCCAGTGCCCGGTGGCATATCGATGAGCAGATAGTCCAGGTCCCGCCAGGTGGTCTGGCGAAGGAGTTGATCAAGGGCCTGCGTCACCATCGGACCCCGCCAGACCATGGCCTGGTCCTTGTCGATTAGAAAACCAATGGAATTCGACTGCAGGCCATGGCCCATCATGGGCTCGATGGTCTGGCCGTCCACCGACTCGGGACGCCCAACAATGCCCAACATGGTGGGAATACTGGGTCCATAGATGTCCGCATCGAGCACCCCAACCGTGGCGCCCTCGGCGGCCAAGGCCAGGGCCAGGTTCACCGTGGTGGTCGACTTGCCAACCCCACCCTTGCCCGAGGCCACCGCAATGATGTTCTTGACATTCGGAATGAGCTTGACCCCCCGCTGCACAGCATGGGCGATGATCTTCTGGCTCATCGAGACGCTGACATTACCCACACCTGGCAAGGCCCGAATGGCAGCAATCACCGACTTCCGAATGGCATCAAACTGACTCTTGGCGGGGAAGCCAAACACAACGTCCAGGCTGACATCGGTCCCCTGAACCTGAATGTTCTTGGCCATGCCGGCCGAGACCAGATCGGTCTGAAGTTCATGGATCTGAACGGCTTTTAAGGCCTGGTTAACCGCTTCAATGGTCAGTGACACACCGCGTCCTTTTGGAGAATTCGTTGAAGATATGAGGAAGGCACCATAGCAAACTTGGTGACAAAACCATCTTGGGAAAAGCGTGAATGCCCTCGAACGGGCGGGGGTTAAACCAAGACCGAGGAAATGGGCAGCACCGGCTGGTTGGGCGGTGACTCGTAGCCCGCCAAACTGGCCAAAGACTGGCTCCAGCTGGGCTCTTGTAGCCGGCCCAGCAGCGTCTCAATCGCTGAATCGTTCAGCCCGTCGTGGTGCAGTGCAAGCCAGTAATCCTCTTGGAACAGCGGCACAAAGCCCAGGCCCCTGGCCTGAGCAACCGATGCCAGCCCCAGACCCAGGTCAGCCCCGCCTGTTCGCACCGTCTCAGCCACCGCGGCATGCGATGGCTCCTCATATCGGTAGCCCTTAATGGCGTCCCCCGTCAGGCCCTTGGACTTGAGCCAGGTGTCGATGAACAGACGCGTGCCCGCGCCTTGGGCTCGGTTCACAAAACGAAACCGCCCCAGTATCAGATCGTCCAGGCCTCGAATCTTAAGAGGATTGCCCGGTTCGACGATCAGACCCTGCTGCCGGCGAGCGAAACAGACTGCATTAACCTTGAGACCGCCCAGCGCCTGGTGCATTTGACCGACCAACTCTGTGCGCAGATCGGATGGGACCTGGCCAGCCACCGGCACGTGAAACCCGGCCACCTGCACGCGTCCATCTGCCATGGCAGACAGAGCATCCAAGCTGCCCGAGAACCGAAGGTCCAGATAGAGGCTAGACGGCTGAACATGCTGGCGGAACAAGGCTAAGGCATCGTCATGGCTGGCCATCATGGGCAGCACATGGGCATTGTCATCAAAGGCCAGCCCAAAGGCGCGTTCAAGGTCCGCTCGCAGGGCGGCGATCTGCGGCGCCAGGCGGGACTGGGCGTGACGCTCCGCCCACAACAACTTTTGACCAAACTCCGTGAGTCGAGCCTTTTGGCCCTTCTCCCAGACGATCAACAGACGATCAAAGTCCTCTTCCCAACGCTTGAGTTCTCCCCAGACATGGCGATAAGACAGACCCAGGGTCCTGGCTGCCGCCGAGATGGAACCCCGGCGCTCAACCGCATCGAGCATCTGAAAGAGTGGGTGCAGCACCAAATCGCTGCTGGCCGTGCCCTTGACCAGGCTATAGGCCAGTTCGACTCGATGGTGTCCTTTATGCATAGTTCTTCATATGGTCATACTGTAAGACAATCCGTAGCATACGCCCTCTCCTATGAACAGCCTCACCGACAGTTTTGTTGTGGCCTTTGGCCTGATCACCAGCCTAGATGCGGCCCTGGTGGAGATTGTGGCTCGCAGCCTGACGGTCAGCCTTTGGGCCACACTGCTGGCCTTCGTGATTGGGGCAGGTGCTGGCAGCCTGCTCGCAATTGCCTCGTTTCGATTCAAACCATTGGCCATTGTCTTGCTGAACACCTATGTCGCCATTCCCGCTGTGGTGGTCGGTCTGATCGTTTACATCCTGCTCTCCAGATCAGGGCCTCTTGGCGCCTTCGGCTGGCTCTTTAGCGTCAAGGCCATGGTGCTGGCCCAGACCATTCTGGTGATTCCATTGGCTGCCACCATGACACGGCAGATCATTGGCGATGCGCACCAGCAGTTGGGTGAGCGATTGCGGTCTCTCGGTGCCGGTCAGCTCACCACGGCCGCCTTGCTGCTGGTCAACGAACGTCATGCCCTGATGACCGTATTGGTGACCTGCTTCGGCCGTGCCATCTCAGAAGTCGGAACCGTCATGATGGTCGGCGGCAACATCGAGGGCTTCACCCGAGTCATGACCACCGCCATCGCACTGGAGACCAGCAAAGGTGACCTGCCACTGGCCATCGGACTGGGCGTGGTTTTGCTGGCCGTCGTCCTGCTGATCAACGGCCTGCTGTCTGCATTGCGCAGCTTGCAGCCACCGGAGCCCAAGGCCAGTTAACGAATCAGACCATGCGAATCGAGCTCATAGACCTGGAATACGGCGTGGATCCAGGCCATTCCATCCTCAGAATCGAGCACCTGGTGATTGAGCCGGGTCAGCCAACCGCACTGGTGGGACCCAATGGATCCGGCAAGACCACCCTGCTTCGGCTCTTGCATGGGCTGATCAGGCCACGATCGGGCCGCATTCTCGGTCTAGACTCCGCACGAACGGCCATGGTCTTTCAGCAATCCCGACTGTTGCGCATGAGCTGCCGCCACCACCTCATGCTGGCCGGCTGGCTGGCCGGACAGCCGATCGGTCAATTGGGGTCCACTGCAGACGTCTGGCTCAACCGCGTGGGACTTCGCCAGGCCGATGGCCAGAGGGCCACCACACTGTCAGGTGGCCAGCAACAGCGGCTGGCGATTGCCCAGGCCTTGCTCCGTCAGCCCAAGCTGTTGCTGCTCGACGAGCCCACGGCCAGCCTAGATGCCCAACAGACTCCTCTCATGGAACGGTTGTTTAGAGACCTCCATCAGCAGCAGGCCAACGGCCGTCTGCCCAGCCTCGTCTTCACCAGCCACGACCAGCATCAGGTAAAACGCCTAGCCAACCGTGAAATCCGCCTAGAGCAAGGCCAAATGGTCTCCGATCAATCGCTATGAAGCACAGTACATATCGCAAATGGCTGCCTGACTGACTAGCCTAGCGACTCCTCTCAATCGTATTCAGGAGTCGCTGTCAGATGATTAGAACCACCCAACGCCTTCGTCGTCAGTTTCTGGCCTTGGCTGCTGTTGCAGCCTTTGGGGTTCAGCCCATGGCCCAGGCCGCTGAGACCATCACCATGGCCTCCACCACCTCGACCGAGGCCAGCGGTCTGCTCGGTTTTATGCTGCCCGAGTTCAAGAAAGACACTGGCATTGGCGTAAAAGTCGTTGCTGTTGGAACGGGACAGGCGATTGACATGGCCAGGCGTGGCGATGCCGACGTTCTGTTTGTCCATGACCAGAAGCAGGAAGAGAAGTTTGTCGCCGATGGATTTGGTCTGGCCCGCAAAGACGTCATGTACAACGACTTCGTCTTGATCGGTCCCAAGGCTGATCCGGCCAAGGCCAAGGGCAGCAACATCAACAACGGCCTTGCGGCAGTCGCCAAATCCAACGCAGCCTTCATCTCACGTGGAGACAAAAGCGGCACCCATGCAGCCGAACTCCGGTATTGGGCGGCGGCTGGCGTCAGCGACAAAGGCAAGGGCTACGCCGAGTGTGGCTGTGGCATGGGCGCTGCACTGAATACCGCCTCCGCCAAATCAGCCTACGTCCTCTCAGACCGGGCCACCTGGGCTAACTTCAAGAATCGCGGTGAGCAGTCTATTTTGGTTGAGGGCGACAAGGCGCTCTTCAACCAGTACGGCGTGATTGTTGTAAACCCAGCCAAGCACCCCCATGTGAAAAAAGACAGCGCACAGAAATTTGCGGACTGGGTGGTCTCGAAGCGTGGTCAATCCGTGATCGCGTCCTACAAAATCGGCGGCGAACAACTGTTTTTTGGTAACGCCAAGTAAGCTGCGCTAGACCAGGCTGTCAAAGGGGAGCACCACCACGGGCTCCCCTTTTTCTATGACCGAGGTCTGATGCCCCAGCACCACCAGGCAATTGGCATCGCTCATGGACCTGAGAATGCCGGAGCCCTGACCGCCGGTCGTGCGCACAAAGGTACGGCCATCGGCGCCAACAAAGAGTTGGCCACGTCGATACTCGGTTCGACCAGGCTTTTTGGGAATGCGTTCGTCACTGATGGCCGACATGGGCATGGACTGCTCTTTGGGGGCGCCCATCATGGTCAGCAGGCCATGTCGAACAAAGATGTAGAACGTCACCATCACTGCGACCGGATTGCCGGGCAGTCCAAACAACACCGCCGAGTCACCCTGACCGACGCGTTCCCCAGACCAGATGCGTCCAAAGGCCATGGGCCGACCGGGCCGCATGGCGATACGCCAGAAGGTCACATCCCCAAGCTTGGCCATCATGGCCTTGATGAAATCCGCCTCTCCGACCGACACGCCGCCGGATGTCACGATGGCATCTGCCGAGGCGGCCGCCTGACGGAAGGCCTGCTCCAGAGCCTGAGGCTGGTCAGGGATGACTCCCATGTCCACCACGTCCACGCCGAGGCGACTGAGCATGCCAAAAATGGTGTAACGGTTGCTGTCGTAAACACAGCCTGGCTCCAGGACCTCTCCCACCGAACGCAGTTCGTCACCGGTTGAGAAAAAGGCCACCCGGAGGCGTCGCCGGACTGATAACTCCGCGTAGCCCAGCGAGGCGGCCAAGCCCAAATCCGCTGGCCGAATCAGCCGACCAGCCTGAAGGGCCGCCTTGCCCTTGGTCAGATCCTCGCCGGCCAGCCGACGGTTGTCACCCTGGCGCACAGCGCGACTCAGAAACACCACCTGCTCACCCTGACGCTCGGTGAATTCCTGGGGGATCACGGTGTCACAACCGGCGGGCATCACCGCACCGGTCATGATGCGAATACAGGACCCCGGTGGACAGGCTCCCTCAAAGAGACGACCCGCGAAGGCCTCACCCGCCACCGTCAGACGAACCTGCTCGGCCGCACCAGCCAGCAGGCCGCCATCGAATGCGAAACCATCCATCGCAGCATTGTCATGGCTGGGCACATCGATGGGAGAGATCAGGTCCTGGGCTAGGATTCGGCCCAAGGCATCGCGGACGGCTACACGCTCAGTGGCTAAGTCCTGCAGCACTGGGGCACACAGGCCATCGATGACCTCCAAGGCCTTGTCAACCGGCAAGGCCTCTGGGTCGTAGCCAGTGATACAGGAGACGATTTGATCGAGATTGGTCAGCGCAGACATGTTGATAGAGCAGGACCTAGCTACGGCCTTCCAGTTCTTTGAGTTCGTCAAGCGTATTGACGTTGAAGAAGGCTTGGCTATCAGGGAATTCCACCTCTAGTGCGTTGAGGGTCTTGGTCCATTCGTCAATTTTCCGCCCTCCCTTGGTGACATAGTGGATAAGGCTGTCGTGGACGTCTGCACGCATGAGCAAAAAGACCGGGTGAACCTGGCGGCGACCATCGGCCTCGACGGTGACCGGCATGGCGAGGGGCGCATCAGCCGCCTCGGCCGCCTGAAGCAGTCTGCTGACTAGATCGGCTGGGAAATTTGGCACGTCGCAGGGCACCGCCTGCAGATAAGGTGTGCTGACCACCGCGAGACCCGCCAAGAAACCCGCCAGCGGGCCCTGATAGCCCTCAATGGTGTCCATCACCACTTCGGCACCAAAATTCTCATAGGCGCCAAGATTGCGGTTGGCATTGATGACGGTCTCACGAACCTGCGGCATGAGCCTGAGCACCGCCCGGAAGGCCATGGGCTCACCCTTAAACCGCTCAAGCCCCTTGTCCAGCCCGCCCATACGACTACCGCGTCCGCCGGCCAGCACCAATCCTGTGACGAGTTCGCTCATCCTGGCTAGACCTCCACACCCTGGCTGGCCAGGAATTCATCGTAACTACCCTGGAAGTCCACCACTTTCCCATCGGCGTGCATAGCCCAGATGCGGGTGGCCACCGCATTCACAAACTCCCGGTCATGGGAGACCACGAACAAGGTGCCCTCAAACTTTTCAAGTGCCATTTGCAGCGACTCGATGGATTCCATGTCCAAGTGATTGGTGGGTTCGTCCAGAATGAGCACGTTGGCCCGTTCCAGCATCAGACGGCCAAAGCTCATGCGGTGTTTCTCGCCGCCAGACAAGACCTTGACCTGCTTGTGAACATCGTCTCCCGAGAACAACAGACGACCCAGAATAGACCTGAGGGCCTGGTCGTCATCACCCTCTTGGGCAAACCGCTGCAGCCAGGTGGTCAGGTTCAAATCCAAATCAAATTCGGGATAGACATCCTGCGACATGTAGCCAATCTGAGCATTCTCGGACCACTTAGCCAGGCCATCGTCTGGCTCGTAGCCACCCAGTGCTGCACCGATCATGGTCTTCACCAGGGTGGACTTACCGGCCCCGTTGGGCCCCACAATTGCGATCTTCTCGCCAGCCTCGACCATCAGCGAGACCTTGTTGAGCACCGACTGACCATCGAAGGCTTTGACCACACTCTGCAGATGCACCGCCTGGCGGTAGAGCTGCTTGGCCTGCTCAAAGCGAATGTATGGGTTCTGACGAGACGAGGGACGCACCTCAACCGCGTCTGACTGAATCTTTTCAATGAGCTTGCGACGCGAAGTCGCCTGCTTGGCCTTACTCTTATTGGCCGCAAACCGCCGGACAAACTCCTGCAGCTCCGATACCCGTTCCTTGCTCTTGGCGTTGGCCGCCATTAAGCGGGCCCGGGATTCAGTGGCGGCTAGCATGTAGTCGTCGTAGTTGCCGGGATAAATGCGAATCTCGCCGTAGTCCACGTCGGCCATGTGCGTGCAGACCGAATTCAAGAAATGCCGGTCGTGGGAAATGATGATCATGGTGCTCTCACGATCGTTGAGCACATCTTCCAGCCAACGGATGGTGTCGATGTCCAGGTTGTTGGTGGGCTCGTCTAACAGCAAGACATCGGGATTGCTAAAGAGCGCCTGGGCCAGCAAGACCCGCAGTTTCCAGCCCGGTGCGATCTCGCGCATGGGGCCATTGTGAAGCTCGGTGCCAATACCGGCACCCAACAGCAACTCGCCTGCTCTGGCCTCGGCCGTGTAGCCGTCGTACTCAGCAAATTTGGCCTCTAGATCGGCTGCCTTCATGTAGTCCTCTTCCGAGGCGTCCGGGTTGGCGTAAATCGCATCGCGCTCTGTCATGGCCGACCACATTTCTTCGTGGCCCATCATGACGACATCCAATACCCGAACGTCCTCGTAGGCGAACTGGTCTTGACGCAGCTTGCCCAGGCGAACACCTGGATCGGTCATGACCACACCGCCAGAAGGCTCCAGGTCACCGCCCAGGATCTTCATAAAGGTGGACTTGCCGCAGCCGTTGGCGCCGATCAGGCCGTAGCGATTGCCACCACCGAACTTAACCGAAACGTTTTCGAACAGGGGCTTGGCCCCAAACTGCATGGTGATGTTAGCGGTCGACAGCATGATTATTGAACCCAGCGATAAGCGTTGCGGAACATCTGAAGCCAAGGCGACTGATCACCCAATGCATGGAATGCAGGCGGCAGATAAGAGAACTGAACATTGCGGAAGACCCGTTCAGGGTGAGGCATCAGAATCGTGACATGACCACTGGTGGTGGTGACTGCGGTAATGCCATCAGGTGACCCATTGGGATTGGCTGGGTAGCGATCGGCCGCCTGACCCTGAGGGTTCACATACCGCATGGCCACCAGACTCGCCGACTGAGCACCACGCGCATCCGGGTGGTGTGCCCAGTCTGCCCTGCCCTCACCATGCGAGACCACAATCGGCAGGCGCGCGCCGGCCATGTCTTGGAAAAAGGCCGACGGCGAATCGGTGATTTCAACGAAGGACAGCCGTGCTTCAAACTGCTCAGACAGATTTCGCTTAAACCTTGGCCAATGCTCAGCCCCTGGAATGATCGGCGCCAGTCCACTGACCATCTGACAGCCATTGCAGACACCCAGGGCAAACCGATCTTGGCTCGCTAGAAAAGCTTCGAACTGCCCACGCAGTTGGTCGTTGTAGAGAATGGACCGAGACCAGCCTTGACCCGCACCCAGCACATCCCCAAACGAGAAGCCGCCACAGGCTACAAAGCCCTGAAAGTCCTTCAAGGCCACTCGACCTTCGGCCAGGTCAGACATGTGAACGTCCCAGGCCTCAAAGCCGGCCGCATGAAAGGCTGCGGCCATTTCCACCTGTCCGTTCACACCCTGCTCGCGCAGAACTGCCACCTTGGGGGCTGCACCACGGTTGACCATGGGCGCCTGAAGGGCCTTGATCAAGGCATCTGGCAAGACCACCGGCATGGGGTCTGTCGCCAGGAGTTGGTCCTCGTATTCCTGTGCCACCGACTGGGGGTTGTCCCGTTGTCCCGCAATCCGAGAAGACGCCGATGACCAGGCAGCCTGCAGCTTTTTGCGAGGTGCACTGAAAACGCACTTGGCGTCGCGATAAATCTCGATGCTGTCCCGAGGGTTCGGACTGGCTACCTCGAAGGCGTATTTGGACAGGTCATGGGCCCGCAGAATGTCCATGAAGGCAGACCGTTGAGTCTTGTCCACTTGAACCACCACGCCCAGCTCTTCATTGAACAGGGCTTTGAGGGTCCACTCGGCTCGCTGAACCGCCACCTGCTCAGGACGAATCTTGAAGTCGCCCCAATCCGCAGCCACTGGGTCAATGGTTAGCAGGTCGACGTTGATGGTCAGGCCACAGCGTGAGGCAAAGGCCATCTCGGCCAGACAAGCGATCAGGCCACCATCAGAGCGGTCGTGATAGGCCCGCACCAACTGCTGCTCGCGTGCCTGCAACAAGGCCTGACGCAGGCGTTCAATCTGCTGGAGATCGTCCAGGTCCGGTGTGTCCTCGCCGAAGACGCCTTGCGTCTGAGCCAGAATGGATCCACCCAATCGGGCGCGGCCCTGACCCAGGTCGATGAGAATCAGCACGCTGTCCGACTGCGTCTGCAGCATGGGTGTCCAGATCTGTCGAACATCCGACACTGGCACAACAGCGGTGAGGTTGAGCGATACCGGCGAGATCACCGACTGGCGCTGCCCATTGGCATCCTGCCACTGGGTGCGCATGCTCAAAGAGTC
>Ga0208009_1000015_pt1 | contig 55590 bp, 65 predicted proteins | sample Wag4_2014_7_16_FD_187364 | JGI IMG/M metagenome (GOLD analysis project Ga0208009, IMG submission 187364) | Fresh water mixed with fracking chemicals microbial communities from Ohio, USA - Utica-2 Time Series FC 2014_7_16 (SPAdes) (version 2) ...
GTCCCCGTCTATGTTGGGGGCAATAAGTTGACCTTCCGCAGTGTGGTCGCGGGAAAGAATGGCGTAGAATGTGCGTCGCAAGTCAACTGGCGCGAAGTCGATACTGCGGGAACGTTGGCACAAGTTGCCCGTGACTATCTCGTCTCCGAATTGGAGCGGGAAGTTCCCGAATGGTTCAATAACGAGCGCAAGGTGTACAAGTCGGGTCGCGGCTCGGTTAGTGTTGACGTTCTCGAATCGCTCGGCCTCTAATCCCTTCAGGATGTCGGGGGTGAAATTATCCCCCGATGTCCTTTCTGAATTGTTCGCCTCTAACATTTGGAGTCAATATGTCCAAAGTCAATCCAAAGGTACGGGATGTCATGGCACCGATTGTGCGGATGCAAGTAAAGTCTGCGTGTGAACTTCGCACGGAACGTGCCATGCGTGAAGCATTGGATAGTGTGGTCAAATGGTCGGGAGAATCCCGCGTAAAGTGTTTCGCGGCATTGTGTGCCAAGTATCCGCAATTCAAACAATTGGGGAGTCTCTAATGGTCAAGCCAGTACACTACCTTCGAACGTGTGTTGGGAATGTTAGTAGGATTGTTCCTGCGGAGTATGTTCACAAGCGGGAACAATGCGAAACGTGTGGTGACTATATCACCACAAAGTGTGTGGTGGCATTGGTTTGGGCCGATGTCGATAGGCCAATTGAGTGGGGACGTGTGAATCCCGCAAGTGTTGGGATTAGTTGGGAGGATATTGAGTTGGCTGACTTTGTTCACACAAAGTGTCCTGCTCCCGTGTGGATTGTTCCACAAGGTTTCGATGTCGAGAATATCGACGGGATGTGGGGCGTAGAGTGTGACTAATCAGGAATGTTCGGGTGAAATTATCCCGAACGTTTCTTTCATCGTGTGTATTACTCGCAACTTTGGAGTCAAACAATGTACGTGACTGAATTGTTCTTCTACTGTGCCGTGGCAATGTTTGTGACGGGATGTATTGTGGCTGGCAACATGATCTCTAACATTGAGGAGCGAAACTAATGCGTCAAATTGAACATGCAATGTGCATCGCAATTCGTTCGAACAAGTATTTCAAGCGTGGAAATACGGAAGTGTTGGTCACGGATACGGGGTGCGAAGTATTCCTGTACGGGAATAACATCGCACGATATCACCGTCCGTCACACACTATGTTTGTGACAATGTGTGGGTGGAATACTAGCACAACAAAGTCACGAATCAATGCGCTCTTGCATTCGTTCGGAACTGGTGTGCGAGTGTATACGAAGAAGTTTGAGCCACACTATATGGTGTGTGGTCAATCGTTTGAATTTGAGAGCGAAGGACATATCTTCCTCTGCAACTAATCTCGGAATGTGTGGGTAAAATATCCGATACGTTTCATCGTGTGTGTCTTTCCAAGGAGTAAGAAATGTCCAAGGCCGAACAAGAACTTCGTGAGTGGTGTGAAGGTGTTGAGGCAGATAACGATACTCTTCGTTCCGATTTGGCACGTATCCAGAAGGAACGGAATGAATTCAGGGAACTTGTTAGTGATGCAATGCGATTTGCGGAACGTTGTGCCTTGAAGTGTGAGGAACTCAACAGGGAGGCAAAGGAACTCCAACGTATGTATTGCCACGCGGCAGCATTGATTGGTCGATGTACCCCAAATCAGATCGCGAAGCAACAAGGTTGGGACTGTTTCTACAATGATTTAGTTGACGCGAACGTAAACAACCAAGACTTCCGTACCACGGACATGGGCTAAGGAGACAAACTAATGGGCTACTATGTTTCGACAGAACGTTCAGACATCTCAATCAGTGACAAGGATTTGTTCGTTGAATGTGTCAAGCGGATGTTCTCTCCTGAGAATATCGCCAAGTATGGCGAGACATATTCGTGGGGAGATGACGAAAGTGTTGTGAAGTCTCTCAAGTTCATTTCCCCCGACGATGTGGACATGGCGTTCGTCAAAGATTCTGTTGTCCGAATCTTCGATCTCTTCGGATATGCCGTTGATGAGTGTGGAGATGGGTCTATTCAGATTAGTAAGGATGGCAAGTGGGGAGACGATGAATTGTTCTTCTCAACTATTGCCCCTGCGATTGGTGATGGTAGTTATGTTGACATTGTTGGAGAGTGTGGCGAACGTTGGCGATATGAATACCACGAAGGTGTTTGTTATCTCCGTGAGTGCAACGAAGTCAAGTGGGTATTTGATCCCGCAATTCAACTGAAAGGACTGTGATGAACAAGTATACGATCTACATTCCGTTCTACATTGCTGACGAAACTGGCAACCCTAGTGTGTGTGCCAAACAAATTGGTCTGTCGATTGTCGAGGAGATTGTCAACGAAACTGGAGGTGCAACTGTCACCGAAGGTAAGGGGTACTGGAGTAACGGGAAGCACATCGTCAATGAAAGTGTGTTCATTGTCGAAACGTGTGCAGAATCTCTCAACACACAACGTCTTGCAGCAAGTATCAAGTTGCAACTGAACCAACAAAGTGTTCTCATTCTTCGCCAAGAAGTGGAGTCTTTCTTCCTATGAATACCACGACATACATTTCTGACAATCTTGTTCAGTCAGCAATGTTCGGGATTCGTAACGAGCGGGAGTATAACTTGTGGCAGTTTGTCCAGTCTAACTTCTGGTTGAACGATACTGAATCTACCATTCTCGCAGACCTTATTGAGGAGTACAACAATGAAAGCGTATAACATCTACACCAGTAATCGTGAATCAATTGCTGTCGATCTGTCTGTGATGTCTGATGATGGTCGAGACTATCAAGGTCTGTTGACCGTCTATCTTTCACGGTGCTATCGTAAGAGCGGTATGACGTGGGACGTATCTTTCGTCCGCTATAAGGATGGGACTGAACATCGGCATGAACCAACTCTGAAGATTGAATTCTTCGAGCAACTGTGGGTAGCCGCAATGTTTGAACCCGAACGTCTTCTTCAATACTATACGGAGGTCACCAAGTGAATCACTATATCGGTCTGCTCTATGTCGAATCTAGTTTGGGAGATTTGAAGGATGCGTGTGAGGATCTAGGTATTATCCCACAGAATGTGGAGATTGAAGAGGGTGTGTGTTTCTTCGATGTCCATCTTCTCACTTCAGATAACTACGAAGATCCTGAAATGTACTTCGATTCTTTGGCACGTGACTTGTCCGAATACATGAACCGCGAAGTTGTCCTCGAAGATATCGAGGAGGAGAACTAAATGACCAACGAGAAGATTGATATTACATTGTTGCTCAAGCGTCTTGAAACTGATTACCCTCTCAACTACAATGTGAATGTGTTGCGAGAAGCGGCACGGGTTATTCGAGAACTCCAACTGGAGAAGAAGAATGGACAACAATAACTATGTATCGTTCGATGGTAAGTGGTGGAATGTCTTTGTTGCAGGGGAATGTATTGACGGGTTTCGAGAAGAGGATGATGCTCATCTCTTTCTTAGCCATGTGTTGAGGTATCAGAATGTATGATCCAATTCCGTGGGGACAAATCGTTTTGATCTTTGTGATTATCGGTATCGGTATCTACTTCAGCAAGGATGATAACAATGGATAAAGATGTCAAGAAGCTTTGGATTGATGCGCTTCGTTCGGGCAAGTATCGGCAGGGAAAGTTTGCTCTGAACTATCAGGATCGCTTCTGCTGTCTCGGTGTGTTGTGTGATCTGTACGATCAGCAACGATGTGGTGATACACTGTGGTACCACCACGACAACGGAGTGAAGGGTATTGGTGGAAGTCTTCACCATCTTCCTGTTCCAGTTCGTGAGTGGGCTGATATTGAATCGTATGATCCTCCCGTTATTTATGACGGTCGGACTATGGTTATCAGCGATCTGAATGACCATGAGAGACTTTCGTTTGAAGATCTTGCAAACATCATTGAACAACAAGGAGATCAGTTCTAATGTCTAAGTATGTTGATTCGTTCTTTACTGTTCTGAAACTCGACTATAATGGTGGCTGGGAATTGGTTGACTCTATCAAGGGTCTTATCAGCGATGAGATCAATGATCTCTCCATGAGTGTTGACGATATCAAGAAGGAACTTGAAGACTCTGTTAGTCAGGCTGTGTCTAAGGAAGTTAACGAGACAATCAATGACGCTGTGTATGACTTGCGTTGTAACCTTGAGTACACAATGACGCAGATGGTGAATGATTGTGTTGACTCGGTTGTGTGCCAGTCTGATACGCTTGAACGGGCTGCGGAAAGTGCGGTCGATGAGTACCTTGACAACAACCTCGACTTCTTTGTGCGACGTTACTTGGAGTCTGAGCGTGGTAAGCAATGGCTCAAGGATGTTCTCAAGGAAGGAGATGTTAATGTTCAATGACGAATTCGGAGAGTTTGTGAACGACGATACTGGTCGAGACGAATGGGATGGAGGAATGTGGGATATGTTTATTGACGAATATCATTGCACGGATTACTGGGTAGATACTGACGCATTGATGGACGAAGGTACCTTCGAAGATGACATTGAGGTGGAGGAAGAAGACGGTGATTGTGGATAACTTGTGAACCACCAGTCCCTGATTCCGTGCTAGGAATCCAACGGTTGGACTCCAATAACTAAACCAAAACAGAAAGAACATAAATGAACAATCTCTGTTATGGTAAGAAGTGGATAGCAGAAAAGAATAAGGAACATAAACTTAATCTTAATGCTGTCATAGAAGAAGCAATGGCTGATAAGTCTATCATGGATTACTGTAAGGAACGTAATAGAATCCTTGGAGTACCTGAAACAGATTTATGTTATGCTCTGGTAGACAAGACTGAACAAGCCATTGAGGAATATCTTAGCGAGTTATCTAAGAGAAACCTTTCTTGGATTACCCCGATCTACAAACTTGGATCTAGGACTGTCTCTGCTATCATTGTCTCTACGTATTTGGATTTTGTGTTTGTTGATGGCTCTCTTCCTAAGTTACAGTCAGTCATCAAACATATGCGTGTCAACCTTGAACTCGCAAGTACATTCCATCAAGCACGTTCAGACCACTCGGGTGCGTGGGTTCTTGCTTCACGTTCTCTTGGAACAAAGTGGACGAAGCGTCAGATGCAACAGTTTATGAAGACACATAGTGCATCTGTTGATTGCAGAATCCCAAAGAAGGATGGAGATACCTTGTGTCTTCATCTTATCGAGGTGTTAATCAAGGTAGGGTTGTGTGTTGAACGTCACTCTTACGACAGTAAGGGAAACAGAACAACGTGGTTGATGCCATCTGATTCTGTCACGGATAACTTGAATGCCGTGCATGAAGAACTTATGGCAATGGCAAAGATTATCTATGCCCCCATGATTGTTCCACCAGTACGTCACACAATCAACGAGTGTGGTGGTACACATTCACCACATCTCCGCAAGGGTATTGTGTCATCGTCGTATCTCTTCTTTCAAGACGATACGTATAAGACTAAGTATGTGGGATCAGAGCCATCGTCCAAGTGTGTCGAGGCTGCTAATCGTTTGATGTCTACCGAATGGTGTGTCAACGAGCGTGTGTTCGAGGTGATGAAGAATCTATTCGAGAACAACACTAGGGTTGGCAACCTTCCATCATATGAACCCGATCCTAAATTGTTTTCTGATTCGGGAAACGAAGAAAGTATTCGGGTTAATCTCTGGAAGGATTGGTTCAGACGATTGAATGACACCGTGCGTATGCACCTTCGATTGAAGATTGCAAACGATATGATTGGTCATGGATATTTCTATCATGGTTGGACGTTCGACTTTCGTGGTCGAGCCTATGCCTTGTCTGATCTGTTGTCCCCACAATCGGGAGATCACGACAAGTCATTGCTGTTGTTTGCCAATCCCATGAAGCAAACACCTGACGGCTTGTATTGGTTGAAGGTACAGGTTGCGAATCTGTTTGACCAAGACAAGTTACCATTCGCTGATCGTGTGGCATGGGTGGATAAGAACATGGATATGCTACGCTGTATCCATAACGATCCATACGGTACGGTTCGTTTGTGGGCAGACGATAAGCCAAAGAAGAATCAATCCTTCCAACGTCTTGCTGCTGTGTTCGAGTTGTTTCGTACTGATGGTATGACACAACTTCCGATTGGTATGGATGGTTCATGTAATGGTATCCAACATTGGGCTGCTATTGCAAGAGATCCAGTCATCGGTGCTATGGTTAATCTGTTACCATCAGATAAGCCAGGAGATGCTTACTCAGTTGTTGCCAAGTCTGTGACTGCTAGTGTTGCAGCGTGTGTTGGCAAGGATGATTGGGCAACGATCTTTATGGAGTACTGGAAGGGATCTGTTGGTCGCGGTGTTGTGAAGCGAGCTGTTATGACAGATCCTTACGGTGTCACTAGGCGTGGCATTGTGGACGGTCTAGTGAATGATGGCAACCTGTTGTTCATCGACATCAAGGAACGACACAAGGCTGCTAACTATCTAGCCGACCACATCATCAAGGCTATGGATCATCTGTTGAAGATTCCAAACCAAGGTAAGTTGTGGCTTAAGGAAGTCACGAAGATTGCTGCTGAAATGAACAAGCACCTTGCTTGGGTAACACCTACTGGGTTCCTTGTTCGTCACCGATACTATCCGATGATAAACAGATCGGTTGATATCTATACGTTGGTCAAGCGTCGGCAAGTTTTGTTCGCTGAGTTTGATCGCTATGCTGTTCACCCGCGACGTGCAAAGAATGGTATCTCACCAAACGTCATCCACTCCTTCGATGCTGCACACATGGTCAACACCATCTGTGAGATGGCAGATGAGGGTATCGAAGACTTCTCGTTTATCCACGACTCGTATGGTTGCCATGCGCCACTGGTAAACAAGATGCGTGAGATTACCAAGCGCAAGTTTGTTGAACTCCACAGTGAGAATCTGCTAGCAAATCTTAAGGAGCAATTAGAAAAGTATCTTGGTGTTGAGTTGCCACCCGTTCCTGAAACGGGTACGCTTGACATCAACAAGGTATTAGAAAGTGAGTACTTCTTCCATTGAAAGTACACATCGTAGATAATGAAGGGGCAATCGAAGAAGCAGTCAAGTCTATTCACAAGGCTATGATTGACAAGAAGAAGACAGAAGTAACCCTGAGTTTCATGTGTCCTAGTGACTTCATGCACACTCAGTTCCTATCCTACTTAGCCAAGTATCTTGGCGCAAAGAAAGCAAAGAAGGCTACGCATGTCAAAGTTGACATCTACATCGAAGAACAAAGTTGAATTGAATGGACGAAGCTATCGTACTGGAGATCTCTACGATAGTTGGAACGTGCATCAACAAGCACACTTCGATGGCACTGGCATTAATGTTTACGCACCTATCCCACAAAAGGATGGGCCTCCGCTTCCATCCCTCGCTGAACAATGGCGAGAGGAATATAAGAACAGGAAGAATAAATGAGTCGAGTTCTAGTTATTGGTGACTTGCATTGTCCTGCTGTACATCCACAGTACTTGGACTTTGTGAAGGATGTCAAGAAGAAGTATCGTACTGATACAACGGTGTTCATTGGTGACGTGGTTGATCACGCATCCATCTCCTTCCACAAGAAGAATCCCGAACATCCCGCAGCAATGGATGAATACCATCAGACTGCTGAGTCTTTGCAGAAGTGGATCAAGGCTTTTCCTAAGGCTGTTGTGACGATTGGTAATCACGATGAACGTGTTGCACGTCTTGCTGCCGATGCGGGTATTCCCTCGCACTATCTTCGAGAGTATGATGCCATATACAAGACCAAGGGTTGGTCATGGGTTAACTCATACGAAGAAGATAACGTCTACTACTACCACGGTGTTGGTGCTGGCGGTATGTACCCCGCAATCAACGCTGCTAAGATGCGACTTCAATCTGTAGTGATGGGTCACTACCATAGTGTGGCTGGTATCAACTGGATTGTTGGGCCAACCTCACGTATCTTCGGAATGAATGTTGGATCTGGTGTTGATCGCTTCCATCCCGCAATGCAATATGGTTCGGCATATCTTAAGAAACCAATCGTTTCGTGTGGTGTTGTCATCAATGGTCATCCATATCTTGAACTGATGAATCTTTAAGGAGAACTCATGGGCTTGGATACATACGCTTACTATGGTGGACTTAGTCCACAAGCCACGGCAGAGGGAGACAACATGATGCCAGATCATCTGTTCCCACCGAATCGTTTGTGTGGTGGCTTGTTCTCTGGCGGCGGTGCTTCCTTTCGTGGTAAGGTATACAACGAATGGATTGAGTGGTGTACAAACGGTAAGTACACCCTTTACACGGAAGAGTTGAGCGAGAATCAAGTTCGTGATATCTATGATGCTTTGTACCGTAAGCAAGAAGACACGTACTACAAACGGTTTGTTCGTGAAACAGGTAGTGACATCACCTACGGACAGACTGTTGACCTTCTCAAATGGTTTGAGATTGTGGTGGATAACAAAGGTGTCGTTGTAGGCTGGTGGTAATGTGAATCTAACCTTACTCAGAAAGCGAGCCAAGTATTGGCAAAACCAACTTGGCCTCAAGCATTGGACAATTAAAGTTGTGTGGGCCAAGGCTGGAGAATTAGACGATGAAGATAACCTTCGGGTCTATGGGTTGAACACCTATGATCCCAATCACATGACATCTCTAATTCAAGTCTTGAACCCCAAGGATGCAGACGAAACGTATAACGTAGAGGAAACGCTTATACATGAACTGCTGCACCTTTTTATGTTCCCGCTGGAATCGGCGGCGGGTTTCTCAATCAAGTCTCCTACCGATCAATGGGAGACGGCTATGGAACAGACGATCAATCGTCTATCGGAGTTATTGAATAATGGAAGAACAAGTTCAGAATCAAGTGGTAGCCGTCAGCGATCTTCGGACTTACCTGACAGCAATGCAGACGGACATCAACCGAATGCGTGACTTTGCTAACGAACTCAGCAATCAAATCGGTACCGTGCTTACCAACATCGACAACCTTTCTACGGAGACTCCAAACAATGGCTGATCGTATCAAGAACTTTATCACCACCAACCTTACTGTTAAGTGGAGCAATCTTCTTAAGCCTGATACCATGTTCGGAGATGCGTCTGCAAACCACAACATCACCGTGGTATTGACTCCAGAGTTTGAGCAATCACTTATGCAGATTGCTAAGGACAATGGTGTGAAGAAGGTAAACGGTACCTACGAAAAGGATGGTGTTAAGACCATCAAGTTCAAGAGTAAGTCGCACGTTGACAAGGGTGCATATCCTTGCCAAGATGCAACTGGTAACTTTACCGATGTTGTTCCATTCGGTGAAGATGTTGTTCGCCTTAAGCTTGCCCCTGTTGTTATCACCAAGGGTGCAAGTAAGTCAATGTCGTTCTATCTCAACGGTGTTCAGATCGTTCAGAAGAATGCTACGATGGAGAAGAAGACCAACGGTTTCGCACCTGTTGAGGGAGGGTTTGTTGGGACGCACGTTGATGCACCAACAACAAGCAAGCCAACTGAGGCTTCCCCAACTCCTGCTGGAATTACGGATGATGAGATTCCATTCTAATGAAATGGAAGTTCCCAATCTCACCTGTGGCTGCATCACGGCCACGGGTGAGTAAGTGGGGCAGTTACTATACTGGAACTTATAAAGAGTTTCGAGAACAGGCTGTGCCTGTAATTGAAAAGGTATTAGAGGGATACGAACCAACAGATAAGAATCTACGTGTGTACGTTCAACTCTATGTCGATAAGCCCAAGTCCAGTAAACTGGATTATCCCCGACCTGATATCGACAACTATCTTAAGTCTGTGTTTGATCTAATGAACGGTCGCCTGTGGACAGATGACCGTCAGATCATATTCGTAGAAGCAACTAAAGAGTGGGCCAAGTCCACTGGCTACTTTACTGTGGAGATTCAAGATGTCTGATTGGAAGCTTACTGGAACAATGTATAGCAGTGAAGACAACAGCAAGGCTGCTGTTATTATTGAACGGTGTGAAGAAGACAGCAATAAGGTTACTGTTTCTGTTATGGAGTATGGAACAACATGCACGTGCAAGGTTTACCTTGACGATCTTGAACAGATCATCCGTGCGTTGAATACCAACGACCCAATCTTCTAATGTAACAGAGGGGTGCGGCTCTCCAACGCACGTTCATGGAAGGGTGCCTGATAGATTTGGTAAAAGGTCGTGACTTATAATCGCGCTCATGTGGGTTCGACTCCCACCCCTTCTACTATAAGCCACAGTAGACCAACGGCAGAGTCAATAGACTTAAAATCTGTGTAGTGTGGGTTCGAGTCCCACCTGTGGTACTAAAGGAGATCATATGCAACGAATGTACAGCGTAACAATTGAGTTAGTTAGGAACGTTTCGGAAACATGGTCATTCCCAATCTCTGAGGACACTGATGTTGCTCAACTTGAAGAAGACTTGAAGCGCAACCCAAATATCTTATGGACAAAGTATGACGCAGATCTTGTAATGTCGGATGACTTTGATGAGAAGGTAACACAAATTGTGGAGGGCTTCGAATGGCAGACGTGATGAGTGTAACAGTTGAGATCGTCTATCGTCGCTATGAAACGTGGTCGTTTGACATAGACGATGATGATAAGCCAACAAAGATCTTCAAACAAATTCAAGAAGATCCGTCTCTGTTGTTTAAACAATCCCGTGTTGAATGCGTCAAGGCATCAGATATTTCTGAAACAATTCTTGAAGTAATTGATTTCGATACTGATACCTTAAACATCATCGAATAAATAAATTATCCCTGTAGCTCAGTTGGATAGAGCATTCGCCTTCTAAGCGAATGGTCAGTGGTTCGAGTCCACTCAGGGATGTTAGAAAGGAAACCTATGGATACTGATACTATGATTATGATTGGCGGTATGACGTTGATTGTTGGCGGTATGTTCGCATCTTGGAAAATGCAGGATAAGGAGATCGCAAAACTTCGAAAAGAAGTCGATGAGAATTACGACTTGATGTACGAACTTAAGGCTGAAACAGAACACGGTCTTAACAACCGAATCAGCGCAGTTGTGCGTGAGGTATCGGCGTGGCAACACTCGCTTGCCGATATCAAGAAGGCAGAAGACGAGAAGCGTCGTGTCGCTGAAACGAAGTCTGTTATTAAGAAGCTTAGGGATTCTATTAAATGAAAAACGTAGACGTTAATAACGAACCTGTAAGAAACGCTGATGAGTTCACTAAAACTATTACAGAACTTCAAGAGCGTATCAAAACGCTTACCGCCGAACGCGACGAAGCAAGGCGTGAAGTCTTGACGAACGAAGCAAATCATCTACCAACAATGTCTGATCCACATAGGGAAGCAAAGCGTCGTGGTTGGGATTGCCTTGAGCCTCGCCGTCCGTGGGACTCCCACAAGGATTACAAGTGAACTACGACAATGTGACAAACGACCCTTATCTTGATGAATACTACAAGATTCATAGAGGTTTTGGTCAACCTGAGATCATCGACAAGATGATCTACGAACGCCACGATCAGCGCAACTGCTCTCCGCGCATTCAGGATAAGATTCTGAGTGCAGCATGGCAGATCAAGGAAGAATGGGTAAAGGAAGAAGTTCGTGAGTTCGTGTTGCGTATGTCGTGGCACATCCTGCACCTTGAGGAAACACTCAAGCGGAACAATATTTCCCACGAACCATACCGAAGTTACTACAACATGCCAAAGGAAGAGTAAGGTACACAAGTGAAACCAATTCCAACAGAACCAAGTATTGTTGTCTTTAACGGTGGACCAAAGAATGGAACCACCGTGCCATACAAGGTTTCCATGTATCCAGAATACAAGGTGGCAGATAACCCATGCTATAGCATTGGAAACTACTACACAGACAGTGATCCACTTCCATTCGAAGATATCAAGTGGGTTCGGTATGAATTAAAGAAGGCAATGCGTCATATTTTCGAGCCGCGTAGGTACATGGAAATAAATCCAGAATACGCTAAAGATAAATATACTGTTAAGGTTTATCACCTAAAGCACTTTGACTTTGCTTATGTCTATCAACTAGAGGGAAGTAAAAGTGAACCCGTTGTTCCAGAAGATGCGTGGTTTGGTCGTGTAACTGACACAGAATTGATTGATTCATTTCAGACTAGTAATGACGATGCCTATCTTGCTTGGGTTTACGAGGAAGAAACAAGAAAGTTAATGGAGAATGGTAATGCCTAAGACAGTACAATTTCCGCCAGATGAACCAAACGACTTTGGCTTCAGACCAACGGCTGCCATAGAAGTTACTTGGATACCTACACGAAACCGTTTAGAACTTAGTGGATACTACGATGGGTTCGTGCATATCCACGGTGCATCAATGACTCTCCGCGAGTTCTTCGATGCACTGGGGATTGACAAACGAACTTGTGACTTAGCTTTCAAGGAGAAAAAGACCAGTGGATTACCATGATATTGAAGATATTGAAATTAAATTAGAGATTCTTCAGCAACGTATTTACAATGCCTCTATTCTCTTGGCTGATTGGGATGGTTACTATAATCCCAAGACTAGGAAAGGCAACGCAGAGGAACTTGCTAAGTTGATCGAAGAGGTATACATTGTATTACAAGGTAAGAGTTGGCGTAATTAATTCTAAGGGAATGTGTAGTTCGTTCCCTAAAACTTTAGGGATACGTAGGAGAATTTTAGAATGAAGAATGTGATCGGTTTGCTTGGTTTGGTTGTGGCTGGTTCAGCATCAGCAGAGTTCGTTGTTGTTAATAACCCAGTAGTAGAGACTGTTGGGTTCTACTCAGATGCCTTCTCATCGGGCGGTGCATACACCTATGCACAGAGTGGCGCACAGCTTTTTGATTTAGAGGATTCGTATACAACCTCATCCCTCAAGTGGTGGGGTTCATCCAACGGATTCAATGATCAAGGCGTATCAAACTTTACCTCATTCGAGATTAATGTTTGGGATGCTGGCTTTAACGGTATCGTCTATACGACAACCGTTGATATGTCAAACGTAACGATCTCAAAGACAGGTGATTCAAACTTCTTTGGTCAACCCGTCTATGAGTTTTACGTTCCTTTTGTTGCTCAACTTACCGCTGGTAGTTATGCAATGAATATTGGTGTTAATCTTGAGGACGCAAATGGAGATCAGTTTGTGTGGTCTCAGGGTATGGACTCAAACAACTTCTGGCAAACATCTCCGTTTGGTCCGGGTGGTTGGGGAACTTGGCGTCCATTACCACCATCTATTGGTAATACCGCTGGTGGTGCATTCGTTCTTTCAGCACCATCACCCGCAGCAATTGCGCTGCTTGGTTTAGCAGGACTTGTTGCTAAGCGTCGCCGCTAAGCAAACTAACAAAACCCCACAGGTCGCTTGGGCCTGTGGGGTTGGAGGATAAATGTTAACTTACGTAGATCATATGGGTTGTGATGAGTCTGTATGTGATGCTGCTCGCGTGAGCATGAACAAGACAGCTGATCTGTTTACCGTTACACAGAACGAGAGACTGATTAATTACTTGGCAAGACACAATCACTGGAGTCCCTTCTCGCATTGTGTCCTAAAGGTTCGTGTAACAGCACCAATCTTTATCGCACGTCAACTGGCAAAGCATCAAGTTGGTTTCTCTTGGAATGAGGTATCACGTCGATACGTCTCAAGCGATCCAGAGTTTTGGATTCCAGACGAGTTTAGAGATAAGGCAGACAATGTAAAACAGGGTTCATCAAGTACCGTTAATGAGTACTCTCAAACCTACAAGACAAAGCTTGATAACCTGTGTAAGTATGCGGCTGAGATCTATGGTGATATGTTAAAAGATAACATCTGCCCAGAACAAGCACGTGCCATTCTTCCACAAGCCATGATGACTGAATGGATCTGGACTGGATCGTTATATGCTTGGTCTCGTATGTACAATCTTCGCTCCGATTCACACTCTCAAGTTGAGGTTCGCAGTTATGCCGCTGCACTTGGTTCAATCTGTGACAATTACTTTCCACTTTCATGGAGAGCGTTGACGAACTATGGCGTTCAATCTGAATGATCTACTGAAACTCGCACGGTTGTTTCCACCAAAGGAACGAACACACTATTCGGTTGTGTTGCATGGTAATAAGATCATGGCCTGTGGCGAGGAGAATAGAAAGAAAACACACCCTAAGGCAAAGAAGCTGGGCTACAAGTATCCAACAATCCACTCAGAACTTGCTGCCTTCATGGCAATCGACAAGTCAATCGCAAAGGAGTGTACGTTGATAAACATGCGGATCACACCAACTGGTTCTGTTGGTATGTCTAAGCCCTGCCCATATTGTCTTGGGTGGGTGTCGGAGGTTTTTAAGGATGTCTGGTATACAAATCAGGATGGAGTTTTTGTGAGGCTATGAAACGCGCAAACATTAATGTAACTCTTCTAAAGGAACAGATCGAACTAATTGAGAGTGGTCTGCCATACAGTTTGCTTACCGACGAGGAAGCAATGATTGATGGTCTGTTAGATTTTCTACACGATATTGCAACAGGCGAGATCGTGTGCTATAAGAAAGAACTAAATGGAAACCTTGAATGAGTCAACTGTAGTTTCGAGAGATCGTTGTCCCAAGTGTGCCGCAATGGGCGGTGACAACAGCGGAGATAATCTTGCCGTCTATAGTGACGGTCACGTACACTGCTATTGCTGCGGATATCACAAAGGAAACAAAATGTCAGCCGAACCTAGTACTTCTAACTTTAACAAACTGAATGGTACCTTCTCCGACCTTAGTCATCGACGTATTGAGGAGAAGACGTGTCGGCAATTTGGTTATCAAGTTGCACACGTAAACAATAACGATGTCGAGATTGCCAACTACTTCTCAACAGAGGGTGAGTTGGTTGCTCAACATATCCGTGGACCCAACAAGCAATTCGCTTGGAAGGGTTCACCCAAGAGTGTTCAACTCTTCGGTCAACACTTGTGGAAGATGTCAGGTAAGCGGTTGGTTATCACCGAAGGTGAAATCGACTGCATGACTGTGTGTCAATTGCTTGGTGGTACTTGGCCTGTTGTATCTGTTCCTAACGGAGCGCAATCAGCAATCAAGGCCATCAAGGATAACCTTGAGTTCGTCTCTTCTTACCAAGAGGTTGTCCTTTGCTTTGACATGGATGACGCTGGTCAAGACGCGGCCAAGGCTATCAGTGAGATTCTTCCACCCGGTAAGTGTAAGATCGCTAAGCTTCCACTCAAGGATGCAAACGAATGCTTGGTCACAAACCAAGGCAAGGCTGTTGTGTCTGCGATCTGGGAAGCACAGGTCTATAGCCCCGATGAGATTCTTCACATCTCTAAGATTGTAGAGTCTACCGATAATCTTCAGGCTAGGGTTTACCCCTTCCCGTTTGACAAGTTGTCTGAGTTCCTCATCGGACAACGATCAGGAGAGATTACATTGTGGGCATCAGGTACGGGTTCTGGTAAGTCAACCATTCTCCGTGAGTTGATGTATCACCACCTTGAAGAAGGTCGATCTGTTGGTGCTATCATGCTTGAGGAATCCCCTCAAGAAACTATGGATGATATGATCTCGCTTATGATTAACAAGCCAGTTCGTGCCATCAATGCAGCGAAGATGATGAATGATCTTCGTGTCCGTATGGGTAAGCCACCAATCGACATTGAGTTGTTGACCAATGACTTCTCTACTGACGAATACTTGGAGGCTAAGAAGAAGCTATCTGCCACCAACATGTACATCTACGATCACCTTGGCAACAACGCTATGGCTAACTTGCTTGCTCGCATGGAATACATGGCTGTGTCACTCAAGGTAGACGTGATTGTCCTCGACCACATCACAGCAGCAGCGGCTGGGTTAATGGGAACATCCGACAAGGACATTGAGGGTGGTGGTTCGGAGCGTATCATTATCGACACGCTTATGAAGGAACTACGATCTCTCGCTGTTCGTACTGGTGTTCACGTCGATATTGTTTCGCAACTCAAGAAGACGGATAAGGCTTATGAAGAAGGCGATAGAATTACGCTTCAGGATCTTCGCGGTTCTGGTGCTTTGGCATCTGTACCTAATACGGTCATCGCTCTTGAACGCGATAGACAGAATCAAGACCAGACCCTAGCCAACACAACCATCATTCGTGTTCTTAAGAATCGCTTGACTGGTCGTGCTGGCATCGCTAGTGCTTTGTTCTACGACAGAACAACTGGTCGTTTGCGAGAAGTTGATTGGGCAACCAACGATGAGGGAGAGGTTGTATTCCAACCCATTCAAAATGGAACAGCATGAAGTTATGCGAATGATGGCTTGGGATATGTATGCCGCGTCGATCTTGGGTATGTCTTTACATCCCGGCACAACAAGGGATGCAGCTAAACCTAAAACCATAAAAGAGATTTGTAACCTTGCCGACGAGATGTTGGCAGAAAGAGATACTAGATTTAATGCGCTTGGTTATCGACATCGAATCGAATGCCTTGATGGAGTTGACCCTCGACAATAAGGGTAGACCTGTCAAGGAGTGTACAAAAGTTCACGTTGTTGTTACAAAGGATATTGATAGCGGAGAGGTTCGAACATGGACTGTGTTTGATGAGACCTTCGATGCGTATCTCAACAAGGCAACGCAACTCATTGGACACAATCTCTATGGTTTCGATCTTGAATGTCTTAAGCGTATGCTTGGGTACAAAGGTACTGCTAAGATCTACGACTCACTGGTTGTTAGTAAACTGATGTATCCAGATCTTACAAATCACCCGCTTGGTGGTAACTCGCTTGAGTGTTGGGGTAAGCACCTTGGTAATGAGAAGATCAACTATCAAGGTACATGGGAGGAGTTGACTGATGACATGATTACGTACTGCATTCAGGACGTACACGTTGCACATCACATCTACAACCACCAACAGAAATGGATTGCGGATAACAAGTACGAGAAGATTGTTCAGCTTGAGTTTCTTGCTAGTGCTGTTGTTGCACAGCAGCAAGCCAATGGTTTCAATTTCGACATCAAGGCTGCTGAGAAACTACAACATGATCTGTTGATGTTCAAGGCATCTGTTGAAGATGAAATGCGTACCATCTTCCCAGACAAGGTTACTGAGCGTTACTCAGAGAAGACGGGCAAGCGTCTCAAGGATTCCGTTGAGGCTTTTAATCCCGGCTCTCGCAAGCAGATTGCTGAGCGGTTGTATGAGAAGTATGGTTGGTCTGCACCGAAGACAGAGAATGGTAATCCAAACGTGGATGCCACAATCCTCAGTCAACTTGACTATCCAGAAGCCAAGAAGCTTGTCGAATACTTCGATGTTCAGAAGCTTATGGGTCAGGTAGACGATTGGGTTAGCCGCTCATCGTATAGTCGAGACGGTCGCATCCACGGCTTTGTAAACGTACAGGGTGCTGCTACTGGTCGATGCACACACTCGCAACCAAACGTTGCACAGGTGTCTGGCGATCACCGTGCCAGAGAGTTATGGATTCCACACGATGGCGAGGTGTTACTTGGGTCAGACCTTAGTGGCCTTGAGTTGCGTATGCTTGCCCACTACATGGCACCATACGACAAGGGTGCGTATGCCGACGTTATTCTTAACGGAGACATTCACACCCACAACCAACAGAAGGCTGGTCTTCCCACCCGTAACAACGCCAAGACTTTTATCTACGGCTTCTTGTATGGGGCTGGCGATGCAAAGATTGGTAAGATTATCGAAGGTTCATCTAAGCAGGGTGCAGCACTCAAGGAGAAGTTTCTTCGAGAGTTGCCAGCACTTGCTAAGGTCAAGCAAGATGTTGAGTTTCAGGTAGCCAAGCGTAGTGCGGTTAAGTTAGTTGACGGTCGCTATGCACCAGTACGTAGCGCACACGCTGCACTCAATACCTTATTGCAAGGTAGTGGTGCTGTAGTGTCTAAGTACTGGATGATCCTTGCTAACACCAGACTGAGGGAACGGTTTGGTGCCAACGTTGTCAAGCAACTAGCGTATGTGCATGACGAACTTCAGTTCTCATGCCCATCAGCGATTGCTGAAGAGGCTGGCAAGATAGTTACTAATGCGGCAATCGAAGCAGGTACTAGACTTGCTATCGCTATGCCAATCAACGCGGAGTATAAAATTGGAAACAACTGGTCACAAACTCACTAAAGCATCTGTCGGCTTCTACGACTTCAGTAAGATTCAGGGTAGGTATTTTGGATTGTTGGCTAAGATTCTTAACGGTAGCCATGTAACACACGCTGGCCTCATCCTTGAGGCTGGCGGCAAGGAGTACCACTTTGTAATCTGTAGCGCAAAACAAGAATGGGATGGTCGTATAGTACCAGTCAGTAAACTATACAATCTAGAAACCTTACAAGGGTTGGGTGCTGTCCTCATCGGTCGAACAGAAATGTGGATCACTGAGGATATGTCACTTGGGGATGCTATAACGGGGGCATCGTCATATACCGACAGTAATGCTTGGGATATGATTTTCCATTACTTTGTTGGGCGGTTCATTGGTTTAACAAGACCACGGAATTGCACAACACATATCTGTTCTTTCTTTAATATCGAAGACTGCTTTACACCAGCAGAGTTGTTTAGGAGATTCAATGATAACAATCTTATTGTCCGGCCAAGCGAGAGTCGGTAAGACTACAGCTGCTGAGTTTATTGCAGCGTATGCAAAGAAGTGTGACTTCAAACCAATCATCCTCCCCTTCGCTAAGGCTATTAAGGATGAGGCATTAGCTGCCGGATTTGACAAGGCAACTAAGCCACTAGAGTATCGTGCCTATTGTCAAGACGTTGGTGAGTCCAAGCGCAAGGAAGATCCAGATTACTGGTTGAACTTGTTTAAGAAGGCTTGGAAAGAAGCCGCAATCAAGGATGCAAACGCAGCACAAGACGAAGAAAAGCTTTGGAAAGAAACCGTAATCATCGTTGACGATTGTCGGTACCTTAATGAACTTAACTTCGGTCGAACGAACGGAGCCATCACTGTCTTCATCAGCCGTGGTTCAAGAGACCTAGAAGATCAGAATGCTGATTGGCGTAAGCATGAATCAGAAGAGATGGCAAACCGATTCGAGTCTGGCGATAAGGATTACGTTCAGATGTTTGATTGGGTTATCAAGAACGAAGGAGACACCAAGCTTCTTCACTCCAAGTTAAGCGCACGTCTTCCTGATTGGTTGGGTCTTGATCCACACTGCTATCTGTCTTGTGATTGCCTTGGTTGTACAAAGACCAAGAAGGATGAGCCTATGAATCTTGATGAGTTCTTTGAAGAGTTGTTTGGAGACGAAGAAGAATGAGTCTTGATACCGTTGCAATGATTGGATATGAACATGGAGAGTTTAGGGAGGCACCGGAGGATTGGTTCTCTGGTACTGATCTTCTTGTTCGTGGAACAAAGGGAACAGATAACTGGATTCGTGGTCGATACTATGATGAGGTTATTAAGCAGACCACTGGTTATACATTGTATCACCAACTTAAGAACGGTACCGTCAGAGACATCTCACGTCTTTTGAATGAGTACACCTTTGCCCACATCTCCAGTGTAGCAAACAGACGTGTACAAATATCTAACGAAGAGCTGCAACAATTAAACAAATGGTTTAAGATAGCAGCTGAGAAAGGTTGTTTCCTTGAAGCTTGGTATTGATCGTGCAATCTTAGATGGCGACATCATTGCGTATCGTGCTGCCTTCTGGGCAGACCAAGAGGGAGCTGAATGGTTAGATAGACGATTGATGGATGACGTTAAACGGTGGACACCACCGGGAATAACTGATATCACAATTGCTATCTCCTGTTCACGTAAGGATAACATCCGAAAGGATTACCTCCCTAGTTACAAAGAACACAGAGACGGCAGACCATCACCAGATTGTCTATCCGACGCTATTGCTTTCTTACGGGATAACTATGAGACAGCAAGCGAACCTAGACTTGAGGCTGATGACCTAATGGGTATTGCTAAGTCTGGGTTTAAAGCAATTTGTGTAACCATCGACAAAGATTTACAACAAGTTCCCGGCTATTCGTGGAAGCCACGGCTGAACTTGGATGACCAAGAGGCTGAGATAGAATATACCTCAGTTTCTGACGCAGACTTTTGGTTTCATCGACAATGGATCACAGGAGATTCGACCGATAATATCGGGGGTATCTGGAAGCTTGGCCCCAAGAAGGCTGAGAAGCTTCTGAATTCCACCCACCCCAAGAACCATACCGCCCTAGTCCTGAGCCTCTACGAGACCCGTAGCGACAAGGATGGCAAGCCGTATACCCTTGAGGATGCTGTAGCAATGGGACGCTGTGTCCGCATTCTACGGGATGGGGAAAATACCCCATGGCACCCATACGAGTAGTCCCTGAGTTAGAGCTAGGAAACAAGAAGATGATCGAATATAACACTAATACAACAACCTTTGACAACCCCAATAACTATACATCAACAAGTTCCGTCTTTGTGAAAGACACAGACGTGTACATTAAAACAGGAAGACATGGCTATCCCTCTAGGGGAACCCAAGCAGCAGCTGGGTTTGACCTACGTGCAGACATCTACGAGCCAATAAAGATCAAGCCTAATGAAACGGTTATGATTTCTACTGGTATTCAATTAGCTCTTCCAGAAAACGTTTGCGCTTTGGTCTTACCAAGGTCTGGCCTTGCGGCCAAGCATGGCATTACCGTAGCAAACACACCGGGTCTTATTGACCCAGACTATCGTGGCGAGATTAAAGTTCTACTTCGTAATGAAGGAACCAATACATTTGTCGTTGAGGATGGCGACCGTATTGCACAACTTTTATTCACTCCCTTCTTTGCACCGTCCTTTGTAACCGTTGAGGAACTTAGCCAGACACTCAGAAATGACGGTGGCTTTGGCTCAACTAACGTAAAGTAATTATGAATACATTTGAGAATTTTATTGCTCTTAGTCGATACGCCCGATGGATTGAATCTGAACAACGTCGAGAGACTTGGGAAGAAACTGTTGATCGTTGGTGGAATTATTTCACAAACAAGGAACCAGTTCTTAAGGAAAGACCAGACATCAAGCAAGCCGTCTTGGATCGGGAAGTATTCCCATCCATGCGAGCGTTGATGACCGCTGGCCCTGCCTTGGATCGTGACCATACCGCTCTTTATAATTGCTCTTATCTAGAGATTGACTCTGTTGAATCATTTGCCGAACTTCAATATATCTTGATGTGCGGTACGGGTGTTGGCTACAGCGTTGAACGACGTTGTATTGGTAAGCTTCCACAGGTGCCATCAACAATCGAACGTAAGCCAGATACCGTCATCACGGTAGAAGACTCAAGAGAAGGTTGGTGCAACGCACTTAAGGATCTCTTGATCTGTCTTTATCATGGAGTCCATCCAACGTGGGATACCACATTGGTACGTCCCGCTGGCGCACGTCTCAAGACATTCGGTGGAAGAGCATCTGGCCCTGGACCACTTGAGGCTGTGTTCAAGTTCATCGTCAACTCTTTCTATAAGGCTAAGGGTAGACGCTTAACAAGTCTTGAGTGTCACGACATCTGCTGCGTCATTGCTCAGTCAGTTATTGTTGGTGGTGTTCGTCGCTCTGCGATGATCTCCCTCAGCGATCTTGAGGACAAGGAGATGGCAGATTGCAAGAGTGGTAACTGGTGGCAAAGCCACTCGTACCGCGCCCTTGCAAATAACTCCGCAGTTTATGCGGAGAAGCCAAGCCTTGGTAAGTTCATGCAAGAGTGGTCTTCACTGTATAATTCATTCAGTGGAGAACGCGGCATCCTTAACCGTGAAGCTCTTCAGACAGTTTGCTCACGTGTTGGTCGTGGCGTACCAGATGGTGTTCATCTTGGAACCAACCCATGCTCTGAAATCATTCTCAGACCGATGGAGTTCTGCAACCTATCGACTATTGTCGTAAGACCAAACGACAGCAAGAAGGATATTCGACGCAAGATTGAACAGGCCACCATCATCGGTACCGTTCAATCGAAGTTCACATACTTCCCATACCTACGGGAAGAGTGGAAGAAGAACTGTGAAGAAGAACGCTTGCTTGGTGTCAGCATGACTGGTATCTTTGATAACATGTTTACTGCGGGACAGACAAGCCCAATGGATCTCATTGGTTTCTTACAGGACATCAGAGATGCAGCACAAGACATCAACGTTGAGTGGGCTAACAAGCTAGACACCGAACCAAGCAAGGCTATTACTTGCGTCAAGCCAGAAGGTACAACTTCATGCTTGGCTGGTTGCTCGTCTGGTATTCACCCACCGTATGCACCATACTACATTCGACGTGTTCGCTTGGATAAGAAAGATCCAATGTATCACTTGATGAAGGATCAAGGCGTACCAGTAGAGGATTGTGTAAACAACCCAGACTCTACTGCCGTCTTCTCCTTTGCAATGAAGTCAGCACCCGGATGTAAGACAACCCAAGACCTAGATGCACAGACGCACTTGATCTTGTGGAGAATCTACGCAGACTATTACTGCGAACACAAGCCATCCGTAACAATTAACTATACCGATGACGAGTTCTTGCGACTTGGTGCATCGGTCTATGAGCAGTTTGATTATATTTCGGGTGTGTCATTCTTGCCAAAGGCTGAACACACCTATGAGCAAGCACCGTTTGAACCAATCACAGAAGAAGAATACAATAACTTCCCAAAGGTAGTAGTTGATTTCTCTCTCTTAAAGCAGTACGAAAAAGAAGATGAAACAAAGGCAGCACACGAACCAGCGTGTACTGCAGGAGGTTGCACAATCGTATGATCGAAGAAACACTAAAGGTAAAACTTGAGCGTGGCCTTCCAATGACCGAAGCTGAGTTTAGTCGGCTTGCTCGCCAACTTTATAATATGATGACCGCTCTAGAGAAGGAACTAAATGAAATCAAAGTATCCCTACCTAGACCCCGAATGGATTCCTTTGCTGAGGGAAATGATTTCCCCGACAAATCAGTACGATCCAAACCAAACAAGTGAATATCTAGCTCGTAGCCTTGCTTACCAAGCTGGCAAGCTAGATCTATTATCGAAATTAGAAGCTGTTGTTAGAAAGCAACAGGAGGATATGACAAATGGCTGATCCTTTTGTAAACTATAACGCAGCACTACAGGCGTTTATGCAGGGAGGCAGGACAGATACTGCCTCTCTGTATGAGGCCACGAATAGACTGCGACAAACTTCTTTTGTGGGAGAAGAAAGCACACCACTAAGTCGTTTCTACGATGACGTTGCACAACGTTATCTAGAAAAGACTGAAGCTGCCAAGATCGAAGAAGAATCTATGCGTGAGAAGTTTGAGAAAAGGTATAAGGCTGCTGAAGATCAGTGGCTTGGTATTGCTAAAGAACAACTTCTTGAAAACATGGCAGCTACTAGAGGTCGTGATCTATTAAGCCGCAGTGAAAAAGAAAAACAACTAAATGAAATTTCTGCGATAACTTCTGTAGAAGATTTTAGAAAGAGATTTCCATCCTTTAAGATGCAGACTGAAGGCGGTAGTTTTAAATCTTCGGCCCGAAGAAGTCAGAATAGTATGTTCAAAATTCTAACAGAAACGGGAGAACGTCGTAAGGCATCTGAAATCTACCGTAGCACAGCACTTCCGGGCTGGGGTAAATACGCAAAGGCTTTGACTGATGTGGAAGTCTTTGGTTCCCAATCAGCATCCGCAAAGAAATCTGCTCAACAAGAGTTAGACAAACTTGCTAAAGAAAACGAACGAAGACAACGTGAGTTTAACGAATCTAAACAACAACTTTTAGAAAGTGCCGAAGCAGTCGGGCGTACCAAGCGTCCCGGATATGTTGAGCGGCCCTTATAAGGAGCTAATATGGGCGCACCAAAAATCTCTGGCGGTATGACCGCCGCAGAACAGAAGGAGCTGCTCGCTGAAGAGCGGGAGTTTCAAAAAGAACAAGAAGAACGCCGCCGTCTCATGGCGGAAGAAGAAGAGAATAGACGCTTGGCTAGAGAAGATGCCGAAAAGCAACGACTCGCTGCCCAAGAAGCGGAGAAGATAGCCTCAGCAGATCGTGCCGAACAGTCATTGATCGAAGAAGCTGAGAGCATGGACAAGGATAAAGAGAAGGGTGTTATGGCCCTCACCTTCTTCGAAGCCTTGAATAAGGGTGTAACTACCCAGAGGCCACAATGAATACACTAGCCGAACGCTTTCAGAGAATGCACGGCAATCGGCAAACTAAACTAAACAGAGCAAGGTATTGCTCAGCTGTTACCGTACCCACATTGCTTCCGCCAGAAGGATGGAGCGAGGGTACGTCATTACCTCAACCATACTCTTCGGTTGGTAGTCGTGGTGTAACGGGATTAGCAAGCCGAATCCTCAGTGCGTTAATGCCGCTTAACGATACACCATTCTTTAAGTTTCAACTGAGGGATGGTAGTCAGGCACCACCAGAAATTCAACAATACCTAGATACCCTATCGTTTCAAGTATACAATAAGTTATCCTCTACAAATCTTAGAGAAACTGTATATCAAGCCCTTCAACATCTCATCGTTACTGGTGACGTGCTGATTGAAATGGATTCAGATTACTTCTTTACCATCTACCGCCTTGACCAATACTCTGTACAAAGAGATATCATGGGTGAGGTGCTTGAGGTTATTCACCTTGAGTATGAGGTAGATGATCCAGAGTTTATTGATTACTCATCGTACTCTGACATTGAACACAGAGTTGGTTACAAGACCTACTACTGCCAGTATCTTCGCCAAGATGATGGTACATGGGCATACTCGAAAGAGAATGCTGAGGGTGAAGTTATAGAGTCTGGTATCTATCTCGTTGTTCCGATGGCTGTCCTTCGGTGGTACGCCATCGCTGGCGAGAACTATGGTAGATCGCATTGCGAAGATATCCTTGGAGATCTCAATACACTTGAGGCTTATACGAAAGCGCAGATTGAAGGCATGGCAGCTGCCAGTGCTTTCTGGATCGCAGTAGACCCTCAGGGTATTACAGAGGTCGATGATCTAGCGGGTGTTAGAAACGGATCATTCGTTGCTGCAAAAGCTTCGGATATCTCCGTCATCTCACCAGCCGGAACCATTCAACCACAGGTAGCAGCAGCTGCTCAGGCTGTCGAGAACATGAGACGCGAGGTTGGTCAGGCATTCCTAATGACTGGTCAAGCGATTCCATCAGGTGATCGTGTTACCGCTACAGCAGTACGCATGATCGGTCAAGAACTTGAAACGGTTCTTGGTGGTGCATTCTCTTCGATTGCACGTACACTTATGGAACCAATCGTCAAGCGTTGCATTGTACAAATGTTGGAAGATAAACTTCTAGATGAACGCCTAACAGAACAGTTCTTTGACAATGACGGTACCTTAACCGTTAACATTGTAACAGGTCTTCAAGCACTTAGTCGTGACTCCGATCTTCAGAAGCTTATGCAAATGGGTGAGATGGTTCGAAATCTCCCACCAGATGCGTTGGCTACATTTAGATGGGACTCATATTCCAGTGCGCTTATTACAGCCCTTGGGTTTGACGCAAGAAACTGGGTCAAGTCACAGGATGAAATTGCACAGGAAAGAATGGCAGCTCAATCTATGCAAGTACAAGCAGATACCGCATCCGCTGTTGGCACTGGTATTGCTTCATCCGCTCAGGATTTAGCAAGTGCCGCTGTTCCCGCACTCATGGAGCAACAATTACAATGAACCCAATGAGAATTATTGGTGCAAGTAATAACGACATCAAGTCCGTAAATCGAGTAACATATGTGGTAGACACAAATGAGGTTGTTGCTTACGTAAACAAATCAACTTTACTTGGACGTTATCCAAATCTTTACTATGCGTATGAAGCTGTTCGTGGTGCAATGATGCGTTGTGGTTGTAGAGACATGATTGATGTCATCACAAAACCTACAGATGTTGTATCAAGCCACACGCTAGTTCCAACCATTGGTACGGCATTTCTAGCAAACATGAGTTTAGAAGCTACTGGATCAGTGTCTTTTATTTATGTTACAGCTCAAACAAGATTTGAGGGAGTAACCGCAGTTCCAATTGTTTTAGTTCCTGTATTTGAAGCACCTCCACAGCTTACATTTTGCTATAAAATATCATCAGCTATAATTACCGCACCAACAAACCCAACAGCGGCTCTTGCAGCTGGATTCACGCGCATAAACTCAGGTGATTCAATTGTAATTCCAACCGGAAACCTAACAAATAATCGTTGGTTTCTTAGAATAGCCCCGCTTTGGGATGTAAATGAAGTTTTTACAGCACCATCCTTTACATTTAGAGTATTCCTAGCTACTAGGCCATCCTTGGCTTTTGGTTCATTTAACGTAAATCTCGGATAACAATATGCCCTTTATTACATATAACCCAGCAAGTTTTACTACTCCGGCGTATGAGGATGCAAGATCTTTTGCTATCTGGGGCGTGTCGTGGTTTACAGAAACAGACCTAAGTCGCTTAGGTCCATCAACACCAGCCGTTGTTTGGATGGCCCCCCAGACCCTAAACGGTGGAACACGTCGATCTGACCACACCGGAACAACGAACTTACCAACAGCTGTAACATCTTATATTGATAAGGTTAAACAATTTCCTAAGGGAAGACGTGTTATCATGCCACAGTATTGGTTGGATGACACTCTTGGTGGTAATGATCGCGCAAATAGTAACCACTATAAAACACTTGGACAACAGATGGCAGCACACGGTGCTGCTGGTACTTTCATAAATTCCCCGTTCCAACGTTTACACCAATCCGTTGACTTTAAAACCACATGGACCAAGTGGGTAGAATTATGCGAAACAAACGATGCAACGTTTGATTACATTGTGGATGACCAAGAACAATGGCGCTTATGGTCTTTAAACAGCAATCAAATTATAGCAGATCCGGGTTGGACTGCACCAACCTGGATGACCGATAAGGATGCTAGAGTACCATTCTCTATGATAAACGACGCACGTTTTGAGAATCCACTGTATGGCGATCCAGTTACAAATCAAAGCATGAGAGAATTGTTGGTCTATTACACAAACATTGCAAGACCATCTTCTCCAATAGCCAATACACTATCGGCTGTTCAGACTGCATTTGCTGATTGGAACATTACCGTAGCAAGTCCAGGAATCTCTCCGTACACCAGCAGCAGAAATCCATTATGGTACGCATGGCGTAGAATGATGGGCCGCGTTCATATTCGACAACGTGTAGAGTTAGTTCTAAAAGAGACCATTCAAAAGCCGTGGTTTACTGGATACTATTCTGACTATGGTGTTATTGGTGGAGAGCCGTGGGAAACTCCTTGGCTCATTCGCGCACAACACTATGCAGAAAACTATTTAGCACACCCTCTCTGTCGAGGAGCTCCGGAGCTATACGGATACGCTAGCAACATGCCAACAGTCTTTGGATATCACCCAACACCGACAACTGATGTTCAAAGATACGGTTTTGTTCGACCCGCTGATGGCGGCGTTTTAACCAACGCCCTAGCTGGAGATGCTGGCCGCGTCATGTACTCCTTCATGGGAGATCTTGCTGAGGCTGTTGAAACATCTAGAGTCAATTATAGACGGGATTGGGCTGCATGGGTAGGCACACCACACTGGGCGTATAATCCATCATTCTATCAGTTCGATGATCGTTATGCCATTGAATTGTATTACCACCTTGCTTTATTAGGTTGTAATCCCTTTATCATCTTCCCCGGAGAAGGTGAGATCCCAGAAGGAGAAAACCCATACGTATTGCCATCTGATATTCTTGTTGAGATTAAACGAATTACAGATAACGGTGGCTTACGACCATGTGACTCTACTGGTAATCAGTACGCCCCGCCAGATAGATATGTATTAGCTGATTGTTTAACCGACAAGGGTATTGTTACGGGTGGAACAATTCAGCACGGACCAAAGAAGGGCCAAAATGTTTGGAGAATTACAGTACCTCCTCACATTATAGATGGTAGTGGCAATTCTTTCATTAACCTACCCGATGGAACAAAGTATCAAGTAGGACCAACTACAAGAGGTGCTTGGTACTTTGGTCAAACTAAACCAACTGTAACTATTACGACAAGTTAATTATGGAAAACACAGAACCAACGACTCCACAAGCAGTGGAACAATCAGCGGTTTCAACACCTGTTGACCGCGAGGCTAGGGCGTTTGAAACACACGTTATTCAAAACCAAATCCAAGTACCAGACAACTTCAAGTCTGTCGGGGATTGGTTCAACGCCCTTAAGTCTGCTCAAAAAGAGTATACCAAGGCTCGACAGGAAATCTCTGACCTTAAGAAGCAGATTCCAGTAGCAACACCCGAAGCTCCAGAGCAACCAAAGGAAGCCCCAGCTCCTGTGATTCCGGAGGAACTTCGCATTCCAGATAAGCTACCGGAGCAACCTACTTCACCACAGCAGACAGAAATTCTCACTAAGGATGAATGGAACAAGTATTCAACTGAAGTTGCTGTCAACGGCACTCTATCTAATGAGTCACGTGAAGCAATCAAGACGAAGACAAAGTTACCAGATTACGTTATTGATGACTTCTTAGCGGGACAGAAGGCCCGTCTGCAACAGGCATACGGCAGCGCAGCAGGGGTTGTAGGAGGAAAGGATCAACTCGCCCGTGTATTCGATTGGGCAAGTAAGAATCTTTCAACCGAAGACCAGAAGTCTGTGAATGCCGCATTGTCTTCACCTTCTTGGGAGGTAGCTTTGCTTGGATTGAACGCTAAGTATCAATCCGCAGCAGCAAAGAAGCCAACCGCAAATGAGCCAGTTAAGGCACCATCATCCCAAAAGGTTGGTGCTACGACGGCTACCCCAACGCTTGGAGCGTATGCTTCCAAAGCAGAATTTTATAAGGATCGTAAAGACCCCCGATTCGCGGGTGATCCACGATTCCGCCAAGCGGTAGAAACACGCATGGCAAAAACAGATTTCAATTCATTAAGATAATAAGGATATAAAACATGCCAGTAACAGGTACAGATATTACAGCAGACAATCTTCCATACAGATCAGACGTAGCAGCAGGAATCTCAGGTCCAATCGCAGGTGCTAGTAAGCTCTGGCTCAGCATTTGGTCTGGTGAAACCATTCACGCTTACGATGAATACAACATGTTTGAGTCACTCGTTGATTCAAAGACCATCAGCAACGGCGTTGCTATGGAATTCCCAATCACTGGTACCGTAGCTCTCAACGCTGCGTGGGCCGCTGGTAAGGAACTCGTTGGTTCAACAACCGACAGCACTTCTGCGACCATCGCTATCAAGCTTGATAAGCGTCCAATCGCAGCACACTTCGAAATCGACAACGTAGATCTCATGCAAACTCAGTGGGAATTCCGCTCTGAGCTTGCGCGTCAAGCTGGTCTCACCCTTGCTAATGCACGTGATAAGCAAATTGCTGCTTACATTGCAAGAGCAGCAGCTGAAGACCTTAACTTTAACACAGCGTGGGATGGCGACGGAACACCATCTGTCGTTGGCACTGATGACCCACGCTCAGTTCCAGCTGGACCAGTCTTCCTCAACGGTAAGTTCTTCGACCTCGGTCGCTCAGCTTCTGCTTCAGCAGACCGCGCAAACGCAGCTCTCGCAGCTCTTCAGGCTTGCGAAGACTTCGTTGTATACCTCCAGACGATCAATGCACCAACCGATGGCGTTTACCTCGCCGTCGAACCACGCGCATTCCAAGACATCCGTGCGCTTGGCGTTGCACGTGCATCAACCGAAACTGTCAACATGCAACCAATGTTCGGTGGCGTTGCTCAGGCTGGCGGTCTTGGTGCTGCTCTCACACAGGGTATGAACGGTCTCATGGACTCGCTTGAGTACATGGGTGTTCGTATCATCAAGAGCAACCACCTCCCAACCTCCAACTTCTCCGGTATCGGTGAAGATCGTTACAACCTCGCCTTCGGTGATGCTGGTGTATGCGGTCTTCTCTTCCAACGTAGCGCGGTTGCAGCTCTCAAGTTGCAAGGTCTCAAGGTTGATACCCTTGATGATATCCGTCGCAACACCACCTTCACTGTCGCAAGCATGATGGCTGGTACTGGCGTTCTCCGTCCAGAATGCGCCGCAGTTCTTGTCAAGCCAACCGCAAGCAACTGGGTCGTTACTACCGAAACAACCGAAGCAGCCTTTGCTGCTGCAACCACCGTAACGAATAAGGCAAATGCAAACTTCTTCACTGGTGCAAACCTCAATGGCACGGCTACCGTAGCAACCTACCTCCAAGCAGCTGGTTCTGGTGGCGAAGCTGCAGCTAAGGCACGTCACGGCCTTCGTTGCAACTACGGCTCAACCTTCAGCCGCGAAGTCGTAAACACTGCAAGTGGTGCCTTCCCCTACGCATAATTAGTGTAGGATACTTCTATTACTTTTGTAATGGAACGGTGATCATATATCTAGCCAAGAGTCCTCGAAAGGGGACTCTTGGTTTTTTTTTTCTTTCTTAGAAAGGTAAACAACATGGGATACTTAACTAAACTAGATGCAGTAAATCAAATGCTGCTTGCTGCTGGAGAATCGCTTGTTGCGGATCTTAACGAAGCAAGTGGTATTGATACAGGAATTTCAGAATTTCTCTTAGACCAAGCCTCACTTGAATATCAATTAAGAGGCTTAGCTAATAACAAAATCATTAAGACGGTACAACCAGACGCTCAAGGATACATTCTTTTGGGTTATCCAAACACAGACTTTGGTGGTGTACTCGATGCTAAGTTACTATCGTTACACCAAACAGAAGATGGTTCAGCCATCGTTGCCAGAGTACAAGAGGGAAATCCTCCAAAGCTTTGGAACATGACAGAAGACACAGATGTTTGGGTAGATGGCGATTATCGTATTGAGCAGATTAACTTCTTACAATACGACCAACTAGATACAAACTCTCAGCGTACAATTCTTTCAGCTGCTACCAGAAAGTATCAGCTATACACTCAAGCAGATCCAGCCGTAGACAACTACTTGGCACAACGAGAGATGCTTGATCGTATGCGGTCACGTGCAAATGATATCTCAGCAAAGCAAAGAACCATTTGGGCAAACGATGTCTCTTATGCAGCTGGCAAACGACCGCCATACTTTGGTACAGATCCTGCCGCAATTAGACGAGGACTAATATGAAAATAACAATTCCTGTTTACTCATTAAGCGGGGGTGTAAGCCGACAGCCAGACTCAAAGCGTACTCCCTTTGAGGCACAGGAGATTGATAACTGCTTCGTCACAGTAGAGAAGTCTATTGAGAAGAGAGCTGGCTTTAAGGTTCTTGATAGCAACACCGAAAACTATGATCTATCATTTCTTCCGTTAACTGTAGACCCAGCATTCGTTTGGTATACTATTAACGATGAAAACAGATATCTCTTAATCATTGACCGTAGTGCATCAGGCGCAACAACAAATATCTTGTATGTTGTTAAGCTTACAAGCGATGGTTGGGTAAACGAAACACCAAACTTTCAGTGGGATTCAGAAGACCCGTCTCTAGAGTGGGATGGATCTACGGCAATTCTAGACGGAGATGTTAGATACCCAATCCATCAACTAGCATTACAAGAAGGTGGATTAGATACACTTCTTGTTAGATACAACACTGTAAAAGCGCGTGGTATTATTTCACGATACTCAAGAGCCTACCTTACACACGAAACTGGAAACGCACAAGAAATCCTAAAGTCATTACAGTTTGGTACTTCAATCTTAATGTTGAATACCAAGGTATATGCTGGCTTTACTTCGGGGACCAACGGAAAGACAGTAAACCTCAATGGTCAAGAAACAACCGAAGATGATCTAGTTGGTCGAGCTGTTACGTACTATACGTCAGCTCGAATCCGAAAGACAACCAACGGTCGTTTGTATCCAGAAGGTACAACCCTAAACGATGGTGAGGCATGGGATACTGGCTTCATTGCTAAGCAGATTCCAGTTGAAGATTATATCTATGGGGATTTTGATAAGCCTTGGTTGGGTCAATCAATGGCTAACTTCTCTGAGATTCGCTTTCCACCAGATAAGAATGACTGGAAGGCTATCAACAAGAACTTAGATACAACGCCTGTCGATGACAAAGCAAAGACCATGTTGGATCTTTTATACGATCCAGATGCTCCTCTAGGTTCTCTACAAGAAGGCGATGGAAAGGTCTACTTTACCGCAGCTCCATACCTTTCGGTTGATGCTGGATATTACCGTATCGTTTCTTTTCCAGAAACAGAAGCATATGATGGTTCTGTTATTGGTCCGGGAAAGCCATACACGCAACGTGTACGAACCCCCGATCACTGCAGCGTACTTGATAAAGCAAGAATGCCTCAGCGGATTACGTTCAACAACGGTAAGTTCACGATGGCACCTATTGACTGGGCTGCTAGAACTATTGGTGACCGGGAAACAAATCCCGGACCCTCGCCATTCCTCACATCAACGAGACAAGCAAGACACATTCAACTAACAGCTCTTGCTAACTTTAGAGATAGATTGTTTATTGCCGCTGGTGATATTATCTTCTCATCTCAACTTGGTGTATTAGAAGACCTATGGATTAAAGACCCATCAAACGTTACCACGGCTGACCCAATTGATATTCGCGCAGCGAGTAACTCATACGCTGAAGTTACAGCGATGATTCCATTCAATGCCTATCTATTTATCAATACAAAGTCAAATGTTCAGTTCGAACTAAAGGGCGATAGTAATCTAATCTCTCCACTCACAGCAGAAATCTCTGCGACAACATTCTATTCTACAGCTGAACTTGTTGATCCAATTAGCCTTGGCAGTAACATCTACTTCTGGGATAGCCAGAGATTGTACATTTACTTGAATCAAGATAGTAGAGAATTCAATACCGCCTTTGATTTATCACAGGGTATTCGAGGCTACTTGCCGTCTACCTTTAAGTCAATCGCTGTAGCCACAGCTAATAACCAACTCATTGCTGTAGACGGTGCAAACACACACCACCTTTACTTCTATGGCTCACGTTTCATGGGTGATGAGATTCGTCAATCAGCATTCTGGCGATATACGCTATCGGATGTTGAAGACATTCAAAGTATCAATACTTATAAAACAATTCTGTATGCTATTACCAAGAGACAGACAACTAATGCAACTGCTTGGTATTTGCTTGCACATGATTTAGAAGACCACGAAAACCCAAGACTAGATAACTTCTCAGACATTGTTCTAACAGAAAGCAATTGCACAAGTGTTGGTATGACATCGACACTTATCGTTCCTTACGTCTTAGACACCACACAAGATGTCTATGTTGTATTGGAAGAAGATTGGGAAGGTCTAGCCGGATCGGTCTTCAAGGCAGCTGCTAGCTCCGTTGTTGGGTTTAATACCGAACTTACTATTGCTGGTATCTCTTTACCAGACCATGTAGGAAAGACAGTATTTGTTGGTTCTGGTTTTAGAATGAATGTTGAGTTGTCCAAGCAATACTACAGACAGAATGATGGAAACATTATTGAGGGTGTTGCAAACCTTAAGACCTTACACATCAGGCACAACGACACGGGTACATATCGTGTCGAAGTAACCAGACGTGGAAGACCAACACCCCTTATCAGTGAATTCTCTGCAACCAATACCGAAACCACAGAATACAGAGAAGGTAACGGAACGTTTGTTGCTAAGGTATTTGGGTTTTCTGATGAGACAACGGTTCGTTTAATCTCTGATGGTGTTACTCCATGTAACATAACCCAACTAGAGTTTAGAGGAACCTTTAATAAGAAATCAAAATCATTGAGATAATCTATGCCTACAAATCAGACTTCAGTAACAACAACAGTACAAACAACGTATGTGTTACCGATCTCCTTCTCAGCCTTAACGATGGCAGATGGAATTGGAATGCAAGAACAGTTGTTAGTATTTAGACCAAACATTGACTCTATCTATGGGTCATCCCTAACCATTGAGGACTATCGCGGTCTTGGTCAAATCGCTTCCTCTTGGCTTACAATCAACACCACAACAAGACAGATTACGGGAATCTCTATTCCACCGTCAGCAACCTATACCCTCAGTACTGGTGCTACGGTGGCATATCCAGCTCTTGTTGCGGCAGAGCCTCTTATTGTTTTACGCTCTGTGGTTTCATCAGAGCCTTATGTTGATTGGGTAACTGGATCAAGAATCACAGCTGACCAGCTTAATCTTAATACGTCACAGCTATTGGCTGTATCGCAAGAACTTAAGAATTCCTTAAGTGATAAGATTGGTCGTGATGATTTTGATGCTATCGTTAACCCTCTCACAGAAGACTTGAATTGCAATACTAAGAAATTAACAAACCTTGCAACACCAACTTCAGCATCGGATGCGGCAACTAAGGCATACGTCGATGACGCTATTAACACAGCCGTCACAAGCAAGCTTGGTCAAGCCAACGGTATTGCAACCCTTGATTCAAGCAACTTGCTAACCACATCACAGCGTCCTTCCTCAACGTCCGTACTACCCGGATCATTCTTCTCTAAGGCCACCGCACCAGTTAGAACAACAGGTGGCGATGGTCTATACAAGCATGGTTCAATCTGGTTCAATACATCAACTGGTCGGTTGTTTGTATACATTCCAGATGATCGGTATACTGGATTATTAGACACACATAACGGAGACATTGGCTATTGGGTCGATGTTTCCTCACCCGCATTGTGAGGCATTCTTGGCTATTAACTTTCCAAACGCTCCAGCAGATGGAGCCACATACACTGAGGGTACTGTTCAATGGCAGTACTCCAGTTCTAATAATGCTTGGACAATGATCACCACGGGAACCGTTGGCATTGACAACGGGGTGAATCACGATCAAGAAGTTGTCTTCTTAGACCGTAACGTCACAAATCAAAACATTCCTACAGCTGGTGTTGGTCTTACCTATAATCCAACAACCAGAAAGCTTGGAATCAAGGCTAACGCATTTCAAGCAACCAACCTATTCGAACTCACGAATAGCTCAGACGTAGTTCTTTCTGCGTTCAATGCTAGGGGTATTCTCAACAAGGCTGGTCAGATTTATTACCAAGGTACTTCGCCAACGGTTGATGCTGCTGATACAGGTCAACTTTGGTATAACACGGCGTCTGGTACACTTAATATTTGGACTGGTTCCGTATGGTCATCTGCTGGCGGTGGTGTAGACATTGCCTCTAATCAGGTTATCACTGGTGCCAAGTCATTCTCAACTAACGTTACCTTGGGCAGCAGCGCATCTTTAGTTGGTGAATCATCGTTGGTGTTTAAGCCAACGAACACCACAGCATTAACGCTTACAACCACAGCAGCAACCTTTGCTGTACCTGTAAACTTCTCAGCTGTTGGAGCAGACGTTAAGAACGCCGTTGTAACTAAGGCAGATAACATGACGGTTGATGGGGTTAAGACCTTTAGCGGAACAATCAATGCCGCTGCTGGTATTCTTATGAACTCAGGTTCTGGAACAAGCAGAATCTTTGCATCAGCTGCCACATCAAGTGGTGCAATAACAAATAATCTAGTTCTTCAACCAAGCCAAAGTTCAACTGGCCGATACATTCAGCTCAATTCTAACTCAGATACTCTTGCATCGCAAGGTATTACAATTAGACCTAAGAATGAAAATAATCAAGGCGACTTAAACGTAATTGGTAATACAAAGATTACTGGTAATCTAGAAATTACTGGATCGTTTACCGTACCAACTACTGTTGCAACTATTGGTGCGACATCTATTGGCTCCTTTAAATCACAACAGAGTGGCACAGGCGATGGCAATATTAATACCGTTCCAGTAGACATTGGACCACTCAGCTTTAGTCACACCCTTGATACCTCGACCTGGCTTCCTACGACAACCGTATCAAATAACTCATCTGCTCCTGTATCCTTTTATTACAAGCGAGAGCAAATAAAGAATACTGGTATTTCAACCTACGGTATTCATAAGTTTAAGGTCTTTGGTAATAAGTCAGTAGTTATTCCAATTACAAATTTAAGTGGAATGACCGCAGACCCAACGGCTTACGAACGAACTACAGTTGTCACACACAGCATAGCTGTTCAGCTAGCTGGTCAAACAGACGCACCCGTTATTACGAGTTTTACAATATGTCCGGGTTAACAGTCGAGCAGTTATTAGCCGTCATTACGGCAGTTGTTATTCCTATTTCGGTTTCGACCTATTGGATCGCAAACCGTCTATCATCTCTAGAGACTGCACTTAAAATGCAAAAAGAAGTGACAGACCTAGAGCAAAGACAAGTTCTCTACCGTGTTGATAAACTAGAAAAACACGTCCATGAAATTAGAAACGTCTTACAAGCACTCACTTTTAAGTTAATGAGGGGAGATACATTGGATGACGATTTTAAGACTCCTACTGGTTTGTAGCTTTCTTTTTGGTTGTTCTTCGGTAAAGAAGATCCAAGAGGGTTCGAATACTATTAACACAGCATCAACGACAACAACCAAGGCTTTGGAAGAAATTAAAGAAGCTGCTATTGTTGCCGATCATAGTTTAGAGGTTATCTATGAGAACGTCAAAGAAATCCCAGCGGCAGAAGAAATCAAACAACACGTCGCAATCGCCTCAGAAGCCCAACAAACGATCATCGAAAGATCCGATCAAGGGCTTTTGGAACAGGCCACGATCTCTTCGACAGTTAAAGAAATCATCGAGGCAACCTCGTCGGTGAAAGATGCAGAACCGTGGTGGGCTGTACTATTGCAGTACGCCTCAGTTGCGGTTATTAGCTTGGCTGTTGTAATTATCTTATGGCAGACAGGCGTTGGTTTAGTTATTCGACGGCTTATTGGATTTATTCCCACAGCCAAGAAGGAAGAAGCAAAGATACTAGATGAGGCTTTGTCCTCAGAGTCCGAAACAACTATCCGCGAAGCTGTCGCAATGCTTAGGGCTAAAGACCCAGAGCTAAACGAAGCTTTTAAACGGAGAAAGAAACGTGCCAAACTATAAACGTACTGGAATTAAACCACCAGATCTTGATTTGCGTGGTAGAATTTCACGTATTTATACCAACAGCAACGGAGATCTGGTATTTGAATTTGCTACAGGAAACATAACTGTAGTTCAAGGCGGTGGTACCTCACCCGTCTCTTCTATTCTGGACGGTGGCAACGCATTAGCCGTCAACACAAATGATATTGATGGCGGCAACGCTCTTGCAAATAACGTAAATGATTATGATGGCGGCAACACAGACGCTAATGTCATCTTCCCACCATAAGGATAATACATGAATGACTTAATTCGAATACGACGTGATACATATACAAACTGGCAATCAGCAAATCCAGTTCTTCCGTTAGGTGAAATTACATACGATAGAACCAACGCTGAAATTCGCGTTGGTGATGGTACGTCTAATTGGCTTGATCTTCCAACGATTGGCTCAGCAAGCCTTGCTGATGGAGACAAAGGAGATATTGTTGTCTCCGCTGGTGGAACTACTTGGTCATTATCTTCAGCGGTTGCTGCAGATATCGCGGCAAAGTTAGAAGCATCAGATCTCAACCTCGGTACCTCGACCACCCCAGCCACTACGCCGCTTCAAATTAGACGTGGTGCCACACTTAGCTGGACAGGCGTTATCCTAGCAGCTGGTGAAATTGGGTTTGACTCATTACTAAACGAAATTCGTATTGGTGATGGTATTACCGACTGGGACAACTTAGATCCGGTTGGTCTTAATAAGTTACAGAATCTTTCACTTGAACAGATTGGGGACGTTGAGGTTACAAATCTTAATCCCGGTGACTTCTTATCCCACGATGGAACAAATTGGGTTAATACTCCAATTACCTTCCCAGCGGTTGACCTTGACGATCTAACTTCGGTTACTCTTACATCCCCAACTCTAGGTCAAATCCTACAGTTTAACGGATCAGTTTGGGTAAACGCTGCAGCACCAACTTCTGGTGGCTCTGGCGTAACTCTTGGTGTCAAGAACAACATCACTGTTGTTGGAGAAAACGATTGGCAAATCACAGCCAACAGTATTGAAACAGCAATGATTAAGAATGCCAACGTCACGGCTGCAAAGCTTGGCGGTACTGGTATTACAGTCGCTGGTAAAGAGCTTTTAAATATCGCGGTTGCAGCTAACGATCAAATTCTAGTCTATAATGAAGGTGAAGTTCGTTGGGACCCAACCGATCTTAATACCGCCGTTGGTGGCCCAGCCTTAAACGCTGTTGCTCAAATTACCAACGTTCCAAACGGAGTTCTTGGTATCTCCAACGAAGCTGTTGTTGATCCAAGTTTCCTTGGTTATGGTCACTTAACGACAGAACGTCAGGTACTTAGTAATACTTCTTGGATTCCAGAAGATCTCTATAAGAATCCAAACACAGAGACCGTAGCATATACGGATGGAAAGACCGCTGGTAACTGGACAACACTAACGACAACTGGTGCAGTTCAATTTAACTCACCCGGTCAAACAGCTATTATTTCCGCTAAAGCCACAACAGTTAATTCAACCGGACAACTTAAGCTTTTAGAAACAAGGAAGTTACTTGATACTTCAATCAAATTAACTTCTAGAGTTCGTGTACGCGGTACTGCTGTAAGCCCAAATACTAATTATGTTGTTGGTTTTTATACAACCACCGGAAACACAAAGAGATTTGCTGCTGTTGGTATTAGACCAGGTCAAACAACATGGCATGTTATAGAAAAACCAGTAAGCTCAGAACCAGAATCCGTCTACGATAGTGGAATCAGCGCGCTAGAGTGGGTTAACATTGACATTAGTGTTAAAAACGGCTTGATTACGTGTCTAGTAAACGAAACCGTGGTTGCAATCTTAACAGCAGCTAACTTTGGAACTACACAATATAATATTGGTTGTTCTGTGTTTTGCGAAGCTTCAACAACACCACAGCCAGAACTTGAAGTTGATTACTTGCGTTGTTACATTGAAGAACAGCCAACAATATCTACGAGATTACTTGAGCAGTCAAATGCTACTACTGGTGAAGTTTTAAATTGGAACGGTACTAGTTGGGAACCTACAGATGTATCTCAAACTGTTATTCCAGCTACTCTTGATGCCGTTTTTGAAACAAAAGATATTGCTAATGGCTTGCTTGGTATTTCAAATAATAGCCTTGTTGATCCAACCTTCTTAGGAAAATCCTATTTAACAAATACCCAACAAGTATTAACGAATACTGGGTGGATACCATCGTCGCTATACACTAACACTAATACACAAACAGTGGCTTATAGCGACGGAACGGATGTTGGTAGTTGGTCTATACCTACCCTCACTAGCGGTAGTGTGACTTTTAATCCAACTGGAATAATTGCGGCATACGCGGCAACGGCGGATTCAACGGCCAGCGTAAAACTACCAACAATACAACGGATTACAGATACTGCGACAGATTTTACAGCAAGAGTTCGTGTTCGTGGTGCCTCAATCACACCAAACACAAGTTATGTAATCGGTTTCTTTAGTTTAACACCTAGCACTAAGCTATATGCTGCGGTAGTTGCCAAAGATGTATCAACATGGAAAGTTATCTCTAAACCCAGCGCAACAGCAACAGAAACAAACACGACAGTTTCCGTACTAGGCTGGACCGATATTAGAATCACGACCAATAACAATCAAATTAAATTTTATATTAACGGCACACTAATAACCACCGTTAATGCGTCTGATTTTATTGGTGTTAGCTTAAATCTTGGTTGCGCTGTTTATTGCGAATCAGCAGTATCTCCACAACCAGAGCTTGAATTTTCTAGTTTACAAACCAATGTTATGGTTTTGCCTAATATTTCTCCACGAATTATTGAGCAAGACGGGGCAACCTCTGGTCAAGTCCTTTCCTGGAACGGAACAAAGTGGACCCCAGAAACTGTAACAACAGGTCCAGGTGGAGCCACAACTTTAAGTGATCTTACAGATGTTACCATAACCACCCCAACACAGGGTCACTTCTTGTGGTACGATGCTGGCGAGTGGAAGAATAATTTTCTAACTCTAGATAAGGCATTCGATGTTGATGCGTTTACTGGGTTGGCAAATGAACAAGTTCTTGCCTATGATGCAAATACTAGTTTGTGGCAAAACAAAAACAAGATAACGCTAGATAGACTTTCCTTTAATTTCACACCTTCACCGTTTTCTGTTGTTGAGGGGCAAATCTTCTATGGGCAAACAGAACAAGCCATAGTAACTACCCTCAATGGAAACGTTAAGGCTAAGATTGGCTTAGATCAATACGTAAAGGTTTGGAATAATACCGGAGACGATATTCTATCTGGTCGCGTTGTTCGTGTTACTGGCGGACACGCATCAACAACGTTAACAGTAGCCTTAGCAGACGCAACATCTGAAGCCAATTCTTCAGCTACAGTTGGTGTTGCCGCAGAACTTCTTCCCGATGGTGGATCTGGATATGTAATTACCAGCGGATTACTTCGCGGTATTAATACAAATCTTCTTGTAAACGGAATAAACCCACAAGAAGGTAACGCTATCTGGCTTGATACCACAACAGGTGAGATGACGGTTGACAGACCCGCTGCACCAAACCACGGTGTCTTTATGGGTTGGCTTATTAAGAAAGCGTCTGGAACGTCTGGTGAAATCTATGTTAAGGTTATCAACGGACATGAACTAGATGAAATTCACGACGTTAGTATTACAACACCAACCAATGGACAGGTACTAAAATATAATGGTACGCTTTGGGTAAACTCTGATTTACCAACACACACTCACGCAGCTGGTGACATTACTTCTGGAACCATAGCTACAGCGAGACTGGGGAGCGGTACCGCTGATAATACAACTTTCTTAAGAGGTGATAATACTTGGCAAACCGTATCGGGTGGTACTACAAATCTAGATGGCCTTACAGACGTTGTTATAACTTCTCCCATAAGTGGTGATATATTAAGATATAATGGAACTGTTTGGGCAAACGCAACTAATACTGTAGCTAACATTAATGAATTCCAATCTCCGGTTAATGGTACAGTATTAGCAGTTAGTAGTGGTTCGTGGACTGCAACAACCCTAGAGTCTGTGTGTACGATTACACCGCTTACCATAAACAGTCTCGCGCGATCAACAAACGCTGGTCGGTTTCTTTTAACAAGTCTATTAACCTCTGCTGGCGATGCGACATCAGAAGTTGTTTATGGTAACTTTATTGATACAGCAACTATTGATGCCACCTTTGAAGATCGTTCGGTCGGTTCTCCTGCAGCGGTAGCTAAATGGAAATTCGATGTAAAGGATTCATCCATTACAACAACAAAGCTTGGTGGAGATATTACACCAGCTGGTAAGGCATTATTAGATGATACTGACGCAGCAGCGCAAAGAGCCACCCTTGAATTGGGAACAGCAGCAACAGCTAATACAAGTGCTTTTGCCGCTGCCTCGCACACTCACGCCATTGCAGACGTTACGGGTTTACAGACAGCTTTAGACGGTAAGGCTTCTACAACCCACACTCACGCAGCTGGTGACATTACTTCGGGAACAATAGCTACAGCTAGACTTGGTAGCGGTACAGCCGATAACACAACCTTCCTACGTGGAGACAACACTTGGCAAACGGTATCTGGAGGGGCAACAAATCTAGACGGTCTTACAGACGTTACCATAACGTCAGCTGCTTCAAATAATCTATTAAGTTACAACGGATCTGCTTGGATTAATAGAGCGGTAGCGGATGCGCTACCGGATGGATCGGTTGGTGTTGGAAAACTTTCACAAGGCTTAGCAACCAGCGGTCAAGTATTGGCTTGGAATAACATAGCCGGAAGCTGGGCTCCAGCTGATCCTAGCGGTGGCAGCACAACCCCACAAGGTAGTGATGGCTCTATTCAATACAATAGCGCAGGAGGATTTGAAGGTGCAACATATGCCTCTATTTCCCCAGCTGGAAATATTCAACTCGCTAATTCCACAGAATCAAACGGCGTAGCTAGCACGGCTATTCTAACCTCGCAAGATTTAGCTGGTAGACCAATGCTTTCCATGATTAGTGGAAACAATTGTCCTATTATAAATCTGCAAACATGTATTGCAAGAAACCGTATTGGCTGGATTATAGCTAACGGTAATACTGGTTATCATTCAATGGGACTTGCTTCTTCGGTCGTTGGAACGGGTGCGGCAGGAACAATCGCTGATAGTAGCAATTTAGCAAGAGTTGTAAGAGTTGTACAGCCATCAGCAGCTGCAATATCCTCATTTGGTAATTTTAGAATAACAACACTTGCAGCTATGCGAGGAACTGTTGCCGAATCTGGTGGTGGTCACATCATTTATAAATTCGGTAGATCGGATGCCCTTAGTAGCTGTTCGGAATATCACGGACTTACAACAACGACAGCAGCACCAGCAGCAGCACAAGTCGATCCGTCCGCAGCAAGTTCATTTTCACACAAATTTGGTATAGGTTTACGAACTACTGATACAAACTATCAGTTAATGCACTGCACAAACACTGCTGCAGCTACTGTTGTTGATACAGGAATAGCTGCAGTTCAAAACGTTGCATATACGCTGGAGTTATTCTGGCCTCCAAACCCATCCACAACAATGTATTGGAAACTTACGAGAGATGATACCGGAGCATCGGCTACTGGTAGCGCAACATCTAACTTACCGTCAGCCGGTACCGCGCTTGGTTTTTCAAGCTCAAGGTGTACTGCAGAAAATACAACAGCAGTATCACTTAATGTTATTTCTTACTATCACGAAAGAATAGGAAACAAATAAAATGATTTTAGCTTCATTCGAATCGTTACTTGGCAGCATCTGGTTTGCTGGTCTTGCTTTAGTTGTCGGCTACATTGCCGCACACATTGTTCCAATCTCAAGTCTTACAGACCTCTTTAAGAAAGGTAAGTAATATGCCAAAGGTAGGAAAGAAAGAATTCCCATATACTGCTAAGGGTATGGCAATGGCTAAGGCCGCTGCTAAGAAGAAGCCTATGAAAAAGGCACCAAAGAAGAAGTAATGAAGAAAACCCACTCAATGAAGTCCGAATTTAAGAAGCATGGAAAGAAGCACGAAAAGGCAGAATCCAAGGCTTTTGAAAAGAAGGAAAAGAAGGTTTACAAGAAGAAGAAGTAATGCCAAAGAAACCATCAGTCTCCATGACCAAGAAGGATAAGAATCCAAAGGGCGGTCTTACCCAAGCTGGTCGAAACAAATATAACAGAGCAACTGGATCAAACCTGAAGGCACCTGTTGGCCGTTCGCCAAAAACACCAGAGGAAATGCGTAGACAGGGTTCATTCTTAGTTAGAATGGGTTCTGCAGCTGGACCACTAAAGGATGAGAAGGGACGTAAGACCCGACTCAAGCTAAGCCTAGAGGCATGGAATCACTATGGTGATAAAGCTTCTGCGGTTTCAAAGGGTCGCCGCCTTCTTGAGCGATACCAGAACAAAAAGAAAAAGAAGTGACACATGGACAAGGGAATCAACACACTAAAGGATCTTCTCATTGATTGTCTGATTGAAGATCTTAGCGATCCCGATAAGCGATCACCTGGACTATATCAAGTAGTCGCACGGGTAGTTGCAGATAATAAATCAGACACAATTCCAGCCGTCAGGGCTGAAACCTTAGAGGGACTATCTCCCTTTAAGCTCAAGAAACAAGCCTAGTCCGCATAGACAGCGCAAGCTGGGACTAGTCTATATTGGCCGCACCCGCTATGATAGGCTGGTGTATTATGGCCGCTCTACCGGGCAATCAATTGCGCCGGGAATTTCGCTACGGGAGGGTAGATCGGTAGGTCTACCCTCCTATTTGAAAGGAGGTACTCATGCAAGTACCAGATGAAGTCTTAGAAGACTTTCGAAATCATTGCTTCTTTTGTATGAAGTACCTAGGACTTGGTGAGCCAAGCCCACTTCAGTATGCAATCGCTGAGTGTGTACAGAATGGTCCCAAGGATATGCAGCTCCAAGCTGGTCGTGGTGCTGGCAAGTCAACCATCGTTGCTATGTATGCTTCGTGGTTATTGTTAAATAACCCAAACACAACAATCATGGTCTTGTCTGCAACTCAAGACAAGGCCATCAAGTTTATTTCTCAGGTTCGTCAGATCCTGAGTTTAGTCCCCTATATGCAACACCTACTTCCAAAGGAACATGATAAAGACTCAGCCTTTGGTTTTAATGTTGGTATTCGGGATAAGGTTGGTCAGGACTTGTCTTGTTATGCCAAGGGTATCACAGGACAAATTACAGGTAGCCACGCAGATTATGTGTTGGCTGACGATATTGAGATTGAGAAGAACTCCGACAGTCCTCAAGCTCGACAGAAGTTGTTAGACAAGTTAACAGAATTGGAACAGATTAGAAACCCAGTTCCATACGGTAGGATTGTATTCTTGGGTACATATCAAAGTACGGATTCAATCTATCTACGTCTACCCTATGAGATTGTAAAGTTTCCTGCTGTCATCCCAGATCCAGAAATTGAGTCTCAGTGGTTACACTGTCACGAATACATCTCTGATCTTGAGGGACAACCCGGAGATACAGTAGATCCAATGCGCTTTCCTCAGCACATTCTAGAGGAGCGTCTAGCTAAGATTGGACCACGGCAGTTTGCTTTGCACTACTTGCTTGACCCATCCCTTAGCGATGCCAGCAAGCATCCTCTAAAGCTTGAGGATCTTGTTGTCATGGATGTATCTCCAGAGGTGTTCCCAGAGAAGGTCGTGTGGGCAAGAAACAAGCCACTAGATATTCCTAGCTATGGCTTGAATGGAGATCTCTTGTATGGCCCCATGTGGGCATCTGCTACGATGACCAAGTATGTTGATACCAGATTGTGTATCGACCCCTCTGGTCGTGGCGCAGACGAAACAGCTTACTGTGTGGCATCCTTCGTGAATGGATACATTGTCATCCACGAACTGGATGGTCTACCCGGTGGCTATGATGATATTACTTTGGGTCGAATTGCAAAGATTGCAAATCAATATCAAGTATCAACCATCATGGTCGAAGCAAACTACGGAGACGGTATGTTTACGTCATTGCTTAGACCTATTGTATATGGAATCTGTGGTCGTGTTGCGATTGAAGAGTTCAAGGTATCGGGAGCCAAAGAGAAAAGAATCCTAGATACACTAGAGCCTGTAATGTCTCAACACCGATTGATCTTTGATACCGAAGCTATTCGATCAAAGGAAACACAAATCCAAATCTCAAGAATGCAAAATAAGCGGGGAGCGTTAAAGCACGATGACCGTGTTGACGTTCTCGCCAGTATTGTAAAACTCTGGGTAGATAATCTGGTAATCACACCGGATGAGATTATCCAAAGAAACGTAGACAGAGAACACCGTGATACTGTCAAGGAATGGCTCAGCAATAAGCGTATTGTTGGTCTATTAGGCGAGAAGTATCGTGGTATCGTTGAAGCACAAGAGCGTGTCAATAAACGACATGGCTCTATAATTGATAATTTCTACAGGAGATAATATGCCTCCATTTACGGCAGCAATCGTCGGTGGTCTAGCCGCTGGATCTGGAATCTTAAGCGGAATGAGCGGAGCTTCTCAAGCAAACGCTCAGGCTATGGCCCAGCAGATGCAACAAGACCAACAGAACTTTCAGAATCGTTGGGCTAATGAATCACAAAACAGAAACATTCTCAGACAATGGCAAGCTCAGTACCACACGAATAGAGCATTAGAACGCTCGTCATTACAACAAGCTGTGGCAGCTCAGTACTATGGAACCAAATCATATCAGAATGCCACGTCAGAGCTTAGCAAGCAAACCCGTCAGGTTACAGATCAGGCATTAGCTTCTGCATCCTCTAGTGGTATTTCGTTAAACTCTGCTTCTGTTCGGGCAACCCTCAGACAAGCGGCAACGGAAGCTCAGAAGATGTCCAAGAATATGCGAGTTAATTATATGAACACAATGCAAGATATTTCTACACAACGAGAGAACATCTTGGGCCAAAGAAACCTAGCTGCTCCAGAGCAGATGGCTTTCTTAAACACTACGGGCGGTATTGTTAATTCGTCCTCAAACATTATGGCAACTGGCTTGGCTACTGGACTTATGTCTGGTCTATCTGCTGGTATTGGTGCATACAGGGCGGGATCATAATGCTTAATCAAAACAAACTACAGAAGCTTTTTGAAATCGCTACTGGTCAACAACCAGAAACGCAACGTCTTACAGCTGCAAAGAAGAAGACCAATACACTAGATCGTGTAAAGAAGCGTAAGGATATCTTTAAGTCTATCTATACCGATCCGTTTGATGCCTTCGAAAAGTGGTACCAAGACTCTCTTAAAGATGTATCTTCAGATAACGCAGATGAGTTTTGGTCTGAAGCTGAGCAGGAGTTTCCCGGCAGTCCCGATCAAGCTAAGGATTGGTTACGGTCTCAAGTTAAGAAGCCAACCGATCCAGCTGCACGGGAATCGTCTTTGCGAAACACAATGACCAAGGCACCGTCGTGGTTAAACCAAGAGCTATCTCCAGAGTTAGCAAACACAGAACAAGAAGTAACGTCACAAAATCTCAGCAAGTCACAGCTTGCATATCGCAAGGTTCTTGAAAATAAGCTTCAAGCTTTTAAGTTTGATCAATTAGATCCAGACGTGCCAGCTGAGATTCACGTAGATGACATGATTAAGTTAGAGCTTATGGGCCTACTTGATGGTGCATCAATCATTGAGGGACGCTTTGCAACAACAAATAGAGATGGCTCTATTCAACCAGCATTTGCTTTAAGCAATTCTACTGAAGCTAATGGTGTTGGTCTTGGTCCAGAAACAGAAATCATTACAAAGATGGCTAAGCCATTATTTGAAAAAGCTGTGATTGAAGGTTTGGATACTGGAATTGCAACACAGGAAATGAACAACAGAGCGGTAACGGGTGCTGGCCTACAGATGCTACCAAACATGGATGTATCTGAGTGGTCAACAATCTTAGGCGCAATGCCAAAGCAAGATATTCCAGCTGCTGTTCAACAGGGCTTTAACAGACGGGCTGAGATAGATCCCTTTGCCTCTGGTGAAGAGATGCTAGCTGATTCCCTATCTATAGAGGACTTACTTAGATGATTGAAATGCAAGGACCGGGGGTATTTCTAAATCCCCCTAATCAACCAATATATCAAGAAACACAAGTTAAGCTTCCAGAGAATGTCGTTGGCGTTGGTCAAGGAATTGACTGGGGTGCCATTGGACAATCAGTTGCTCAGTTTGGAACAGAACTCGTATCTTACGATATTGAAGATAAGAGAAATAAAAAGAAGAAGCTACTAGAGGATCTTGAGACAAGAACAAAGATGGGCATTGATCACGCATCAGCCGTTAATGATTTTGACTCAGTAGATGCTCAAATCTCAGAATACAAAAAAAGTGTTAAAGATATTGTTGGATACGATATTGATTCTGACGGTGAAGGTCAAACTAGTTCCTATCTACTGGAACAAGCTAGACAAACATCATATGGGTTTGAACTGTACGGTCAAAAGGCCAGACGAGAAACCGCAGACGATGTAATGTTGTCTGCATTTAACGATGACAGCTTACAATTTAGAGAGCAATTACTAAAATCCGACAATCAATCTTTGGATATTGAAGGAAGACTTGCTCAGCTTGGTCAAATGGAACAAGATGTTCAGGCTAAGGAACAGAAGACAATGGGCGATAGAGCCTTTGGTGCTGCTGTTCGTAAAGAAAAAATTGAACTTCTTGAGATTCAAGCGAAGATGCGTGATGCAAATGCTAAAAATATTCAGGATGTAAAAGACGCAACTCAAAAGAAACGACAAGATCGGATTATCAATCTTAATAAAAGTCTAGGTAAGCAGTGGGAACAACTATCTGCTTTAACTAAACAGGCCGACAGTTTAGCGTCTAAGGCTGATAAGACCGAAGCTGAATTACAAGAACATAGATCTGTTCAAACTAAATTAAATGCACTTGCCTTTAACATTTCCAAATCAGAAGCTATTCTTGAACAAGAGCAGAACGATTTTGCAATGGAATATTTTGGTGTCAAGTGGGATGAGAATTTTGCGGCAAATAATCTAGGAGCTGATCAATACAATACAGTTTTAAATGTTGGGGATAATCGTAAGGTTGCACTAGATTCTATTTCACTTGCTCCATTTAAGAGACAGGCAGAGGCTCAACGGTCTCAAGTTAAAACCGTAAACGATCAGGTAGATTCTATAATCTCTGCCGCTACAGCTGAAATTGCAGCGTATGATTCTGCAATTAAAGTAGCAAGCGATGCGGAAAGAGCTGGTTTACTTTCCCGTAGAAACTTGGCTATCACCCGTATTGAACAAGACTTAATCAAGGTGGTTGAAGCTGGAGTTCCAACCTTTGCTAGAGATCTAACACAAACAGTTAGTGGTCTTAAATTCTTTGGCGAATCTCTTCCATATCAGTATTCCACCAGCGAATTAAGCGTGGCTGCTGCAAATGCGGTTGAGGCGGAAAAGGCACCATATGAAACTATCTATAAAACGTTTAGACCAACTGTTGATAAGTTTAATAACTTTCTCAGCACACGCCTAGATATACCAAACTCAACTGGCGGTGGTGGCTCAGGGGATTCCGACGCACGTCTTAAAAGACGTCTTGAAAACCTAACGATTATAGATGACCTTCAAAAACATAAAGAGACCACTGCATCACCAGATCGCATTAATGAAGCAATGATCGAAAGGGTTCAGCTTGGTGGGGTTAATCCATATAAAGAGAATGGTGTTTTAAAATCATGGAGTGAACTAGCTCCAGAACTTAAGAAAGCAAACATTGTTCTTCCCGCTAATGGTTTTATACACACGGAGTTCTTCTCCAGCTTTCTAGATGATCTACTCAGAAACAATACCCCTCTTGAAGAATGGGATGCTAGAATAGCTGATGCTTTTTCATCCCCCGAAAATGAGTTCTATTCTGGTGTGTTTTCAGGAACAAACAGAGCAGCCATTAATGCTGCCAAGGCGGATCTAATTGTTGGTGGTCTTCAAAATGAAGTAACTAGAACCGCAGCAATGGCTGCATTCATGCTATTCACCCCACCAGATAGAGTACAAGAAAACATTAACATGCTCAGGGCTTCTGGTAAAGCAGAAGCAATTGGTATGGCTACTGTTATTAATGAACTAGAAGCGCATGCTACAGGACACCAAGGAAACGGAAGTCCTATAAAGTATATTCAACAACGTAGAGGAGAAATGCCTTCTGGTAAGTTGATTGAAGCCCAGCGACTCAAGAAGTTAATTAGACACAAGGACACCCAAAACCAACTTTTTGGTACCTACACAGCTGGAAACCGGGATACTGTTTCCGAAGAAGTGCAAGATAAAGTCTTACTTAATTCTATAATGGCTGATCTTAGAGAAAATGTTTTTGAAAAGTTAACTGTACGCCAAGATGGTGTGCTTGATCCAGCTGCTTGGAAAAACAATCTAACTGGAAACTACGTTAACTCTACCCTTAGAGATGTTGCCGAAATAGCACTAGGCCACTATTACGAAGCTGCTTTTAACACAAAGACTGGATATAAAGATGATAACTTGTGGACGGCAGTAATCCAAAGAACAAACGAATCTCTAAAAGATTACAGATTTTCCAGTGAAGGACTTACACCAGCTACACGAGACGTACAACCACTACCAGCTGGATTAAGACTTACATATACATCCGGATCTGCTATTAGCTATGATTTGCAAGATTCTGGTAAGTATGATTTAGACCTTGTACTAGATTCTAATTGGGATACTAACGGATTAGATAAAAATACCTTTAGTCAATATGGTATCTTTAGCGAAGCACCAAACGTAGAAAACCCAACAGCATTCGTTCTTGCAGCGTCTACTGTTAAGGGTGCAGATCTTTCCAGTATTCCTGGAGATCCGGGAACAAACCTAGTCGCTATTGCTGAGGCTGTGTTGGGCGGTAAAAAAGACAATCGAACATTGCTTATTGCTCAAGCGGCTATCAAAGATACCCGTGGAGCTAAGACTGTACAGGAAGCTATTTCTCTAGCCAAAACAAACATGAAGAAATACATGGATGGTTTAGAGCGTGGTGATTTCGTTTTTGGTGTAGATACTGAAAAGAGCAACATAAATAAATCTCAACTGGTTTCACGTGTTGTCCTACAGCAGAAGGGTGGAAGTGTAGTTGCTACATTCCAACCAACTCCAATCCGTAAGTCTCTCGCTGGTACCGATGTTCACCGTAACGCGATGAAGCGTGTGACTAAGGAACAGTTCGGTCAGTGGGCTACAAGACAGATTAATGCTGGTACTGTAGACCATGCCAAGGTTGTGGATTACTTAACAGCGAATGGTATCACTAAACAATCCCTCAGTGAAACTACACAGTGGGCATCTATTGGTCCAGTCCCAATACCTGTCTCAATCCCAAATGAAGATTATACTTACGAGTATGTTAATCACTTGGGTACGCCTCAATGGTTTGTTACTAAAGATGGTGAACCACGAAAACCAGTAAAGGGCTTTATTGATACGGCTGATCTAAAGCCATCCTCCAGTGAACGTTATGTTTATACTGGTGCTGAAAAGGGATTATCTCGTCGTACTGGTGTAACTGGTATTGCTGGTAAGCCTCTGCTCATGTATGAGTGGAAGGGTATGGGTACAAAGTGGATGCTTGATAAGTCTAGGTATGATATGACTGTTGATTCAACAAGCAAACAAACCTTACAGCCAGAAGAACTTGAGTTTCAAACGAAATGGCGCAATGTTGTTCAAGCACCAACACCGTTTCAACAGACACTGGGTGAATTCTTAGCTCCAACGATGAGACCAAGAAGCACTAAAGAAGATCGTCCACAGACATCGGATGGTTTTAATTGGTCGAAGTTTGGAAATGAAGTGCAGAAGCTTGTTGAACCTGGCGGCGCACCACAAGTTGAACAAGGCCGTCAATTTATTGAAGATCAAAATAGACGTTTTGCATTGTTGGGTATTACAACCGAAACAACGGCAGAACCAGAATCACGACTTGGTGTACGTAGCGATGGTCTAATCGACCAGAAGACCGTACTTACTACAGTTGCTGGTAAACCTATTGTAATCTCCTACTCTAAACCGACCCTCAGTGATAACTGGGTCATGGATGTTATTGAACCAGAGGTCGAAGAAAGCGAAAGCACAAACGGCTTCATGGACTTCAAGCGAGTATCTTCCGTCATCAAGGGCGTTGGAGCTTCGTTCATCTATGCTAAACCAATCAGTAGTAAGAACTGGTCTCTTATTCAAGGACCAATGGTAACTGATATTGGTGGTGCTGTTATTAGATCACTAGAGCAAGGTTATGCAGAAGATCAGCTATTCAGTTTGACTCTACCAGCTACTAATCTAGTTGCAAAGGCAGCAGCTGCCGTCAGCGATCCAATCGAAAAGTTTACAATGATTACAGGTGAAATCCTTAGACAAGCACAACTTGCTCTTAAGATTCACCCAACAAATAAGTATCGAAGACAGGAATACGTTAGAGCGCATGAAGCGTATATGAGATCCATATCGCTTTCAGCTGAACGTAACCGCATTCGAAATCAACCGAAACAAGTTATTCGTGACTTTGAAAACTATGTTTCGAAGGAAGCGGATTACTTTGTGGAATACGTTTCCGACAAAGTAGATAATTTTGTAGAACAATGATAGGGTGGGGGTGTAACAGCCCCCACTCTTTATTACAAGGACTTAAATGAATAACGACTTAACTAAGCTTCTCGAAGAGGTTGGAAAGCCTCTTCCTTCGGAGCAGAGTGTTGTAAGTTTTGCAAATCCAACATCCATGTTTGGCGATCAGAAACCAAACATGAATGAGCAACAGATTTTTAATGAGAAGGTATCGCTTGGCTTGCTTAGTCCATCGTTCTTAAACGGACGTTGGACTGTGGGTGAATCAAAGCTAACGCGAGAAGAAGTTGGAGATGAAGCCCTTGCCTTTACTATTGGTGAAGGTTCTAAGGGTTGGGGTGAACGTAGCGTTCAAAAAGCATACCGTATGGTAGATCAGTTTGAGAACAAGGGCGATGCCATGTTCACAGAAGATCAACGGGAAACCAGCTATACAGAACAGTTTGTGGAAGGTATTAACTTCTTCAATATTCTTGGAGAGAACGAAACATTCCGTAAGGCTGATGAGGTTAAGAAGATTCTACAGACCGTAGATCCTGAGTGGACAACGGATAAGCAACTCTCAGCTCTAACGGATTGGCAAGACTCTAATCCGGAAGTAAATGAGTTTATTGCGGCAGCTGGTATTAACATCCAAGACTATGTTCTTGAGACCAAGAATGAGCGTGCCTTTATCTTTAATATTAATGAGGCTGTCCAACAGGCTCGTATTAACGTTGGTATGAATCTCTTTGAGCAAGATAACGGATTCTTCTCAAAGCTTGGCAACTCCTTAGTTGAGGGTATAAAAGACCCATTGATCCTCCGGGATATGGCACTCACAAGCGTAGCTACCCTTGGTCTAGGTACCGTAGCTGGCCTTGCTGGGGTCTCTGCCAGAGCCTTGTCTGGGTCGGTTGCTGCGGGTGTTAATTCCTCCCGCGCCCTTAGGGGTTTAAACCTCGTTAGACAGGCCGCTAACACCGCCGCGCTAGCGACAGGCCCAATGACTGGTCTCATCGAAGGACCAGCCTACGCGGCTATTAGGGCCGTTGTACCGTCAGCTGGTAGATCAGCTGTAAGTACCTTGTCAGCCCGTGGCTTGGCCTTGGCCCTTGAGGGTGGCGTTGCCGGAGCTGTATCGTCCTTGGCAGACCAGAAGGCCGATAACGAATGGCGTTCATTGGTCTTTGCAGATACCGAAAAGGCGCTTAAGTATAACCTTGGCGAAACCGCCCTAGCTGCTCTAACTGGCTCCCTCGGTGCCGTTGGTGTTGCAAGCGCAGTACGCTTTGGTCTTGGGTCCATCGGTGACTATAAGTATTATAAGACCGGAGACTGGGACGGTTTCCGTAGACAGATTGCAAACTCAATGGATACGTGGGCAACCACCAAGGATGGCGATATCGTCTGGGGTAATACCCTTAGCGATGGTCGTGGTATCTTCTTTGGTGATACAGTTGATAAGTTTATGAAGAGCTATGACGGTAGAGACTTTACAAACGTCATGCTCAACGGCTCACGTCTCTTTGGTAAGTTCAATCCCCGTATTGCGGGTAAGATGAACCTTGACGTTAAGCGCGTCATGCCAGTTATCGAAGAGTTTGAGAAGGCAACAGGTGTGGCTGGTGAAGCTGCTATGCTTAGCGTAGATGGCGTAGATCCAGAAACCCGTGGTATCTTTAATCAACTTGTTAACGAGTCAAACCTTGCAGATGCAGACCTAACCATTGATGATGTTAAGGCTGTATTGGTTGATTACAATACCAAGCAACAACCACAACCACCTACGGCAACTGGTCGGTTACTTACCGAAGCACCAGTAGCCACCCAACAAGTTGAGGTTGCAAGACAACTTAAGAGATTGGTTGCTGCCAAGAGTATTGATAGACGCTTGGAACAAATCGGATTATCATCCGCTACGGTTCTAAACAACGCAGAAGCAACACTTGGTCGCAGTATCAATCTATCGTCAGATGCAGATTTCCAGAACTTTATTACTGCCGCACGATACGAAGCCGCATCGGTAGACGAAGCTCAGGTTGTGAATACCTTTAAGAGAATCGTCACAGGTGACTTTGGTGGCGGTCGTGTTATTCCAAAGGAAGTTGTTGATAGCATCTTTGTTGCAGCTTTTGGCGATAAGCCAATCGTTGTTACCGCAACTGGTTCAAATAAGAACTTTGCTGTTGTCGTTGATCCGAAGAATAAGGATGTCTTTGCCACCAAGCGAACCTTGGAGAAGGGCGATGATGGACAACTCAGTATTAAGCTTCGAGCCGATGATCCTAAGTCCCCATTCTTCTCGAAGGATGTTCTTACGGTCGATACGGATACCTTGCAAGCAAAGCTTGTTGAGGTAAACGAAAAGCTTAACAAGGCTTGGAATGACGTAAAGACGGCTAAAGTTAAGGAAACAATTGAAAAGATAAAGAAGACAAAGGTCAAGGAAGAACTTGTTAAGACCTTTGCTGAAGGTACCTCTGTAACCGTAGACAGCATTAAGAAGATCTTTGATCTTACTAAGGAAGAGGCTACGGTTGCTAAGCTCATCATGGACTCATTAGGTTATGATGGTGATTCTAATCTACTTAGAATCGCTTCCCTAGTGGCTGATGATAGAAACGCAGAGATCTTCTTTGAGGGTAACACTGCTCTTATTCGAGCAACCAAGTCTTCAGACGTTGGTACCGTTACCCATGAAATGTCTCACTACTTACAGGTAATGATTCTTGATGAACTTACTCCAGACGCTCGACATGCCATCGGTATTACAGACGAGATCTGGGAAAAGTTTAAGGACTGGGTTGGTTATACAGGAACTGAGTGGACCGAAAAGGCAGCAGAGAAGTTCGCTAATGGTATGTCACAATACGTTAGACGAGTTATGTCTGGTGACGGTCGCGCTCCTAAGACCCAAGTTCAACGTCTCTTCCACAGAATTGGCGACCACCTTGGAGATCTTGGTCAACGTTTCAAGAGCCAAGAGGCACTAGAAGCTGGTATGATAATGAGCAAGGAAGCCGAAGATGTATTCGAAGCTTTGTTCAATCGTTCCAACTCTAAGATCGGTGAGTTGTTTGACTCAGCCTATCAGGGCTTGTTCAAGCGATTGCCAAAGGAACAACGCCTTGCCATTGGTAAGGAAATCCTTGGAGAGATGGCCTTTAACGATTATCTCGCTAAGAAAGAAATTGAATTCGAAAAGGCTAAGCCAGTTGTAGATAAGCTTGCTGAAGCTGCGGCAACTAAGCCAGTTACCGTAACAAGTGTTGTGAATGAGATCTATGAAAAGGTCAACAACGCAACACGAAAGGTCATTAAGGAAGCTATTGCTTCTGGTATGAGCAAGGACTTTGTTCTCAACTTCCTTAAGGAATCAGAAGCAAAGATTGGTACGGTTACATCTATTGATGCCCGTCCAGCTAACAAGCTTACAAAGCCAACAAAGCTTACAGACGAAGAGCTTGCAAAGTTTGCTGCAATTGAATCCCCATTCATCAGCGTTGTAGACGATGTAAAGGTTAAGTTTATTGATGCTGCTTTCAAGACTGAAGAGAGTAAGCTATTCTTCAGTAAGGAAGAACTACAGGCTGAGATTAAGAGACGCGCTGCGTCAAAGGTCAGTAAGACTGAAACCGATATCGGTATTTCATCTGAGCTTAAGGCAGACCTTGAAGAACTTCTTGGTCCAGGAACCTTTGTCGATTCTGCTGGTATGAAGGTAGAACTAACCCCAACTGAAACTGTTGTTGCTACTAAGGTTGCAACCGTAGTTGAAACGGCTAAGGTAGACAAGGAACACGCTACGGCTGTCATTGCTGCTTTGGAAGAAGGTAGAACACTAGATGCTGTAGAAGCAGAACGTGCGCCTATC
>Ga0208009_1000020_pt1 | contig 51247 bp, 55 predicted proteins | sample Wag4_2014_7_16_FD_187364 | JGI IMG/M metagenome (GOLD analysis project Ga0208009, IMG submission 187364) | Fresh water mixed with fracking chemicals microbial communities from Ohio, USA - Utica-2 Time Series FC 2014_7_16 (SPAdes) (version 2) ...
CATGCCTTTGTGATCCTCGATGAGGCGCAGAACACGACCGTCGAACAGATGAAGATGTTCCTCACCCGCATCGGGTTTGGCAGCAAAGCTGTGATCACAGGAGACCCCTCCCAGGTCGACCTGCCCAAGCACCAGACCAGCGGCCTCCAACATGCCATGGGCGTACTCGAGGACGTTCGCGGGCTCTCGTTCACGCACTTCTCCAGCAAAGATGTCGTGCGGCACCCCTTGGTCGCCCGCATTGTCGATGCCTACGCAGCCTTCGAGACCTAGACATGACGCGGCTCGCACTCTCACTGCAGGGGGAACCCTGGCCGATCTCCCGACCCCGCATTCGGCGCCTGGTGCTCGCGAGCCTCGATGCAACGACGGAGTCCGCCGAACTCACGCTGCGCCTGGTGAATCAGCGCGAGGGACTTGCACTGAACCGGGAGTTCCGGGACCAGGACCATGCGACCAATGTACTCACCTTCGCGTACAGCGCCCCCCCGGCGGTGGAAGCAGACCTCGTCTTCTGCCTGCCGGTGATCCAGCGCGAGGCTCGGCAGCAGAAGAAATCGCTTGAGCACCATCTCATGCACCTCATCGTGCATGGCTGCCTGCACGCCTGTGGGCTTGACCATGAAGAGGAGAGCGAAGCCGAGGCCATGGAGGCGCTGGAGGGCCAAATCCTCAAGCGATTTCGAATTTCAAATCCCTATGGCACCATAGAGGCACCGTAACTTCCCATGCACCTGCATGAACGACCCAGACCCTAGGCCCTCAGGCCTGAGTCATACCCTCAAGCGCTTGCTCAATCGAATCTTCGGGCGAGCCGACGAAAAAGAAGAACTCCTCGAGCAGCTTCGCGAAGCAGAGGCACACTCTGTTATCGACGCAGACGCAGTCTCCATGATGGAGGGTGTCCTGCAAGTTGGCGACCTCTCCGTGCGTGATCTCATGGTGCCCCGCGCCCAGATGGATGTCGTCGACATTAACGACTCTCTGGAGGAAATCCTCGAGGTCGTCACGCGCACAGCCCACTCTCGCTTCCCCGTCATGGACGGAAAGCGAGACAACATCATTGGCGTTCTCCTTGCCAAAGACTTACTCCACGTGCTCGCACTCGAACAGCGAGATATTCGGGGGCTCTTGCGACCAGCGGTATTTGTGCCTGAGAGCAAGCGACTCAATGTCTTGCTTCGTGACTTTCGCCGAAATCGCAATCACATCGCAATCGTGGTTGACGAATATGGCGGTGTAGCGGGGCTCATCACGATTGAGGATGTCCTCGAGCAGATTGTGGGAGACATTGAAGATGAACACGACATCGACGACGAGGAGGACAACATCCTCGCGGTTGCCCACGAAGAGGGAAGCTTTCGCATCAAGGCCATCACCACACTGGAGCAGTTCAATGAGGTTATGGGTGCTGAGCTGAGCGATGAGAACGTCGACACCATTGGCGGTTACGTCACCGATCACCTCGGTCGGGTGCCTCACAAGGGCGAAACAATCGCGCTCGATGGATTCCAATTCGAGATTCAACGTGCAGACGCCCGCACCGTGCAGATGCTGATCGTTCGCAGACTCCCCCCGCAGGACACGGAGGACGAGTCCGATGCCCAGTTGGCTTCCTAGCCTCGCCTCACTTTTTTTTCTCGCGCTGCTCATTCGCCTCTGGCAGTGGCCAAACAGGCGGGGACCCTGGATTGCATCCACCCTGCTGGTCATCTCCTGCCTGTATGGGTTTCACTGGATTTTCATTAGCCTGCACACCTACGGCTTGATGCACCCTGCCGTCGCGGCAATTGCCACGGCACTTCTTGCCCTATATGTGGCGAGCTATGGCCTGCTGGCCGGCTGGCTGGTCCGTCGCGCTCAATCGGGCTGGGCCCGTGGCCGCTCCCTGTGGTTCATCATGCCGGCCATTGCGGGGCTTATCACGCTGCTGGAGTGGACACGCGGATGGCTTTTCTCTGGTTTCCCATGGCTGGGTTGGGGCTACCAGCAGATCGACAGCTGGCTCTCAGGCTTTGCTCCCTGGTTGGGCGTGTACGGGGTTACGTTTTTCACTGCGCTCACAGCAGCGCTGATTGCAGCAGCCCGTCCCCAGACCCTCTTTGCAGCGCTGCTGGTGCCGCTTCTGGGCGGGGCTCTTGGCAGCATCTCGTTCGACCGTCCACTGGGCGAACCGCTCAAGGTTGCCCTGATTCAAGGCGCAGTCGACCAGCAAATGAAATTCGACCCAGCATTTGTTCAAGAGACCAAGCGGCGTCACCTTGAGATGGGTGCGGCACTTAGCACGCCTGGAGTTCGGGTTGACTTGATTGTGTTCCCCGAGACCGCCTTTATTCAATCCTGGCAGGACGACCCTGAGGCCACCTCAGGCCTGCAACGATTGGCCAACCGAAGCGGGGCCGCGGTCATGACAGGCATGCCCATGCGCGACTCTTCCGGCTGGCACAACAGCCTGGTGATGTTCTCGCCACAGCAGAGCGACACGCCGCCCGAACAGCCCGTCGGGCGTTATGACAAGCACCACCTGGTGCCGTTCGGGGAGTTCATTCCCTGGGGCTTCAGGTGGTTCGTCAACCTCATGCAAATGCCCCTGGGCGATTTTCAACGCGGTGCGCCCGTGCAGCAGAGCCTGGCTGTGGGGGAGCAACGCATTGGAGTCAACATTTGTTTTGAGGATCTCTTCGGTGAGGAACTCGCGCGCGCACTCGCACCCAGCCGCACCCCCTCCGATCACCCCAGCATCCTGCTGAATCTGAGCAATCTCGCGTGGTTCGGAGACACCATTGCACTGAGCCAGCACCTCAGTGTTGCCCGCATGCGATCGCTCGAACTCGGACGGCCAAGCATTCGCGCCACGAATACAGGAATGACCGTGCATATCGATTCTCGTGGACACGTGCAGGAGCAGCTCGCGACTATGCGCGAAGGTATTCTGCTGGCACAGGTCCAAGGTACTCAGGGGCTCACGCCCTTTGTCCGAATAGGAAACCTCGGGGCACTGCTGCTCGCGCTCGTGGGCATTGGGGGGCTGTGGCTGACTGGGCGATTTAGAATGGCGGCATGAAGAACTTTCAAGATGTCATTCTGACCCTCCAGAACTACTGGGCGCAGCAGGGCTGCGCGCTACTGCAACCCATCGACCTCGAGGTCGGAGCAGGTACCTCGCATACCGCTACTTTCTTGCGCGCACTGGGCCCCGAGCCCTGGAGAGCAGCCTACGTGCAGCCGTCTCGCCGGCCCAAAGATGGCCGCTACGGCGAGAACCCCAATCGACTGCAGCACTACTACCAATTCCAGGTGGTCCTAAAACCCTCGCCCGAGAATATTCTCGAACTCTACCTCGGGTCGCTCCAGGCGCTTGGCATCGACACCCAAACCCACGACATCCGCTTTGTGGAAGACGACTGGGAGAACCCAACCTTGGGTGCATGGGGTCTGGGCTGGGAGGTCTGGCTCAATGGCATGGAGGTTACCCAGTTCACCTATTTCCAGCAGGTTGGGGGCCTTGATTGCAGCCCCATCACCGGGGAGATCACCTACGGGCTTGAGCGCCTAGCCATGTACTTGCAAGGGGTCGAGAATGTCTACGACCTGCAATGGACCCAATGGACCGAGGCCGGCCAGGTTCAGCGTATTCAGTATGGTGATGTGTACCACCAGAACGAAGTGGAGCAGTCCACCTATAATTTCGAACTCAGCAATGTCTCTGTGCTGCTCAATCGCTTCGGAGAGCACGAGGCAGAAGCCAGCCGGCTCCTGGAGGCTGCAGTGCCATTGCCCGCCTACGAGCAAGTGCTCAAGGCCGCCCACTGCTTTAACTTGCTCGATGCCCGAGGCGCGATCTCAGTGACCGAGCGCGCCCAATACATTGCCCGCATCCGCAACCTCTCACGTCAGGTTGCCCAGGCTTACTACGATTCGCGTGAGCGGCTCGGATTCCCCATGCTGCAGTCCATCGCCGCTTAACGTCCCACGGGTTTCTCATGTCTTCAGCACTCCTCATTGAACTCTTCACGGAAGAGCTCCCCCCGAAAGCCCTTCGCCAGCTCGGGCAGAGCTTTGCCCAAACCCTCTCTGGGCACCTCATCAAGCTCGGACTCGTACCTGTCGATGCACGCGTTGAGCCCTTCGCGAGCCCACGACGGCTGGCGGTGCGTATTCAAGATGTCCGAGAAAAGGCAGAGGATCTTCCCAAACGAGAGAAGCTGCTGCCCGTCTCGGTTGCGCTCGATGCCCAAGGCAGCCCCCAACCCCCACTCGCAAAAAAACTCAGTGCTCTCGGGTTTACGCTTGGCGGAAACATTCAGCTCAACGACCTGATTCGCGAAGGGGACGGCGCCCAGGCCACCCTCTTTATTGACACGGTCGTGCCCGGTGCCAGCCTGCGAGTCGGCGCCCAAGAGGCGCTCGAGCTTGCCATTTCAAAACTGCCCATCCCCAAGGTCATGCGTTACCAAAAGCGCACTGCAACGGGTGAGGCCATCGAAGTGAAGTTTGTGCGCCCCGCCCACCGCCTCGTTGCACTGCATGGCGGGCACGTGCTTGCCTTGCATGCCCTTGGCCTCGATGCAGATCGCATCACCCAAGGCCATCGGTTTCATTGCGAGGCACCCATCAGCATTCCGACAGCACAAGACTATGAGTCTCTGCTCGAGCATGAGGGCCACGTCATTGCAGGGTTTGACACCAGACGCGCGCGGCTCGAGCAAGGTCTTAGAGCGGCTGCCGGCAGCCATCAAGTCGTCATGCCCGATGCGCTCCTCGACGAAGTAAACAGTCTGGTGGAATGGCCCATTGTGCTCGAGGGTACCTTCGACCCGGCATTCCTCGAGGTGCCGCAGGCCTGCCTCATTCTGACCATGCAGCAAAACCAGAAGTACTTTGCGCTGACCGACACACAAGGCCAGCTGGTCCATCGGTTTTTGCTTGCAGCAAACCTGGAATCCAAGCATCCCGAGGCCGTGGTTCATGGCAACGAGCGTGTGCTGCGCGCCCGGCTCTCCGATGCCAAGTTCTTCTTTGATCAGGATCGTAAACGCCGACTTGAGGATCGACTGCCGGTACTGGCCCAGGTCGTGTATCACAACAAGATTGGAAGCCAAGCCGAGCGCATCGCACGGCTCGAACAGTTAGCTTGCGGCCTAGCGCCCCTGGTCGGCGCCAATGCTCAGGCAGCGGGCAGGGCTGCGCGCCTTGCAAAGGCTGATCTGGTGTCTGACATGGTGGGAGAATTCCCAGAGCTGCAGGGCTTAGTCGGTCGCACGCTTGCACAGCACGAGCACGAAGCCGATGACATTGCGTGGGCGATTGAGGATCATTACCGCCCCAGGTTTGCGGGTGACGAACTGCCCCGCAGTGCTGTAGGGCTTGCCGTGTCACTGGCCGACAAGCTCGAGTCCATGGTGGGGATTTGGGGCATTGGGCTCATTCCCACCGGAGACAAAGATCCCTTTGCCCTGCGCAGATCTGCACTGGGCGTCATTCGGATGCTCATCGAACGCAGGGTTCCTGCCTCACTCACCCAGCTTGTCGAGGCCACCGTCGCCAGCTTCTCACAGGTCCCAAACGTCCAGCTGCCCACCAAAGACCTGATCGCGTTCATTCATGATCGCGCCCGCGGTTACTTGCGCGACCAGGGCTTTGAGCAAGAGGCCATCGAAGCGGTGCTGGCTGAATGCCCCGACCGACTGGACCAGCTCATTCCCCGGCTGAAGGCGGTGCGGTCTTTCATGGCCTCCGATCAAGCCGCTGCGCTTTGCGCCGCAAACAAGCGCATTGGCAATATTCTCAAGAAATCTGAGCCCTCTGCTCTGGGCGAAGTCAACCCATCGCTGCTCCGGGAGCCTGCAGAGCAAGCCTTGTCCTCGGCACTTCTGGCAGCGGCCCCACACGCGACGCAGTGTGCCCAAGACGGCCAATACGAGGAATCCATGCGCGCGCTTGCCAGCCTGCGAGGCCCTGTCGATGCCTTTTTTGAGTCGGTGATGGTGAATGCGGATGACCTCGCCCTTCGAAACAACCGGCTATCTCTGCTGCATGCCCTTCACCGTGCCATGAATCAGGTCGCGGACCTCTCTCGTCTCGCAGCTTGACCAGTCTATGAGTTATGCATCCGCCGAGCTGCGCCCGCTCATCATTCTGGATCGAGATGGGGTCATCAACCACGACTCTGATCAATACATCAAAACACCCGATGAGTGGGAGCCCATCTCCGGCAGCGTAGAGGCCATCGCAGAGCTCTGTCATGAGGGGTGGCAAGTCTTCGTTGCGACCAACCAGTCAGGCCTTGCCCGCGGCCTGTTCGATCTGCCGACGCTGCATGCCATACACCGCAAAATGAATGACGCCATCGAGGAGGCCGGCGGTGAGCTTGCGGGCATTTTCTTTTGTCCACACGGACCCGATGCAGGGTGCTTGTGCCGAAAGCCTGCGCCTGGTCTGCTTCAAGACATCTCGCGTCGACTCGGTCGCCCACTATCGGGTGTCCCCGTGGTGGGAGACAGCCTGCGTGACCTGACAGCTGCCCAGATGGTGGGTGCCCAGCCCTGCCTCGTGCTCACAGGCAAAGGCCAGAAAACCCTTGCTGCACAAGACAGCAAACCCCTGCCCCCGGGCACGCTGATCTTCGATGACCTTGCCGCTGCGGGCGAGCACCTGCGGCAGTCGCTCCAAAAGGCATGACACTGATTCGCTCTTTTCTTTTTTTCCTGATTCAGGCTATGACCCTTATGGTCTGGGCCAGTGCGTTCATCCTCGTTTCACCTTTCCTCACACTGCGTGGCCGCTATCGATTCGCCATGCGCTGGCCAGCCTTTGTAGTTTGGCTTGCGCGAGTGCAAATGGGCATTCGATGGAGGGTGTCGGGTGCGGAAAATCTCTCCGCCCACACTGGGCAGATGGCCATCATCTGTAGCAAACATCAATCCACATGGGAGACGTTTTTTCTGCCGAGCTTCATGCCCCGACAGCTCTGTTTTGTGTTTAAAAAGGAGCTGCTCAGCGTGCCCTTTTTTGGTTGGGGCATCCGGCTGCTCAATATGGTCCATATCGACCGCAGCAAAGGGGCAGAGGCCTACGAACATGTGGCCGAACAAGGACGCGCGCAGCAAGCGCTGGGTCGTTGGTTCGTATTTTTTCCGGAGGGTACCCGCACCCGTGTAGGGGAGCAGCGTCGATACAAAACGGGAGCCGCTCGCCTCGCGTTTGCCTTGAATCTGCCCATCATTCCCGTGGCCCACAACGCGGGACTCTTTTGGCCCAAGGGCAAACTGAGGCTCACACCCGGCACAATACACGTTGAAATTGGTCCACCCATGCTGCCGCGCGATTACGATGGACCCGAGAGTCTCATGGCGGCCGTTCAAACCTGGATTGAGGAGCATGTGCGTGGCGCTGTCTGATCAACTCGCGCTCTTTGCCCCGAGCCTCTTTGGCGGGCAACCAGATGAATCCACCACCACCGGGAGGCTACGCCGGCTGGTGCTCGAAGGCGAAGTCTTTGAATGGACGCTCACACGATCCCATCGCAAAACCGTTGGCATGATCGTCTCGCAGGGACGCATCGTGGTTCGCGCCCCCCGATGGGTCACCATTGAGGAAATTGAGCGCATTCTGCAGTCGAAATCCCGTTGGCTCTGCGCACGCATGCGTGAGTGGCGCTCTCTCGAGGCGGCCCGCATTGCGCCTGAAGTCCAGTGGGCCGACGGAGGCTGTGTGGAGTTCCTGGGGTGTACCGTCACCATTCGACTCAACCCCTCGTTGCGGCAGGTGCACTGGAATGAGCCCGCCCGTGAACTGGGTCTCGCACTCTCGCCACAGTCTAGCCCCGAGCAAGTGAAAGATCGCGTGGAAGGTTGGCTGCAGCAGCAGGCTAAACGCATCCTCCAAGAGCGACTCGAGCGACTCGCGACGGAGGCGGGGCTTCGCTTTCAGAGCTTTGCCATTTCACACGCCAAGACCCGCTGGGGCAGCTGCACACAAGATGGCGTCATTCGCCTGAACTGGCGACTGGTTCGGTTCAGCCTGCCCGTCATTGACTATGTCGTGGCGCATGAGCTTGCTCACTTGCGCGCCATGGATCACAGCCCGGACTTCTGGCAAGAGGTGGCAAAAATTCTGCCAAGCTTCGAGGAAGGTCGCAGTCAGATCAAAGGCGTCGCGCTCGAGCCCTAACTCAGTAACGTGAGTTGGTTGGCCAGCGCAATATACGACTGCACCGAGATTGCCTCCGGCCGGTCCGTCGCCTGAACACCCGCAGCAGCAAGGTCCAGTCGCCCCTTGTAGGCCGCAAGCGTGTTGCGAATCATCTTGCGACGTGCCGAGAATGCATCGGCAACCAGTCGCTCAAAAGTTGGCCAGTGCTTGACCTGGCATTGATCCTCGGGAATGGGCCACATCGCCACGATTGCGGAGTCGACCGCCGGGGCAGGGAAGAATGCACCGGGTGGAACCATAAACAGCCGCTCTAGCGTGTAGCGGGCTTGGAGCATGACAGAGAGACGCCCAAAGACCTTCGATCCCTCGGGTGCGACCATGCGATCGACCACCTCTTTTTGCAGCATAAACGTCTGATCCAACACCTGATGCGCAACCGGCAATAGGTGAAACAGGATGGGACTTGAGATGTTGTAGGGCAGGTTGCCCACAATGCGAAGCTTCTGACCCCGTGCCTGAGCGAGCGCAGCAAAATCAACCGTGAGGACATCTTGCACCACCAAGTCGAGCGCCACACCGAATCTGCGCGTGAGCGCATCGATCAGGTCGCGATCAATCTCGATCGCCGTCATGGATCCCGCCGCTCGGATGAGCCCCTCGGTCAACGCACCACGACCAGGGCCAATCTCGACCAGGGCCTGTCCGGGCTGCGCACGAACATGACCCAAGATGCGTGCAATGACTCCCTTGTCATGCAGGAAGTTCTGGCCAAACCGCTTCTTGGCCCCAGAGGCATTCAAGGCGTGTTGGTTTTCATCTCAACGAAGGCTGCGGCCCGCACTTCGCGGGTCCAGTTCTCAACGGCCTCGGCCATTTTCTGCTCTCGAACTGCAAGCCTGGCACGCATCCTCAGCCGATCCTCTGGCAGGGGCTCTTGGCGACGCTCAAGGACTTGAATCAGGTGAAAGCCAAATTGTGAGCGCACGGGCAGACTCACCTTTCCCACCGCGAGTTTGGCCGCGCCACGCTCATACTCAGGAACCATGTCACCGGGGTAAGCCCAGCCCAGATCGCCCCCCTTAGGCGCCGTTCCAGGATCTTGTGAGTGCGCTTTTGCGAGCGTCTCGAAGGACTCGCCGTTCTCAATGCGAGTGCGCAAAGCCTGGAGCTTTGCAATCGCCTGAGACTCGGAGGTTTCTGGATCGACACGCATCAGAATGTGCCGCGATAGATAGGCATCGACCAGAGGGGTCTGAAGCCGCTCACGCCGATCCTCGAGCTTGAGCACATGCAGGCCCGACCCGCTGGTCAGCGGTCCGATCACTGCACCGGCCTTTTCTGACTTGAGCGCATTTGCGAACAAGGTGGGCAGTCGATCGAACGTTCTCCACCCCATGGACTCCAGACCCTCGAGCGAGCCCGTGCGAACGCGGGCGAGCAGCTGATCAGCTTTATCTCGGGCCTCTGCCTTCTGCGATGCGCTGGCGGACTCCGCCACAGGAATGAGCGCCTGGCGAACCAGATACTCCTCGGCCTTTTGAAGGCTCTGGCCCTGGGCTGCGAGAAACGCCTCAATCTCGGCCTCGGTGATGCGCAGCCTTCCATCGACCTCACGCTCTTTGAGTCGCGTGAGGGTCATCTCGTCTTGAATGTCTTTGCGAAAGCGCGCGAAAGGAATGCCCTCTCGCTCGAGTTGGTCGCGCAGTTGATTGATGGACATGCCATTCTGCGCGGCGATCGCCTCGATGGTGCGATCGAGGGCAAACGGTTCGACCTGAACACCGACCACTGCTGCGCGGTGCAGCAAGGCTAGGTCATCGATCATGCGCTCAAGCACCTCCTCCCGCAGGGCGGCTTCGGATGGGGGCGCCTCGCCTGCGCGCCTCATGGCCCGCAGCGCCTGACCGATACGACGCTGAAGTTCACTCTCGAGAATGATCTCGTTGTCGACCACCGCAATCACCCGGTCAACCACGCGGGACGAGGGAGTCGCTGCAACTGCAGAGGCATGGGCCAGCATAGACATTGCAGCTACACAAAAACCAAAAGTCATCAGTCGCATCATGGGCGTCATTCAAAGTTCTCGAATCGGGCAGGAAGGGGGCGCTGCTGGTTGGCAGGCCGGTAGTTCGGAATGCTACGCGAGAGTGCAGACAACGGGTCAGTGCCGATTCGACCAAGCCCATTGAGCTCGATCTGAAGAAAGATCGCAGTGTTTTTGCGCTCGGCACCCGTTGCAAATCGCTGCATGACCATGCGTGCAGCCCAACATCCACCGTCGTACTCCACACCCAGCAGGGCCTCGATCAGACCTGGCTTCTGGGTGACGTCTGAGGCGCGGCGATCTTGAATCGACAGGTTGTAGCGGCCCACAATCGACCAGTGCTGGGCGATGGGCATTTGCATGGCGAAGTCCACAGAGTTCAGAGCGTCCTTCACAAACCGATACGACACGCTCGCCGTGGTGCCAATGCGTGGATCGTAGCGAATGCCAGCGGATGCCGCCTGCCAACGGGCCAACTTGCGGGTGTATTGCGTAATCACCTCATAGCGCCACGACTGCCCCGCACGCCCTGCCACTTCAGTGAGCAAGTCTGACTCTTGGTCCTTGCGTTCAGGCTGACCCGGAAGTACCACCCGCTGGGCATCAAAATAAAATCGCTGCGCCACCGAGGCGCGAAACACCTCCTGACCCGTTTGGGCGTCGCGCACACGACTCACCAGACCTGCAGTGAGCTGATTCTGATCGGGCACCCGATCCTGGCCATTGAGTGAGGCGTCGGAGAAGAGCTGAGAGAGACTGAGGTTGGCCACACTCGAATCGAACACAGGCAGTGTGGACTGGTCCTTAAAGGGCGTGTACGAGTAAAGCAGCCGCGGCTCGAGGGTCTGCCATGCAGGCCGCTCCCCAATGCGTGTTGGGCGCTCAAGCAACATCTGCGCATCGAGGCTAAGACTGGGCAGCACCCGGCTGTAACCGCGCGGATCGGTACCTACGTTGTTCGCGTACACCCCAAGCCCCGATATGCCGTAGCGAGTCAGGGTGAGTGAAGACGAGCCCTCCCGCTCAGGTGTGTAGCGGGTGGCATGCACGCCCACGCGGGGGGTGAGCGTCATGAGGGTGAGCTCTAATGGAAAGGCTGCATGTGCGAGCGCAACGGATCGGAGACCTCGCTCTAGGGTGGGATGATCAAACCGAGCAGCCTCGACTTGGGCCTGCCAATCCAAGCCCGTGCCTCGATGGGTTCTGGACAAAACCAGCTTGGGTGCCAATGAATAGGGCGCTAAAACGGGTGCGTCAGGGTCTTGCAAGAGCTGATAGCGCTGAGCCAATGCTTGAAACGACCAGCCTGAGATCGGGCCCGAGAGCGAGACGGTCGTCGCGAGGGTTCGCTGGGAGGCCTCTAGCAGCGAGTCTCCGAAGTCTGCGAGGTAGTCATCGTCTGATGCACGGCGGGCAGAAAGATGAAGCTGAAACTGCTGGGGCAGCTGGGTGCGGTGCTCCATGCTGAGAAATCCGCGCGAGCCCCCGCGATCGCGATCTTGCGTCAGCCCCTCGACGAAGAGCTCCCCTGAATGCTGGGCCTCAAGGTATCGAAACTCAGATCCCAGCTGCAGGCCACGCCGAGCAATGACCGTCGGATAGAGCGTGAGGTCCCGGTTAGGGGCAATGTCCCAGTAATACGGCGCAGTGATCTCGAGGCCCAAGCGCGACGTCACCGCGTACCGAGGCGGCAGAAAACCGCTGCGACGGCGATCGCTCAAGGCGAAGTGAATGTCGCCAAGCGGCAACACCGGTGAGCCATTCCAGGTCAGGGTGGCGGAGTCTGCTTCGGCCACCTCCCGGATCTGATCAATGAGCAGGCGTCGAACCGAAATAGCCCAGGCCGGCCGATCGGCCGGACACGTGGTGTAGGTGGCGTCCCATAGGTGGGATCGCTGTGGCTGAAGCAGCTCAGCTCGCTTGGCTGCACCCCGGCCATTGATGGCAGCAATCTCGTAGCTCACTTCGTCCATGGAGCCCTGCATCGTCCCAAGCTTGAGTCGCAGCGAGGGCCCCGAATAACGCTCGCCCTCTCTAAACAGGCGAACCCCGCCTTGAGCCACGATCTCATTCGAGACCTGATCCAGTTCAATGCGCTCCGCTTTGAGTGTGCTGCCCAGTTGGCGGAGCTCGGCGTCGCCTGCTGCCGTTACGGTGTCGTCGATCTGGCCCTTGAGTGCCTTGCCCCGCAAATACAGCGGGCCAGTCCCCTCGCGAGGGGGGGCTGAAAAGGTGAGCCTTGGGTCGAGCCGCAGCCCCTGTCCACTGCTGTCCGGCACGGGGCATGAGGCTGCGAGAGCAGGCCCGGCGAGAATCGCCAGCAGGGCAGCAAGGGAGCGCATAAATTATTATAAGAAATGCCTGAAGACTCCCGACTCGAATCTGCAAAAGCCTGGCTGAATACCCTCGATCTCCAAGGTCTTGAGCCTGACTCCCTCCGAATTGCCTCTGCCGATGCCTCGTTTCGGCGTTACCTCAGGGTGAACCAACCCGGGGAGCCCCATGGCCATCTGGTGCTCATGGACGCTCCGCCCGACAAGGAGCCACTCGCGCCGTTTCTCGCAACGGCAGACCTCATGTCAGCGGCTGGGCTACACGCACCCAAGCGGCTGGCTGTAGACGCCACGCAGGGGTTTCTTCTGCTCGAAGATTTGGGCACCCTGCACTACCAGCAAGCACTCGACGGCGAGCAGCCGGCGGCGGCAACGCCCCTCTACCGAGACGCCTGGAGAGCCCTCATTCAGTTGCAGCGCTGGGGGCTTGACCACGCTGAGTCCATGGCCTGGCTCGCACCCTACAGCCATGAAAAGCTGCTCTCTGAGATGTCCTTGTTCAAGGATTGGTATGTCACGCGTCATCTCAACACGAGCCTTACGCCTCAAGAGGAGCAATCTCTCCACGCAGTCTTTGAGCACCTGGCGCAGCGCGCCTTACGCCAGCCTCAGGTCATTGTTCACAGGGACTATCACTGTCGAAACCTGCTGGTCTGCCCAGATCAAAACCCCGGCGTGATCGACTTTCAAGATGCAGTGATGGGCCCAATCAGCTATGACTTGGTGTCGCTGCTGCGCGATGCCTATGTCCGCTGGGAGGAGGCCGATCAGCTGGACTGGGCAATCGGGTACTGGACAGAGGCCCGCGCTGCCGGACTGCCGGTTTCTGATGACTTTGCCGACTTCTGGATGGACTTTGAGTGGATGGGGCTACAGCGCCACCTCAAGGTCTTGGGTATTTTTGCCCGGCTCGCCTATCGCGACGGAAAGCATCAGTATCTTCGGGATCTACCCGTGGTGCTGCACTACACCCGGGAGGTGGCACAGCGCTATGTGGCGTTCGGGCCGCTCAAGCGCCTGCTCGATCGCCTTCACCCATGATGCAGGGCATGATCCTTGCGGCCGGTCGAGGCGAGCGCATGCGCCCCCTCACCGATCACACGCCAAAGCCGCTGCTCAAAGCGGGGCACCAGACCCTCATGGAGTGGCAGTTAACGCGCCTCGTGCAGGCGGGTGTCACGCACTTGGTGGTAAACACAGCCCATCTGGGCGAGCAAATTCCCGCCTTGCTGGGTGATGGCGCTCGCTATGGTGCGCAGCTCCGTTACAGCCCGGAGCCCCCCGGTGCGCTCGAGACGGCTGGGGGCATTGCCACCGCCGAGCCGTGGCGCACGCAGCCACCCCACGCGACGAGCCCTCTCTTTGCACTGGCCAATGGCGATGTCTTCATTGAGTTCGACTGGGCACCGCTGCTACAAGTCTGTGAGGACCAGTGGCCGAAGCACGCACTTGCCATGCTGGTGATGGTGCCGAACCCCGAGCACCACCCTCGAGGAGACTTTGCCGGCTTCGAGCAGCACTCGCCTTACCCCTTGCGGGCTGCAGACGCGAGCCGCTCAGCCTCAGCGGCCACCCAGACCTATGCTGGCATTGGCGTGTTCCACCGCGCACTCTTTGCCTCCTGTGCGCCTGGGGTCAAGGCGCCCTTGGGCCCCTTGTTGCACCGCGCCGCTCAAGCTGGTCAGCTCTGGGGGTGGTCACATGCGGGTTTGTGGGTAGATGTTGGTACGCCAGAAAGGCTCGCTGCGCTCAACGCACGCTTAAAATAGATCCATGAACGCGCCCACCCCCCCCTTTGAGCTAGACCCGGACCTCATGCCACTGCCCGTGCCAGGCCCCGTGCACGGACCTAACCACCTCGAGCGCCGCCATGCCTTCGCACGTGCGGTTGCCAAAAAAGCAGCGGGTGAATCTGCCCTGGTACTGCTTTTTAGCGGTGAAGAAATCAGCCGCAATCGAGATAACACTTACCCATTTCGCTTCTCCAGCGACTTCTTTTACCTCACAGGTTTTCCGGAGCCAGATGCCTGGCTAGTCATGCAGGTCGCGCCTGACGGCAGCCACCAAGACACCCTCTTCTGCCGCCCACGCGATGTTGAGCGTGAGATCTGGGATGGCGTTCGGGTAGGTCCCGATGCAGCACCCGAACGGTACTCCTTCGATGCCGCCCAGAGCCTCACCGAAATCGACCAACACATCCCCAAATGGATGCAAGGCAGCCGGGCAGTGGTCGCTGCCTGGGGCGCATCGGCCAGTCTCGATCAACAGCTGCGCACCTGGCTCGAGCGCTCGCGTGCGAGCGCGCGCGGCGGCATTCGTGCGCCCGATCGACTCATCGACCTGAGTGAGCTGCTCTCATACCAACGCCTCTTCAAGGACGACCAAGAGCTTGCCACCATGGCCAAAGCTGCAGAGATCTCGGCGCGAGCCCATGTCCTTGCCATGCAAGGCACCCGTGCAGGCATGGCGGAATACGAGATCGAGGCCATTCTGCTCGCAGAATTTCGCAAGTCCGGCTCCCAATCCGTCGCCTACGGTTCGATTGTGGCCAGCGGCCCGCACAGCTGCATCCTGCACCACCGTGCGGGAGCGCGCATCATGCGCGACGGAGAGCTCCTGCTCATTGACGCAGGGTGTGAGCTCGATGGCTATGCCAGTGACATCACGCGCACGTATCCCGTCAATGGCCGGTTCACGGGCGCACAACGCGCAGCCTATGAGGTTGTCCTCAAGGCCCAGCAGGCAGCTCAGGCTGCCACTCAGGTTGGTGCGGCGTTTACGGCCCCCCATGAAGCCGCGGTCCGCGTCATTGCAGAGGGCCTTCTCGACCTTGGCCTGCTGCCGAAGGCCCCTGTAGAGGAAGTCATTGCCAATGGCAGCTTCCGCCGCTTCTACATGCACCGAACCGGCCATTACCTCGGCATGGATGTTCATGACGTGGGCGACTACACCCTTCCATTGGCCGAGCGCATGGTGCTCACCCTGGAGCCAGGCCTCTACGTGCAGCCCGCTGCAGACATTCCGGAGGCCTTCTGGAATGTGGGCATTCGAATTGAAGACGATGCCGTGGTCCAGGCCCAGGGCAGTCGCCTGCTCACGCGTGGTGTGCCGGTAGAGCCGGACGCCATCGAGGCCATTATGCGAACCGGCCACTGAGACTGCGCGCTATGGGCTGGACTGAGCCTTTGGCCCTCGGCCGGCACCTCATTGAGAACCGGGTCTTCGTGGCCCCCATGGCGGGCGTGACCGACCGCCCCTTCCGATTGCTCGCCAAACGGCTGGGTGCGCAATATGCCGTGGGCGAAATGGCTGCCTCCAATGCCGCGCTCTGGGCCAGCCACAAGACCATGCGACGCCTCAATCACGAGGGCGAGCCATCTCCGCGCGCAGTGCAGATTGCCGGCTCCGACCCAGACATGATGGCCCAGGCCACCCGCTTTAACATCGAGCGCGGTGCCGAGGTCATCGACATCAACATGGGATGCCCCGCGAAGAAGGTCTGCAATAAGGCCGCTGGATCTGCCCTCATGCAAGACGAGCCACTGGTGAGGACCATCTTGGAGTCGGTGGTGCGGGCCAGCGAAGGTCAGGTCCCCATCACACTCAAGATGCGCACGGGTTTCTCACGCAGCAGTCGCAATGCTGTGACCCTTGCCCGTATGGCCCAGGATTTGGGTGTTTCCATGGTCACCGTGCATGGCCGCACGCGCGAGGACCAATATCAGGGTGCTGCAGAGTACGACACCATCGCCGAGGTGAAATCACGCCTGCGTATTCCGGTGGTGGCCAATGGCGATATCGACTCGGCTGCAAAAGCGGCCCTTGTGCTGCGTCACACCGGCGCAGATGCGGTCATGATTGGCCGCGCAGGACAGGGCAGGCCCTGGCTCTTCGGCCAGATTCATCGCTTCCTCACCACGGGCGTCATACCCCCCGACCCCAGCCTCCCAGAAATCGTCGCCCTGTTGCGTGAACATCTACTCGACCACTACGCTTTTCACGGCGAGTTGAGCGGGGTGCGGTCTGCACGCAAACACATTGGCTGGACCTTCAAAGGACTCGGTGGGGTGCGGGTGTTCCGTGAAGGCCTTGAGCAGGCAGAGACCGCTGAGGCGCAGCTCGCCTTGGTCGATCAATTTGCAGCACGCATAGAAGAACGACAAGCCGCATGACCGCCCCAGCAGAGCCACGTATCGACCTGACGCTTGTTGCAGCCCTCGACCTCTACTTTGAGCGTCTTGGCGATGCCAAGCCCCATGCCGTCTACGATATGGTTATCGGCGCGGTCGAGCCCACGCTGCTGCGCTACGCGCTAGACCGCTGTCAGGGGAACATCAGCAAGACAGCCGACTTGCTTGGTCTCTCTCGCAACACCCTTCGAAAAAAACTCCAACAACACCGCCTTACCTAGGGAAGGACGCACATGGTTCAGCTTGACCCCAGCCTGCTTGGCAACACACGCCCCCACCGACTCCCCGTGCGCCGTGCGCTGCTCTCGGTCTCAGACAAGCAGGGGCTTCTCGAGTTGGCACAGGCCCTCCACGCCATGGGCATCTCGCTCGTCTCGACGGGCGGCACCTGCAAGAGCCTGCAGGCAGCGGGCCTGCCAGTGACGCCGGTTGAGGACGTCACCCAGTTTCCGGAGATGCTCGACGGGCGCGTGAAGACGCTGCACCCCGCTGTTCACGGAGGCCTGCTGGCTCGCCGCGATGTGCAGGCGCATCTGGATCAGCTAGCCAACGCCGGCTTTGCCCCCATCGACTTGCTGGTGGTGAACCTCTACCCCTTTCGCGAAACGCTTAAGAAGCCCGGAGTCGGATACCAAGAGGTCATCGAGAATATCGACATTGGCGGCCCAGCAATGCTTCGCGCAGCCGCAAAGAATCACGATGGCGTGGCCGTCGTCGTAGACCCACAGGACTACGGCGCGCTCATAGACGAACTCAAAGCCCACGGTGGCGCACTCGGCTGGCCCACCCGGCACCGCCTTGCAGCCAAGGCTTTCGCACACACGGCCGCCTACGATGGGGCCATTTCCAATTTCATGACGGCGCTGCCGCAGGTCGACGATGCGGACACCGATCGGATTGAGGCGCCCAGCCCAACGGAGGCCAGCGCACTTCCCGAAGTGTTTAGCCTGCAGGTTCAGAAGCGACAGGGCATGCGCTACGGCGAGAACCCGCACCAATCTGCAGCCTTCTATGCCTTTGCCGATGCCCCAGAGGGGAGTCTCGCTGGGTACCAACAGATCCAGGGCAAAGAACTCTCGTTCAATAACATTGCCGACGCCGATGCGGCCTGGTCCTGCGTGCGCAGCTTCGAGACGGGCTGCTGTGTGATCGTAAAGCACGCCAACCCCTGTGGGGTTGCGCTGGGCGAGACCGCACTCGAAGCCTACCGCCGCGCGTTCTCAACGGACCCCACATCGGCTTTTGGAGGGATTCTTGCCTTCAACCGCCCACTCGACGAGGCAGCAGCTCAAGCGATTTCAGCCCAGTTCGCAGAGGTCATCATCGCGCCAGACTTCACAGAGGGCGCACGCGCGATCTTTGCGGCCAAGCAGAACCTGCGGCTCTTGCGCCTACCCCTGGGCCATGACGCTGCCGCTTTTAGTGGCATGGACTTCAAACGTGTTAGTGGCGGCATGCTCCTGCAGACCCCCGATCGCAACACACTTGAAGCCAAGGACCTGAAATGCGTCACACGCGTGCAGCCGACCGCAGAGCAGCTTCACGACCTACTCTTTGCCTGGAAGGTTGCCACCTGGGTTAAGAGTAACGCCATTGTTTTTTGCAAAGACCAAATGACCGTGGGTGTGGGTGCCGGGCAGATGAGTCGACTCGACTCCGCCCGCATTGCATCCATTAAGGCCGAGCACGCTGGCCTCTCCCTCCAAGGTTCGGTTGCGGCATCGGACGCCTTCTTTCCATTCCGCGACGGACTTGATGTCCTTGCCCAGGCTGGGGCAAAGGCCATTGTTCAGCCCGGAGGGTCGGTGCGCGATGATGAGGTCATTGCAGCGGCCAATGAACATGGCATTGCCATGGTGCTCACAGGTATGCGGCATTTCCGACACTAATGCGCATTCTCGGCATCGATCCAGGGCTTCGCCGAACGGGCTTCGGCCTGATCGATGTCTCGGGCAGACATACGGTGCGCTATGTGGGAAGCGGGGTCATTCGGCCCGACGTGAACCTGCCCGAGCCCGACCGCCTGCGCACCCTCTATGAGGGCCTGCGCGAACTGCTAGACCACTATAAACCGCAGGCTGCGGTCGTTGAACGCGTGTTCGTGAATGTGAACCCGCAGTCCACACTCTCCTTGGGGCAGGCACGCGGCGTGGCCATTGCTGCCCTGGCCTCGCACGACCTCCCCATTGCGGAGCTCACACCCCTCAAGGTCAAGCAGTCGATTGTGGGAACGGGCCGTGCAAGCAAGGAGCAAGTGCAGCACATGGTCTGTCGCCTACTAGCCCTTCCGTCTTCCCCCAACGCAGACGCAGCGGACGCGCTCGCCTGCGCACTGGCCTTCTGGCATGCTCATGCCCCATGATCACTCAGCTCACCGGACTTCTCATTCAAAAAAACCCGCCGTCCATCGTGCTGGATGTGCAGGGGGTGGGCTACGAGCTCGACGTGCCGATGAGTACCTTCTATGCGCTACCAGACCTTGGGGCCAGGCTGACCCTAGTCACGCACTTCGTGGTGCGCGAGGACGCGCAACTGCTCTACGGATTTCTCTCGTTGAAGGAGCGCAGCGCCTTTCGTCAGCTCATCAAGATCTCCGGGGTGGGCCCGCGCATTGCACTGGCCGTGCTCTCGGGCCTCTCGGTCGACGAGCTTGCGCAGGCCGTGACCCTGCAAGAGGCAGACCGACTCACTCGCGTGCCTGGCATTGGGAAAAAAACCGCAGAGCGCCTGGTCCTAGAGCTCAAAGGCAAACTCGCTGATGCCCTGCCCGGAGTGAGTGGCGCCTCAGGTGCGCCTGCGGCCACAACCGAGGTCTTGCATGCACTCTTGGCGCTAGGCTACTCCGAGAAAGAGGCGGGCCTTGCGGTAAAAACACTGCCACCCGACATGGACGTCTCAGACGGCATCCGTCACGCGCTTAAAAGCTTGGCCCGTTAGACTAGCGGCATGATCGAGCACGACGATCTCGCCCCCCTGCCCGATGCCAGCACGCGCCTGGTAAGTGGACAGGCCGCGAGCCCCAACGAAGAGAGCGTAGAGCGCGCACTGCGTCCTGCTCGCTTGGCTGACTACATTGGTCAACCCAAGGTGAAGGGCCAGCTCGATATCTTCATTCAAGCAGCCAAGAGCCGCTCAGAGGCGCTGGATCATGTCCTGCTTTTTGGTCCTCCAGGGCTGGGCAAAACCACCCTCGCTCATATTCTTGCCCGCGAGATGGGCGTCAACCTGCGGCAGACATCCGGCCCGGTCTTGGAGCGGGCCGGTGACCTTGCAGCGCTGCTCACCAACCTCGAGCGCAATGACCTGCTGTTCATTGACGAAATTCATCGCCTCAGCCCCGTTGTGGAAGAGATCCTCTACCCAGCACTCGAGGACTACCAGATCGACATCGTGATTGGTGAAGGACCGGCAGCCCGCAGCATCAAGCTTGACCTTCAGCCCTTCACCCTGGTGGGTGCAACGACACGCGCAGGCATGCTCACCAACCCACTGCGAGACCGCTTTGGCATTGTCGGACGTCTCGAGTTCTATTCGGCAGACGACCTCTCCATCATTGTGCGGCGATCGGCCGGGCTCCTTCAAGTCACCATCGATGACGATGGAGCGCACGAGATCGCGCGTCGCTCCCGCGGCACGCCTCGCATTGCAAACCGGCTGTTGCGGCGCGTGCGTGACTATGCGCAGGTGCGCAGCAACGGCAAAATCACCCAATCCATCGCCGATGCTGCGCTGGCCATGCTTGAGGTCGACCAACAGGGATTTGACCTCATGGACCAGCGCCTGCTGGAAGCACTCATCGACCGATTTGCGGGTGGCCCTGTTGGCCTCGACAACCTGGCGGCTGCAATCGGCGAAGACCGAGACACCATCGAGGACGTGCTCGAGCCCTTTCTGATTCAGCAGGGTTTTCTGCAGCGCACACCCAGAGGCCGCATGGCCACACCCCTCACCTGGGCCCATTTCGGCCGAGTTCCTCCCAACCCCTCGCAAGGATCGCTGGTATGACCCCTGCCCCCAACGACCTCTCCGTGCTGGCCCTAGTGCTCCAGGCGAGCCTTCCCGTTCAGCTGGTCATGGCTATTCTCGTTGCGCTCTCGTTAGCCTCGTGGACGCTGATTTTTAAAAAGCTGCGTGCCATCGGTCGTGCACGCCGAGAGTCAGAGGACTTTGAGCGCGAGTTCTGGTCCGGGGCGGCGCTCAACACCCTGTATGAGCGGGCTCAGAGAGAGGAATTTGGCGATGGGTTGGGCCGGGTGTTCGAGGCCGGTATGCGCGAATTTCTTAAGCTCAGGCAGCAGGGTCGCAATGACTCAGCGCTCATGCTCGAGGGCGCCCAACGCGCCATGCGCGCGGCAACACAACGTGAACTGGAGACCCTGGAGCGAGGCCTGCCCTTTCTCGCCACCACCGGTTCCGTTTCTCCCTACATTGGCCTCTTTGGCACCGTCTGGGGCATCATGCACGCCTTCACGGGTCTGGCCAATATTCAGCAAGCGACCCTTGCCAGCGTAGCGCCGGGCATTGCAGAGGCACTGGTGGCAACTGCTATCGGACTCTTCGCGGCCATTCCGGCTGTGGTGGCCTACAACCGACTGGCCACCGACTTAGATCGCCTTGGCAGTCGCATTGACAGCTTCATGGAAGAGTTCTCCAACATTCTCCATCGACAGGGCTAGATCAATGCGTCGCCGCCGCCACCGCATGATGAGTGAGATCAACGTTGTGCCCTATATCGACGTCACGCTCGTGCTGCTGATCATTTTTATGGTGACCGCACCCATGATTGTCACCGGCGCCATTGAGCTGCCCACCGTGGGAAAGGCCAGCGCAGAGCCGCCCTTAGCCATCGAGGTCATCATCCGAAAAGACGGCAGCCACCACCTGCGCAAGCGGGAGACAGGCGCCAAGGAGCAAGAGGTGGCCAAAACCCAGTTGACAGAGGGTGTGCGCGCGCTCAGCCCCCAGCCCGAAACGCCCATCATCGTGCTCGCGGAGCGCGAAGTGCGGTATGAGTTGGTTGCGCAGGCGCTTGCTCAACTCCAGGCCGCTGGGGTAGGCCGCGTGGGCTTAGCGGTTCGACAAGGCAGCTAATGGCAAGGTCCAACCAAGACACCGCCTTCGGACTGGCCGGTGCACTGGTTGTTCACGGACTTCTGGTGGTCGCGCTGGTGGTGAACCTCGACTGGCTATCACTCGATCCCCCTCCTGTTCAGGCTGAGCTCTGGTCTAGCCTTCCACCCGAGCGCAGCCCGGCCGTCACTGCACCTGCCGCGCCCGATCCTGCACCGACCCCCGCACCAACGCCTGCTCCAACCCCACAGCCAGACGCTGAGCTTGCGCTGGAAAAACGCAAGCAAGAGGACAAAAAAAAGCTGGCCCTCAAACAGAAGGAGGCCGAAAAGAGAGCGCAGGCTGAGAGGCAAAAACAAACGGAGAAGAAGCAGGCTGAGAAGCAGAGGGCAGAGCGCCAACGGGAGGCCAAGCGAGAGGCCAAGCGAATCGAGAAGGAGCGGGCTGCCGAGCTCAAGCGCCTTGGGCTTGACCCCAAGGCTAAGCCTGCCGATAAGGGTAAGGACGCCGCGACCAAGGCTGGTGTTGCGACGGGGTCTGCGCGAGGAGCGCGCGCGGGTCGTGAGGCGGAATGGGCAGACCGGGTGAAGGGCTTGCTCGAGAGCCGGGTGCGCTACCGTGGTTCAAACACCAGCGACCTTGAGGTCGAGATCCTCCTGCTCCCGACAGGACAACTGCAATCCGTCCGACTGCTCAACCCAAGCAACACGCCGGTCTACGATCAGGCAGTTCTCGAAGCCATTCGCACCATGGCATTTCCCAAGCCGCCCGACGGCTTGCGCGCTGTGACGCTCAAAATGCGGCATCGGGCAGAGGGTCGGTAGCGCTAAGACTATACTGTGGCGCATGAGAATCCTGCTCACACTCCTGCTGGCTCTGCTGTCTTGGGGTGCGCTGGCCCAGACGTCCAGCGGCCTGAAGATCGACATCACCACCCGAGGGGATCGGCTCATTCCCATTGCCATGCCTGTTCCCGTGGCGGACGAAAAACTCCGGCTCTTCGCCGATACCGTTCAAGAGGTGGTCGGGGCTGACCTCAGGCGCACGGGAGCCTTTGGGTTCATGCCTACAGCAGGGCTGCCCGCCCTTCCCGAGGCGGTCGCGCAGTCACCTGAATTGTTCACTCAGTGGAGGGCGCTTGGCGCAGATGCCGTCGTTGCGTCCAGTTTAGTTCCGCTACCCGACGGGCGCGTCGAGTTGCGCTTTCGCCTGCTCGACACCAAGACCTCACAAGACCTCGGGGGCCTGGTTCTGGCGGGTGCAGCCTCAAGCCTGGATGCGCGCCGCACGGCACACCGCGTGGCAGACTTCATCTACGAAAAACTCACCGGTGAGCCAGGCTTTTTCGCCACGCGTCTGGCCTACGTTCGCCGCGAGGGCGGACAACAGGTCTTGCTCATTTCTGACTCCGACGGCGAGAACGCTCAGCCCGCATTGAAGTCGGCAGAGCCCATAATCTCGCTCACCTGGTCTCCCGACGGCACACGCCTGGCCTATGTCTCATTTGAAACGGGTAAGCCCGTGGTCTATGTGCATGAGCTCGCCACTGGGCGCAGATCCGTCGTGGCCAATCACCGCGGCAGCAACAGCGCGCCAGCTTGGTCGCCGGATGGCAAGCGTCTGGCCGTGGTCCTCACGCGCGATGGCAGCTCCCAAGTTTATCTGGCCAACCCAGATGGCACCAACCTCAAGCGCCTGACCCGGGGCAGCTCCATCAACACCGAGCCCAGCTTCTCTGCCGATGGGGAGTTCGTCTACTTTACCTCTGACGGCGGCGGAAGCCCTCAGGTCTACCGAGCGAGTGTGAGTGGTACCGAGCCCCCCCAACGCATCACATTCGAGGGCAGCTTCAATGCACGTCCTGTGGTGAGCCCTGATGGCAAACACCTGGCTTACATTGCCCGACGTGAGGGGAAGTTTGTAGTGGCTATGCGCAATCTCACCGACGGCATGGAGTGGCTTGTAAGTTCTGGCCCCAAAGACGACTCCCCAAGCTTCTCGCCCAGTTCAAAATGGGTCATTTTCTCAAGCCGTACCAATGGTCGCGATTCCCTCTCGGCAGCCTCTGTTGACGGAAAGGTACGCACCCGGATCAGTCTCGATACCGGAGGAATCAGAAGCCCTGCATGGGGGAGGTTGCCGCAATGAAGATGGGTCTTCGCCAAATATTAGTCTCGGGGCTCGCATTGGGCCTAGCTGCCTGCTCAAGCGTGAGCCTCGATGAGAACGCGCCCAAGGGGCCCGCACCCATCGTGTCTGCTGGACAGCCCCCTGCAGCGCAGGCTGCAAAAGATGCCAGTGGCGAACAGACATCGAGTGCGATACCGCTGCCCAAAGGTGCCCGCGGTCTAAGCACTGTGCCTGCATCCGAGCTTCAGGCTGCCGGGTTTACTGCCGATGGCCGTGCCAGTGTGTATTTCGAATTCGATCAGTCTGTGGTTCGACGGGCCGACCAGCCTATTGTGGAGGGCGCTGCTGCGCTCCTGAAGGGTCGAATCGATCTCCAGCTCAACATCGAGGGCAACACCGACGATCGCGGCACCTCTGAGTACAACATCGCTCTTGGCCAACGCCGTGCAGAGACCATCAAGCGAACGCTGGTAATCCTGGGCGTGGACGAGGGTCGAATTGAAGCCACAAGCAATGGTGAGGAAAAGCCGCGCAATCGGGGCAGTCAGGAATCAGACCATGCGGAGAACCGACGTGCCGACCTCATCCTGCGCTAAATCCATTCTGCTCACGCTGCTCATGGTGGGCCTGCCCGCGCAGGCGCAGCTCTTCTCCGATGACGAAGCCCGCAAAGCCATCATCGCGCTGCGGTCCGAGGTGCGTGCCAAGATTGCGGAGCTCGAGGCAAACCATCTTCAAACCGAGCAGGCGCTTCGACGTCAGATCGAGGCCAGTGCCAACGGTCAACTCGAACTCGTGCGTCAGCTGGAACAATTGCGCGCAGAGCTTGCAGAGGTGCGTGGCGCCGTGGAGCGCGCGAGCCAAACGGGCAATCAAGCGAAGAGTCAGCAGAAAGACCTTTTCCTGTCACTTGAGTCCCAGATCAAAACCTTAGACGCGCGCCTCGCACTGCTTGAGCCCCAGCTCATGAAAATCGATGAGGTCGACCTTCTCGTGAGCCCAGCAGAGAAGACCGCCTTTGAGACGGCAGAGTCATTGCTGCGTGGGAGTGACCTTGCAGGTGCATCTCGCGCCTTCGATCAGTTTCGGCGTCAGTACCCTGGGTCTCGGCTTATGCCCTGGGTGCTCAACGCCATTGGCAATACACGTTATGCCCTTCAACAATATGCGCCTGCAATAGACGCACTCGAGGAATTGGTCAAAGAATTCCCGACGCACACACGCCTGCCCGATGCAATGCTCACACTGGCCGCAAGTCAAGCCGAGAGCAAAAAGGTGGCTGCTGCCCGCAAAACCCTAACCGACCTGCGCAAGCGCTTTCCCAACACAGAGCAAGCCAGCCTTGCATCGAAGCGACTCCGAGCCCTCTCGAGCAACAAGAAATGATAGAAATCGAGGAAGCCCAGCTCCTCGCGCAGTGGGTGGTCTGGGGCGGCGTCATCATTGGGGTGGCAGTCGGCGCACTCTCTCAAGCGACCCGTTTCTGCACCCTCGGGGCCATTGCCGATGCCCAGACCATGGGTAACTTCGTGCGGCTTCGCATGTGGGTTCTCGCCGTAGCGGTCGCTATTTTCCTGACCCAGAGCCTTGTCTTGGCTGGCTTGCTCAATGACCAAGCCAGCTTCTACACCAGCAGCCGATTGCTCATTGCCTCCCATATTGTTGGTGGCCTGCTCTTTGGCTTTGGTATGACCCTGGCCTCGGGCTGCGGCAGTCGCATGCTCATCAAGATCGGGGAAGGCAGCCTCAAGGCTGTCGTCGTCTTTCTGGTGATGGGTCTGGCCGCACTCATGTCCATTCGGGGAGCCACAGCACTGCTGCGGTCGGGCACGGTGGATCAAGCGGTAATTTTGTTGCCAAGTCCGCAAGACCTCCCCCATCTCTTGAGCGCTCCTGACGATCCAAGCTGGATGCTTCGCATGACGCTTACCGTTGTGATCACAACGGGACTGCTTGTGTTCGCATTCTGGAAAGGAGAGATTCTCCAGCGCAACTCGCACTGGGTCGGAGGACTCGGGATCGGCGCGCTCGTAGCCTTGGGGTGGGTGCTGACAGGTTGGCTTGGTTTCATCCCTGAGCACCCCGAGACACTCGAGGCTGCCTTCCTCTCCACAAACAGCAAGAGCCCAGAGAGCCTTACATTTGTCGGGCCGCTGGCGTTTAGCCTCGAGTATTTGCTCTACACCAGCGATCGCTCTCAAGCCATTACCTTTGCCATCGGGACGGTCGTCGGGCTCCCCATAGGTGCTGCAGCCAGCGCGCTCGCTCGGGGTAAGTTCAAGCTCGAAGGCTTCCAGGGTGCACAAGACCTCAGACGGCACCTGATCGGTGCAGCACTCATGGGTGTGGGCGGCGTAACAGCCATGGGATGTACCTTCGGGCATGGCCTAAGCGGGCTCTCAATGCTCGCGCTGGGCTCGTTGATTTCGATCCTCGCGATTGGGGCTGGCGCCTTGCTGGGCCTGCGCTGGCTCTCGCGCGACGATCAATGAGTGATACCATCGTCCGAGTATTTATGAAACAACCGTTCTCGCGTCTTCTACTGAGTATTGCGGCCGGTGTGCTTACGGCGGGGAGCTGCTCTGGTGTGTGGGCCAGTGCGGCCACCGCGTCTCCCGTTCAAACCTCTGAGGTGTTGCGCCTGATCGAAGACGGTCAGTCGGCACAAGCCATTGAGCAACTCAGCCAAGCATTGGCACAGAGCCCAGCCAACCTCGAGATCGCAAACCAGCTTGCGGTCGTTCTGACGGGGGTCGGTCAGGTCGACCGCGCTCGGCAGGTCCTTGAAAACGCGCTACTGGCGCACCCCGAGGCCTCGAAGGGTTTTCAGAGCCTGCGCAGCATTGCTGCCAGCCAGTTCGCTGAATCCTATGCAAAAGCCATGGGAAAGCCCGCACCGGCCAGTAGCAAACTCGCGCTCTCTGCCCAAGACCTCAGTACCGATCGCGTCAAGAAGGCAGTTCAGGTCGCGAAGGCCCGCGAGGCTGCGCGTGACACCGCGCGACCACCCGTGGCAGTCGCAGTCGCAAAACCTTCGCCCAGTGCGAAGCCTGCCTCAACCAAGGCTTTGGTCGAGCAACGCTTAGAGGCCTGGGCAAAGAGCTGGTCGTCTATGAACTTCGAGGCTTACGCCGATTTTTATGCGGAGACCTTCAAGACCAGAGCACATTCATCGCGGTCTGCATGGCTCTCTTTCAGAAAGCCACGCATTGTCAATAAGCCGAGCATTGTTGTGGGGATCTCTCAAGTAAACGTTCAGATGCAAGGGCCCGAGAGAGCGACCGTGCGTTTTCTCCAGCGGTATGAGGCCGGCAGCCTCAAGCTCAGTTCCAGGAAATCGCAGATTTGGGTGCTAGAGGGGCAAGCATGGCGGATTCAATCCGAGAGCAACTGAGCATGAGCTGCTCCGTGCTTCGTCACAAAGCGCGCTCCCTGCTCGGGTCCCTCGTTTGCCTGACCGCGCTGCTCGGCGCCTACCCTCAGGCCATCTGGGCAAACACACCCCATCGCGACCGACCCGACCCCATCCTGCACGAGGCCCTTCAGAACGGTCTCGAGGCGCGGCCAAATGAGGCGGCTGACAAAGCCTTGGAAGCGGCTGCAATCGAACCACGCTCGAGGCTCGCGCACTGGTTGCGTGCACAGTCTGTGCTCACCCTGGCCGGAAGTGCGCCACGCATCGGCAAGCCCGATCAAGACTTTATTGAGGAGGCCCGCGCGCGGCTTTACACACCGCCCCCAGGCTGGCTACCCAAGAACATCTTGAAGCTCTCTGCAGACCAGCGCATGCCGCCTTACACCCTGTTGGCAGATCTGTCTGTGTCTCGCATTTACATCTTTAAGAATGCAGCGAGCGGGCCCGTGCTCGTCGAGCAGTTTTACACCACACTTGGGCTCGAAGGCGCCCCCAAGCGCAGGGAAGGAGACCGCAAGACACCCATCGGGGTCTATCGCCTGCTCAAGGAAATCGAGAACCCCCGGGCCGATGGCTTTCTGGGGCACAAGGCCTACACCCTCGACTACCCGAACCCTGAAGACCGCAAGGCAGGTCGCACAGGCAGTGGCATTTGGATTCATGGTGTGCCTGACGAGGTGCACGTTCGCCCCCCCAAGGCCTCCGATGGCTGCCTGGCCATCTCCAATGACGACATGTTGAGGCTCAGAAAGTACATTCAGTTTGGCAAGACCCTGATCGTCATTGCACCGAAGGTGCAGTGGGCCTCTCCTGAGGAATGGGCAAGCCATTCCAAGCCGCTCATTCAGAAGCTGGCCAGCACGAGAGAGCCCGCGGCGGCACTCTTCGATGTGGCTCCAGATCGCCCCTTGGTGTCTGTGCACTCGAGCCGCGACCGACTGGTGCGCCAGTTCTGGCGCCAGCGCGACGGGCAGCTGCAATCCGTATTGCGTGAACGCCTCTAACCAGAACGCCAACCAGCGCCGGGCCCCGGGCTGGTTCTTGGTGGTGGCCTCTATCGGGGGCATATTGCTCGTGCTCTTTCAGATGAGCAATAACGAGCTCAACACCCTTCGGCCGGATCCCTCGCCCCCCGTCGTTGAGCCGACCCCTCCGCTCTGGACGCCCAGAGCTGGCACCCCTGCAGATCAGGTGGTGGCCACCCTCCCCGCGGCATCTGCACCCGCACCCAATCCCACACCCAGTGCTTCCTCGGGGCCAGTGCTTGAGGTTGCGCCTACTCCTGCGCCGCGTGCGCCTTTGCCCACAGAGCGTGTGCGTGTCGCCATCAACGCATGGGCACAGGCCTGGAGGAGCCGAGACATTGAGGCCTATCTGGCCTTCTACGACTCCAGCTTTGGGAACCGTGTGGCCTTCGCGAGGCAGAAGCAACGGGTCATGGGCCGTGCAACGTTTATTGAAATCAAGATTGCGCAGCTCAAGCTCACACCGCTCGACAATGGCGCCACCGAGGCCCGTTTCGTACAGACCTACCGTTCGGACACCTTCGAGAACCAGACCCTGAAACGGCAAATCTGGCAAGCGGGTTCAGATGGACGGCTTCGTATTCTGGAAGAGACGAGCTAGAGAGCCCGCCAAGAGGCGAAACAGCGCAAAGCCCACGACAACACCCAGCACGTCGCCCAGCATCATGAGCGCCACAGAAGTGAGGGTCATGTCACTGAACTTCGCAAAGGCTGACCAGCTCACCGCGTGATTGAGCGCGTTGAAGACAGAAGCAAAGACCCCGACCAGCAGCAGGCAATGAACGCTCGGAGCGGGGCGTCTGCTCAACAGCTTCCAGACGAGCAGATACGCCATCAGTGGCGCAAGAGCGCTTGCAAGCCCTTGTGAGACCGACATGTCGAGCGTGTCACCTAAGGTCAGCAACGAGACGGCGACCGTGCCCACAAAAATGCCCAACGCTCCTGCGAGCCCAGCCACGATCACCGCCAGCGCCCGAACAAACGCAGGAAGATAGACGAGGTGAATGCGCCCCTCCCAGAGGGTGAGGGCCTCGGGCGTGGCGAGCATGAGCTGCCAAACAACCCAATACGTAGCCGCAAACCCAAGGACCCAGACACTGGGTCGCTCCGGCCATAGGCTCTTGAGCATAGAGAGGCTCGGTCTAGGCCTTCGCCTGCATACGTCCAGCCCAGTCGTGCACCTGACGCCCGAGCTTGTCAAACAACCGTTTGGATTTGTCGGTCGGGGTGACGATACGGCGACGAGAGTCAATGGGGTCTACCTCGAAGTGCAGAAATCCCTCGCGCTCGAGCAGGCTCATGCACTTATGGAGTGTGGCGGGTGAGGCCACACCTGACTCATTAATGATGGTCTGCACGAAGGTGTGCTGCTTAGGATTGTGGTGCACCACAACCCATTCGAGCAGGCGCTGGCTGCGGTCGTCGAGGTGCTTGAGTTCGCTCTCTCGCGCAACAGCGTCGAGCAGCTCACGCAGGTTGAGCCATGCATTCATGTGTGGGTGCTCCTTTGGATTCCTCATCTTTATAGACATTACACCAATCCCTTCGCCAGAAGCCAACCTTCCAGCATTCCTTTGAGACGCGCTTGGCGCGATAAAGGTTCCTCTGACAAGAGCTGACTAACCAAACCCAAAGCCATCGAGGCATCCTGCTGCTCGCCGAGCTGCTGCTGCCGCTTAGATGCGCGCCTGCGGGCAGCTTCTGCCTGTGCACCTGCACCAATCTGGCCGAGCCATCCCGCCGCATATCGAAGCGACTTGTATGCAAGTCGCAGCTCATGACGTGCCTCTGCATTGGCCTGTTCTGGTGCAGCATCGAGGGCTGCCTCTCGACGACGAGCCCTTTTTGCGAGACGTTTGAGCTGTTCCTTTGCAAAATCAGCGGCATGAACGGCCGAGAGGCCCGGCAGGCTGCGCCCAGCTGCAAGCGCCAAGTCCAAGACAAAACGCTGGACCTCGACGGAGCGCAAGTGCGAGCGAAGGGCCTCTCGCGCGCGCTGCCGCTCCTGACCCAACAATGTGGAGAGTCGCTGTATGTCCTCGTCTTGAGGAACCAGGCGAACCAGAGGGGCGAGCACATCTTCGGCCAATACATCGCGGTCTCTTAACACGCCCACTCGGCTCGCAAGCGCCTTGCTCGCCTGCTCGAGGTCTCTCCACTCTGGGGCTGCAAGAAGCGGCCTCACCAGCTTCATGACACTGCGAAAACGCCGCAGAGCCACGCGCAACTGATGTGGCCCTTCGGATTCCTCTGTCTCGAGAATGCGTGCGATCTGCCAGCTCAAGGCCTCGACGGTCTCGCTCAGGGCCTGCTTGAATGCCAAGTCGAGTCGGTGCTGATCAGCCTTTTGAGAGATGACATCGGCCACATTGGGCCAACGCCAGCCGCCTGCCAACGCATAGCCACGGGCCGCCTTGGCGCGAGGTTCCAGTACGAGCCCCTCACCAAGCTGCTCGGTCAGCGCGCGTGCCAGATGCCAGAGGCTCTCGGGCTGCCCCTCGAGGAGTTCGATCTCAAGCTCATGGACAGCGGCCATTGCGCCATCTGGCGCAACGACATCGCCACGGTCAAACGCCAACTCCAGTTGACTCCCCTGGTAAGACACGCGCCACAGTGTTCTGCGAACGCGCGTCTCAAAGAGCGGCTCCAGGCGTGAGGCAATATCTGTGAGTGCAATACGCGACTTACCTCCGCGAGGGTCGGGCAGTTCAATCCCGGCATCGATCAAATGGATCGCGAGCGCTGGCGGTTGCGCAGAACGCACTGGGAGCGGCGCATTGAGTTCAAGTCGCTCTGACGGCCCGCGTTCGATCTTGAAGGTCTGAACCCATTGCCCGGACTCCCGGCGCAGCCGCAATCCGGCACGAGCCTTCTGCAGGTGACCCTGTGGCGTGTCGAAGTAGACTGCGCGCAAGACCTCCCGAGACGCCTGGGCAGACTTCACCAGGGGAAGCGCGGTCAGCCGTCGTGCCATAGACATGGGCACCTGCAGGCAGATTTCAGTTTCGATGCTCATAAACGTTCAGCCCAAAAACACAAAGCCCAGGACATAGCCTGGGCTTTGCGATTGACTGCGAATTAACTTACTTCTTCTTGTTGACGGCATCCTTGAACGCCTTGCCAGCCGTGAACTTGACGGTCTTGGCAGCAGCGATCTTGATGGTCTCGCCAGTGCGGGGGTTGCGGCCCGTGCGAGCGGCGCGCTTTCCGGAGCCGAAGGTTCCGAAGCCCACGAGTTGAACGGAGTCGCCCTTGGAAACGGCTTTAACGATGGTGGCAATCAGAGCACCCACGACCTCATCGGTTTTGGCCTTGGAGAGGTCTGTGGCGCCGGCCACTGCTTCAACGAGTTCTGCTTTATTCATGGTCCCTCTTTTTGAATGGGAGTTGGTGTAGGAAGCCGAAGTGTATCAATGCTTGCGGGGTTGTGTGCAAGTTGGTGATGCCCCTAAGTGCTGATGCAATGCGCCATGCTCTGGCAAGATGCGCATCATGGCTCAACTTCCCTTTGGTCACATCAAGAGTTTCGTGCGCCGCCAAGGCAAGATTACGGCGGGGCAGCGCTTGGCACGCGAGCAGTTGCTCTCGCGATGGTCGATTCCGTTTGAGCATGCACCACTTGAGTTCTCGGAGCACTTTGGCCGATCAGCACCCACCACGCTTGAAATTGGGTTTGGCATGGGGGAGACCACTGCCCGCATGGCCCAGGACATGCCAGATCGAAACTTTCTTGGGCTTGAGGTCTATCCCGCGGGTGTTGGCGCACTGCTCAAGCGCATTGAGAGCGAAGGCATAACGAATATCCGCATCATGGAGCACGATGCTGTTGAGGTGCTCGAACACTGCATTCCTGATGAGTCGCTCGAGTCTGTGCACATCTATTTTCCGGACCCCTGGCCCAAGGCGCGGCACCACAAGCGCAGGCTCATCCAACCGCCCTTCGTGAACCAGCTTGTGCCGAAGCTGCGCATCGGCGGGCTCTTGCATTGCGCAACAGACTGGGCCCCTTACGGCGAGCAGATGCTCGAGGTCCTCAGTAGCTGCACACATTTGCGAAACCGCAGTGCAACGGGCTATTCGCCCAAGCCCGATTGGCGTCCACTCACGAAATTTGAGAACCGCGGCCTGCGTCTGGGTCACCCAGTCGTAGATCTGTTGTTGGAGCGTTGCTAAACGGGCCAGTCAAACGGGCCAGTCAAACGGACCAATCCAGCCAGCCGGCCTGCCAAGTTCCCAGCACCACCAAGCCAAAGACAATTCGGTACCAGGCAAATCCCGTGAACCGGTGATGAGCCACGAATCGAATCAGCCACTTCACCACCACCAATGCACTGAGAAAGGCGGAGACCAAGCCCAACGAGAAGATGGGGACGTCGTCGAGGCTGAGTGTTTGCCAGGCTTTGAGAAGGCTGTATGCGCCTGCTGCGATGAGCGTAGGTACAGCCAGGAAGAACGAAAACTCGGTTGCAGCCTGGCGAGAGAAGCCAAAGAGCATGCCGCCGATGATGCTCGCACCTGAGCGACTGGTGCCAGGAATCAGCGCGAAAGCCTGGGCGATCCCAATCTTAAGTGCATCTCCAAGCCGCATGTCGTCGACGGTGTGCACCCGAATTGCCTGAGGTGCTTTTGCCTGGCGAGCCTCCACCCAGAGAATGACCAAGCCACCCACAATAAAGGCCGCAGCCACGGGCACCGGCGCAAACAAGTTGGCTTTAATCAGCGAGCCAAACAAGAGCCCCAGAACCGCTGCAGGCATGAAGGCAATGGCGAGGTGCACCAAGAGTGGGCTTCTCGGTGTGTCTGGGCGTTGACCAAAGCCACAGGCCAGCCAAAACCGATCGCGATACAGCCATACAATCGCGAGCACTGCACCGGTCTGGATCGCCACGTCGAATACCTTTGCGCGGTCATCATCAAAGCCCAGAGCCCAGCCGGCTAAAATGAGGTGTCCAGTCGACGAGATGGGCAGAAATTCTGTGAGCCCCTCGACCACCCCCAGAATGACAGCCTTTACTGCTTCGGGGAGGTCACGAAGCCAAGCAAGAATCTCTTCCATAGGTTGAGCATAATAAGGGAAATTCCCAATCAGAAAGCGACACCAGCATGAGCCGCATTGAGTCTTTCTCTGTTGAGCAGGCCCGCGCAAACATGATTGCGCAGCAGATCCGCACGTGGGATGTGCTTGACGATCAGATTCTCGAAACCCTGCAGGCGGTCCGGCGTGAATGCTTTGTCCCAGAAGGCTCGGAGCACCTCGCCTTCGTCGATACGCAGGTCCCCCTCGGGGAGGGTCAGTGCATGCTTGCGCCCAAGGTCGAGGCACGCCTGCTTCAGGCGCTCTCACTCACGGCCCAAGACACAGTGCTCGAAATTGGTGCGGGCTCGGGCTACATGGCAGCGCTCATGGGCCACTTGGCCCAGGCCGTGGTCTCAGTCGAGAAACGCGCAGCCCTGGTGTCGTTTGCCCAGCACAATCTGCAGCAGGCAAGTGTTTCAAATGTCAGCGTGCATGAGGGCAATGGTTTCTCCCCCGATGCGCCCTGGGCTCATCGCGAGGTAGACGTGATTGTGATTTCTGGTGGTCTGCCCAAAATTCCCGATGCATTCTTGCGCTTGCTCAAACCTCAGGGCCGGCTTTGCGCGATTATTGGTCAAGCACCCATCATGCGCGCAGTCGTCATAACGCGCGGCGCACATGGCTGGTCCGAGCAGGTGCTCTTCGATACGCTCGTGCCCATGCTTGAAGATCACCCATTCACACCTGCATTCCGTTTCTAACAATAAAGGCCCTGCCGCTATGTCCTCACTCCAACATTCCCGTCCGCGCCTTCTCCTCGCTGGTCTTGCGATTGGAGCCCTCTTTACCGCGCCCAGTGCATGGGCCCTTAGCCTCGACGAGGCCGCTGCGCTCGCGCTCAAGAATGACCCGAGCTTCTTGGCGGCAGAGCAGTCCCTGCGCGCCAGCCAGGCACGCAAGTCCCAATCCGTGGCGACGCTCTTCCCAACGCTCTCGGCCAGCGCAGCCGTTACAGATATTGGCGGCTCTGGCCTCAACGACCACCTCACGGCCCGCACGCTGACTGCTCGGGTCAGCCAGCCAGTCTTCAATATGGCTCTGCTCAAAGGTGCGGAGCAAGGCGTGCAGCAGCTCCTCGCGGCCGAAGCCATCTTCGCAAACGCCCGGCAATCCACCCTCATCAAGGTGGCCTCTGCTTACTTCGATGTGCTGGTTGCGCAAGACAACCTGGCCACGGTTCGCTCCGAGAAAAAAGCCATCTCCGAGCAGCTCGAGCTCGCCAAGCGCAGCTTCGAGGTAGGCACCTCCACGATCACGGACCAGCAAGAGGCACAGGCTCGGTTCGATCTCATCCAAGCGCGCGAAATCGAGGCCACGAACACGCTCGAGCTGCGCCGCAATGCCTTGGCGCTCATCACGCGCACCCCCTTGCCTGCAAGCCTCGCCGGCATTCGTGGCGCCATCAAGATTCCCAGCCCACAGCCGCTCGATGTCAACGCCTGGATTGACCAGGCGCGTGCCAGCGGTCTGGGTGTTTTGCGCTCACGTGCCGACCTCGAGACCGCCAAGCTCGAGACCAGCCGGCGCTCCGCGGGGCATCTGCCCACCGTGCAGCTCTTCGGTAGCCGCTCCCTCAACCGCGAGACCATCAGCCCCGACAGCCGCACGGACTCCACCACGGTGGGCGTCGAGGTGGCCATTGGGTACAACCTCGGTGGCCTAGTGAGTGCTCAGGTCCGCGAGGCCATTGCGGGTGAAGGCCAGGCAGATTTTGCGCTTCAAGGTGCCCTGCTCTCCGCAGAGCAAGACACGCGGGCTGCCTTCTTGAATGTCGTGGGAGGTTTGGCGCAGGTCTCTGCACTCGAGGCTGCAGAGCGCTCGAGCCAGCTCGCACTGGACTCCAACAAGCTGGGTTACGAGGTGGGCGTGCGCATCAATATCGATGTGCTCAACTCCCAGCAGCAGCTGTTCTCCGCGCAGCGCGACCTTTCTCGCGCACGCTACGAAACCTTGCTCTCAAGCCTTCGGCTCAAGGCCGCTGTGGGAGGCCTGCAGCCTGCTGACCTCGAGGGCATCAGCGGGCTCATGCAATCCAAGTAAGCCCGCTCAGAGTAAGCCCAGTTCGCGCAGCGCGGCCAAGCTGCGCTCGGTGGCCCCGCGGTGTTGCTCAGCATAGCTGCGGGCTAATGCCCCTCTTCGCATACGCTCCGCCTCATTGCCGAGCCAGTCGTGCACCACGCGAACTGCCGCGGGCGCATCGGCCACCTGCTTTGCTGCATCGACCGTCAGCATCTGGCGAGAGACCTCGGGGAAATTGAACATGTGGGGACCAAAAACAACCGGCCTGCCCTGAGCACAGGCCTCAATGGGATTCTGCCCCCCCAAAGGTAGCAGGCTACCGCCCATGACCACGAGATCGCTCATGGCAATGTAGGCCTGCATCTCACCTAGGCTGTCTCCCACCCACACGTCGACATCGGCCCCAACTCCCAAGTCGCTCTCGCTGCGACGGCCCACAGTCAGACCCGAAGCACGGGCCAGATCCACCACCCGATCGAAACGCTCCGGATGCCGGGGCACCACAACCAAGAGGGTGGACGGTGGAGGGTTCGCAACCCAGTTTGCAAAGAATTCGGCTTCCTCGTCGTCTCGACTACTTGCAAGCAGAACCACATGCTTGCGCGTGGTGTACTGCGTGCCTGATGCACGCCAAGCCTCGCCTCGCGCCACCTGATCCGCCGAGACCGCAAGGTCAAACTTAAGACTGCCGGTGCGACGAATGGTGGCGGTCGGACTGAGCGCTCTAAACCGAGCGGCATGCTCGTCGGCCTGCGCCAGAATCAATCGAAGCCGACTCAAAGCGGGCGTCGAAATCCAGGACAGGCGCTGCATCTGATGAGCGGAGCGCTCGGAGAGTCGGCCATTGACCAAGACCATGGGAATACCCAAACGTTCAGCCTGAAGCAGCAGCTCCGGCCAGAGTTCAGTTTCCATCAGCAGCCCGACCGTGGGTCTGGCCCGCTGCAGAAAAGCCCGCACGGCCCAGGGAACGTCGTACGGCAGATACGCCTGAAACACACGGGTATCGAGCTCCTGCGCAAACAAGCGAGCGCCCGTTGCCCGACCGGTGGGCGTGGTGTGGGTGATCAGGACCTGTCCCTCGGGCGTGTCGTCAAGCCAAGACCGAAGTAAAGGGTAGGCAGCCTGTGTCTCGCCCACCGAGACAGCATGCAGCCAGATCAGCGGGCGCGTCGACTGGGGCACCGTTCCCCAGAATCGCTCAGCCCAATGCCTGCGATACGCGCCGCCCTTTATCCAGAGTCGCACGGCCAGCACAGGCAGCAAGGCCAGCCATAACAATCGGTAGGCGAAATGAGCCAAGGGGTCAGCTGTCCTCGCCATCGAGCGGCTCGCCCTTTGGCAACACGCCCATCTCCGTGAGTGCACGCAGAATGGACTTGTGATGAATATCATCCCCCGAGAGGGTCATGCCACGATGCGTCCAATCCACATGGAATCGATCACTGACAGAGCCCGTCATGAGGGCCACTGTGTTCTGCCCCATGCCCGCTGCCCAATGGGTCAGGCCCGTATCGACCCCCACCACCGCCCTGGCATGCTGCAACACGCCCGCCAGGTCCCGCAGACTGAGGGTTGGCAGAAGACGGCCCTCGGAGGCCCTTGCAATCGCGAGACACTCCCGACGGTCATTCTCGCCATAGGCGGGAATCACGGGGCTCAGCCCACGACGCTTGAGTGCTTTGCCAAGCGCCACCCACCGATGCTCCGACCAGGTCTTGGTCTTTCGCCCGGAATTCACCACAAAGACCACCCAGTTGGGTGACTCGTGTGGGGACGCACCAATACGGCCACAGACCTCGGCGAATTCCTTGGCCATGACGCCGATGGCCACCATGGACCCAGAGAGCGGACGGTCTAAACAGGTGTAGCCAAGCGCTTTTGAAAAGAGCGTGCGTTGGCGCTCGACCGCATGGCGCTCGTAAGGCACATCGACGGTATGGTCCAGGGGAAGTGAGGCCAACATCGAGGAGGAAGAGCCCTGTCCAAAGCCCCATCGCCCACCGTCACCGGTCTTCACCTTCGCTGCAATCAGCGCACTGTGGCGTGCACCCTGCGCATCAATGACGTAGTCATAGTGCTCATCGCCCACCGCACTCAGCTGCCGCAGAAAATCATCCCAGCTGCTCAGGTCCCAAGGCCGGCCCCGTGCTCGGTCAATGCCCACGCGATAGACCTTGTTCACGGCTGGAGACAGCAGCGGAATGGCTGCAAGGCGCTCCTCTGCCACCCAATCAATCTCAAGATCGGGGCGCTGGTGTTTCGCCTCGGCCACTGCAGACAGACAGTGCACCATGCCACTCATGGTGCCTGTTTTGATCACCAGTGCCTTGGGCATGGCAGCAGCTGCTTCAGAACGGCAGCACGAGCTGCGAGTTCAAAGACAGAAGGCTTGCGCGAAACTCGGACTGTATGCGGGCCAAGGCTGTATCGCTCTGCGCCTCAAACCGCAACACCACCACGGGTGTTGTGTTGGATGGACGCGCAAGGCCAAACCCATCGGCATACTCCACACGAATGCCATCAATTGTGGTGCGCGAGACCGCACTCGGAAACACACCGGTCTGCGTCAAATCGGCCACCAAGCGATGGTTCTCGCCCTCTGCAGTTTTGATCTGCAGCTCTGGTGTGGAACGCGCATTGGGCAGTGACTCCAGCAACGCGGATGGATTGTCCTCGCGAGAGAGGATCTCGAGCAGGCGAGCCGCTGTGTAGAGTCCATCATCAAACCCGTACCATCGGTCATTGAAGAAAATATGGCCACTCATCTCACCGGCGAGCGGTGCACCCGTCTCACGCAGCTTCGATTTGATGAGCGAGTGGCCCGTACGCCACATGAGGGGCTGCCCCCCGTGGTCCGCAATGTCTTGTGTCAGCAGTCGGCTGCACTTGACGTCATAGATGATCTGAGCGCCAGGGTGTTTGGCCAACACCTCTCTGGCATAGAGCATGAGCTGACGATCCGGAAAAATAATCTGCCCCGAGGCTGTGACCACACCAAGGCGGTCTCCGTCTCCGTCAAAGGCCAAGCCCAGATCCAGCCCCCGTTCATGAATGACACGCTGGAGGTCTTCGAGGTTGTGGGGGTCTGCAGGGTCTGGGTGATGGTTCGGGAAGTTTCCATCTATTTCGCAGAAAAGCTCAGTCACCTCACAGCCCAAGGCACGCAGCAGCAGGGGGCCCAGCTCACCCGCCACACCGTTACCCGAATCGACGGCAATGCGCAGCGGGCGCGCCAAGGCCACATCGCTGGTGATTCGGCCGAGATAATCGGACCGGACATCACGCGCAGTGGTGCTGCCCTTACGAAGACCCTGGGCAAGGAATGCCTCCACGCGGCCGTCTTCAAGACCAGCCCGCAGGCTTTGAATCTCGTCTCCGGCCAGGGTCCTGCCACCGAGCATCATCTTGAGCCCGTTGTAATTCGGGGGGTTGTGGCTGCCCGTGATCGCCACACCCGTGCCTGTGCCCAGCAGGTAAGTGGCAAAGTAGACCAGCGGCGTGGGAACCATGCCAATGTCGATCACATCGATGCCTGCCTCTGTGAGACCAAGCGTAAGTGCAGCCTGCAGCCGAGGGCCTGAGAGTCGGCCGTCTCGACCCACCACGCAGCGGGTCTGACCATCGAGTGTCATCAGCCAGCCCAGCGCATGGCCAATCTGCCGCACGCCTGGTTCCGTGAGCGTTTCGTCAACCACGCCTCGGATGTCATACGCCTTGAAAATCCCTGAAGGGGGAACGGAGGGGGGAAGGCCGGTCTGCATGAGGTGCTCCTGCATGGGGATGCGCATGATGAAGGCCTCCCTGACGGGGAGGTCGCTTTTATTTTACGATGGCCTCATGGCGACTTATGCAATTGGAGACATTCAGGGCTGTGCGGACAGCCTCAAGGCCTTGGTGCACCAGCTCAAGATCAAACCAGGCCGCGACACCCTGTGGTGCGTGGGCGACCTGGTCAATCGCGGCCCGCAGTCTGCAGAGGTCTTGCGACTGATTCGCGACGCCGGCCCCCACGCCATCAGTGTGCTGGGCAATCACGACCTGCACCTGCTCGCAGTCGCCTGCGGCGCCCGCAAGGCGGGTGCGTCCGACACCCTGGGCGATGTGCTGGCTGCACCCGATGCAGCCGACCTATTGCACTGGCTGCGTCACCGGCCCCTTGCACACGCGCAGGGACAAACACTGCTGGTCCATGCGGGAGTGCTGCCCAGCTGGACACTCACCGATACCCTTCGCTACGCACAAGAGGTCAGTAATCGGCTGGCCAGTGACCATTGGCAGGAATTTTTGTACGAGATGTACGGCAACAGTCCAGCCCACTGGCGCGACGGCCTCACGGGGCAGGCGCGGCTCAGAGCCATTGTGAACGTGCTCACCCGCATGCGTTACCTCGATCGCACCAGTGGCGACCTCGAGTTCAAGTGCAAGCTCAGCCCCGCACTGGCGCCTGCCAACCTTGTGCCCTGGTTCGACATGCCGGGTCGCAAAACCACACGGCAGACCGTGGTCTTTGGGCATTGGTCAACGCTGGGTGTTCAGCTGCGTCCCAGGCTCATTGCACTGGACTCTGGCTGTGTCTGGCAGGGCTATCTCACTGCAGTGCGGCTGGACGATCGGGTGCTGTTTCAGCAGGTGGGCTTGGAGCATTGAGCCGAAGCGGCCCGGCGATGATCGGGTAGAGGGCATGGGCCAGGGCGCGCCGGTCGGGATTGGCGTCGCCATGCACCACGTGCTGTGCATCCACGGGCCGATGCAGAATCGGATTCGCAGTGAGTCCTCGTGCGCTCATGATCGCCACAATCGACTGCACCAGGCTCATATCACCAATGTATGCAGGAATGGTGGTGGGCTGCCCGTCTTGAAAATAGCGCAGCGTGAGCGGCCTCATGGGCAGGCTGGGCCTGTGTTCAATGAGCGCAAAAAAGTTGGGGTAAAACTTGAGCACCGTATGGCCATCGCTGGTGGTGCCCTCTGGGAAGAACATGATGCGTGCACCGTGATCGAGCCTGACCTGAGCCTCGTTCATGACCTCTTTAATGGCTGATCGTCGTCCGCGCTCGATGTAGAGCGTGCCCGATGCAGTCACGAGCGGACCAATCACGGGCCAGGTCCGAATGTCAGACTTCGCAATAAACGTGATGGGCTCGAGCGCCTGCAGAACAAAAATATCGATCCATGAAATATGGTTGCTCACGACAAGGCATGGCGTCGGAAACTGCACGTCGCCCTCCGGCATGAGCCGCACACCGCAGAGCCCAAGAACCCCACGCGCAAATATGCGCAGGCTCTGCTTGCGGCCGGCTGGGCCCATGAGCCGCAGGCCCGTGAGCGCCCAGAACAGGCCGAACAACACCCAACAGGTTAGAGCTGGCAGCCGCCAGGCCAGTCGAAGCACCCGCATGATCAGGTCGTCGTGAGTCCCTGGCGATACACCAGACGTCCGTCCACCAGGGTCGCCTTCACGCGACCTTCGAGCTCGCGCCCAATGAAGGGGGTGTTGCGCCCCTGGGTGTGCAGGGTGTCGGCAGTGATAAGCCACGGCTCCTGAGGCGCATAGAGGCAGAGGTCGGCCTGCCCCCCCTCACGAATCTCACCCGCATCTCGCTTGAGAATACGAGCGGGTCCGGTGGTGAGCAGTGCGAGGGTCTTCTCAAGCGCCACCTTATGATCGCGTGCCCAGGCCATGGTGAGCGGCAGCAGCAGCTCGAGCCCGATCACACCCGGCTCAGCCTCACCAAAGGGGAGCTGCTTGGCATCGTCATCGACCGGTGAGTGGTCGGAACAAATGGCATCGAGCGTGCCGTCCTGGAGCGCAAGCGCAATGGCCTCTCGGTCCCGCTGACTGCGAAAGGGTGGGTCTACACGGCAGTTGCTGTCGTAGTCGCCAATATCGAGGTCGGTCATGTGCAGGTGATGAACCGCCACATCGGCGGTGATGGGCAGCCCCTCAGCCTTGGCCTTTCTCACCAACTCAAGACCTGCTGCCGATGACAGTCTGCAGAGGTGAAGCCGAACGCCCGTCTGCCGCACCAACTCAAAGAGGGTGTAGAGACGAATGGTCTCGTTGGCAACCGGCACGCCGGGCAGGCCCATGCGACCCGCAGTGGGCCCACTGTGCGCCACGCCGCTGGCTCCAAGCCAAGGATCGCGGGCGTAGGCCCAGACGGTGTAATCAAAGGTCTTGGCGTACTGCATGGCCCTGAACAAGACCTGGGTATCGACCAGCGGGTGCGTGGACTGCGAGAAGCCCACACAACCCGCCTCGGTGAGCTCAGCCATTTCAGTAAGCTGCTCACCCTTGAGCCCTGCGGTGAGCGCGCCCAGCGGATGCACATGGGCCTGAGCCAGCAGCCTCGCGCGGTGCTTGAGCATTTCCACCAGACCCGGCTCATCGAGCGGTGGATCGGTATCGGGTGGGCAGACCAATCGGGTTACACCGCCAGCGATGGCTGCACGCATCTCGGATTCGAGCGTGGCCTTGTATTCGAAACCAGGCTCACGCAGCCGCGCAGACAGGTCGATGAGGCCTGGCAGTACCCACAGGCCCTCCGCTTCAAGTGTGTGCATGGGCTCAAAGCCCGCAAGGCCAGCGCCCGGAGCAGTCATGGCCCGAATGCTGCCGCCTGCGATGTAAACGTCGCGCGCTTCAGTGCCCAGAACGAGCCCACCACGAATCAGGATGTTGGGAAAGGATTGGCTCATGCGTGGGTCCGATTCAGAATGCTCATCACGGCCATGCGCACCGCAATGCCAAAGGTGACCTGATGCAGAATGACTGACCGCGCACCATCGGCCACCAGCGAGTCAATCTCCACGCCTCGGTTCATGGGGCCAGGGTGCATCACAATCGCATCGGGCTTGGCCACGCGAAGCCGCTCCTCGGTGAGCCCGTAATGCTTGAAGTATTCCTGCGGGCTCGGCAGCATGGCCCCGCGCATGCGTTCATTCTGCAAGCGCAGCGCAATCACCACATCGACGTCTGCAAGGCCTTGCTCCAGATCGGTGTAGGGTGTGACGCCCATCTCGCGCAGCCCCGAGGGCAGCAGGGTCAGGGGCGCAATGACGCGAATGTCGGGAACGCCCAAGGTCGTGAGGGCATGAATGTCTGAGCGCGCCACCCGAGAGTGCAGTACGTCGCCCACAATGGCCACCCGCAGATTCTGAAACTCGCCCTTGAAGTGGCGAATGGTGAACATGTCGAGCAGGGCCTGGGTGGGGTGGGCATGACGCCCATCGCCTGCGTTCATGATGTGGATATGAGGAGCCACCTGATTCACATGCCGCGCAATGAGGTAGGGCGCACCGCTCTGGGCGTGTCGCACCACAAACATGTCTGCCTTCATGGCCGCAAGGTTGTCGATGGTGTCTAGCAAGGACTCACCTTTGGCGGTGCTCGACTTGTTCACATCGAGGTTGACCACTCGGGCTGCAAGCTTGGTGGCTGCAATCTCAAAGGTGGTTCGGGTGCGGGTGGAGTTCTCAAAGAAAATATTGAAAATGGTCTTGCCGGCAAGGAGGTCGGCATTGCGCACCTCCATGCGCTCAAGATCAACGAAATCGCGCGCGTGGTCCAAGACCTGCAGCATGACGGCTCGCGGCAGACCCTCGGTCGAGAGCAGGTGGTTTAACTCACCGCGTGCGTTGAGCTGGATGGACTTTGGCATTCAACAACCCTTGCAGAAGTATGGCCGCGGCCTCGGCGTCGATCTGAGCCTCGCCTGGCGCCAGTGCGGAAGTGTATCGCTCATCCTCAAGAATGACCGGCTTTGAAAAGCGCCCCTCAAGCTGACGAGCAAATCGCTCGCAGCGCTGGGCAAACGGGTGTGTCTGACCATCGGGGTAGACCGGCAGGCCCACCACCAGCCCACTGGGCTGCCACTCCTGGATGAGGGCCGCAATGGCAGCGAACCGTTGGGCGATGGGCGTACTGGCCACCACCGTGAGTGGCCGAGCGCCGCCCGTGAGGCCATTGCCAATGGCCACTCCAATTCGCTTTTCTCCAAAATCAAAGGCCAGCAGAACGCCAGCCAGAACATCAGGCGTGACCAACGGCCCCAGAGAGGTTGACCGGGTCAACCCCCAGCGAGCGAAAGGCCGCGCCCATGCGCTCTTCAATGGGCAGGGAGAACAGCAGTTCATGGTCGTGAAGCGGAACCGTGAGCCACGCGTTGGCTGCAAGCTCGGCATCGAGCTGTCCCTCGGACCATCCGGAGTAGCCCAAGGCCACCATGAGACGCTCGGGACCCTTGCCATTGGCAGTAGCCTCGAGAATGTCGCGCGAGGAGGTGAGGCCAATGCCGCCCGTCATGGCCAAGGTGGAGCTCCAGCTGCCCTTGGGCTCATGCAAGACAAAACCGCGGTCTGTCTGGACGGGACCACCCAGCAGAACCGGCGTATCTTCCAAGGGGTGCCCTTCGAGACTCAGGTCGAGCCGGGTAAAGAGCGTGCCCAGCGTCATTTCGGAGACGCGGTTAATGACCAAGCCCATGGCGCCTTTGGGCGTGTGCTCGGCGACGAAAACCACGGAGCCACCGAACTGCGGGTCGGTGAGCGAAGGCATGGCCACCAACAACTGACCAGCCACCGAGGGAAAGACCTCACCGTCTTGGGTCATTGGGACCTCCTCGTCCGCCTGTTCCAAGGCATGATTGAATTCTTCGGTCCAGAGTTGACCCATGCGATGGATTCTATCAGCCCTTTTTTATGCGCCACACAACCCCCTGCAGCTTAGTCTGGATTCGCCGCGACCTTCGCCTCGATGATCACGCCGCGCTGGCCCAAGCCTTGCGCTATCCCGAGCCGGTGGCGGTGGCCTTTGCGTTTGATGAGGCCATTCTGGCGCCGCTGCGCAGCCACCCCCAGGCCCTCCAAGAACATGGCCTCACGGTTGATCGCCGTGTGGCCTTCATTCACGCGAGCCTGGAGGAAATTGACCAAAGCCTCGCCAGCATGGGCAGTCGACTCTTTGTGCTTCACGGTCATGCGCAGGCCGGCATTCCCGAGCTCGCTCAGTCGCTCAAGGCCGTGCGTGTGGTCTGCGCGCACGATGACGAGCCCCAGGCCCGCAGCCGAGATGCTGTGGTTGAACAGGCGCTCGCTGCGCAGGGCATTGCATTTGAAACCGTGAAGGACCACTGTGTCTTTGAGCGCCAAGAGGTGTTGACGGGTGCCGGCAAGTTCTTCTCTGTATTCACACCGTACAAAAATGCATGGCTCAAGCGCCTTGCAGCGCAGTCCCAGGCCATCGAACCCCACGAGACAACGGATCTTGCAGACCGGTGTGTGCCCGCGCCCGAAGGGTCCACCTACCGTCTGCCGAACCTTGGGGACATGGGGTTTGCGGCAGTTGAGGACCTCGCTGCCCTCCGGCCCGGCCCCAGCGGTGCGCAAGCGCTGCTGACTGACTTTCTGCCGCGGCTTGGACGCTACAAAGAGGCACGAGACTTCCCCGGCAAGCGCGGGCCGTCTTACCTATCGGTGCACCTGCGGTTCGGAACCATCAGCATTCGCCAGCTGGTGCGGCAGGCTCAGGCCGTGATTCAGAGCAGCCCCTCCGAGGCCGAGGGCGCGCAGACCTGGCTCTCAGAACTGATCTGGCGCGACTTCTATATTCAGATCCTCTCCAACGCGCCGCATGTAACGCAGGGCGCATTCAAGCCGGAGTACAACCAAATCGAATGGCTTGAGGCAGGCCCCGTGTTTGAGCACCGATTTGCAGCATGGTGCGAGGGCCGAACGGGCTACCCCTTGGTGGATGCCGGCATGCGTCAGCTCAACACCACGGGCTACATGCACAACCGTTTGCGCATGGTGGTGGCCAGTTTTCTCACCAAGGATTTGGGCATTCACTGGCAATGTGGTGAGCGCTACTTTGCGCTGCGCCTAAACGACTTTGACCTGTCCGCCAACAACGGCGGCTGGCAGTGGGCGGCCTCAACCGGTTGCGATGCACAGCCCTACTTCCGCATCTTTAACCCGGTGAGCCAGAGCGAGAAATTCGACCCCAAGGGGCAGTTCATCCGGCGGTATGTGCCTGAGTTGGCCAGTCTGCCCGATGCGGCTATTCATGCCCCATGGGAAACGGGGCCCCTAGTACTTGAGCAGGCTGGCGCGCGATTGGGCGAGGCCTACCCGCACCCGGTTGTGGACCATGCCCAGGCAAGGGCGGAGACGCTGGCCCGGTTTGCCGTGGTGAAACGCGCCTAGATTTCCACCATCTCGAAGTCAGATTTCTGGGCCCCACATTCGGGGCAGGTCCAGGTAATGGGAACGTCCTCCCAGGCGGTTCCGGGGGCGATCCCCTCTTCGGGAAGACCCGCAGCTTCGTCGTAGATCCAGCCGCAAATCAGGCACATGTAGGTTTTCATAAACGTCCTGCCACTAAAATTGACGCCATTCTATCGTTGAAGGGCCTTTCCCCCATGATCCAGCGCAATGTTCCTCAGAGTGAAGCCCTGTTCGCCCAGGCCCAGCAGACCATCCCCGGGGGCGTGAACTCTCCGGTACGGGCCTTCCGTTCGGTGGGTGGCACCCCGCGCTTTTTTGAGCGCGCCCAGGGACCCTTCCTCTGGGATGCAGACGGCCACCGCTACGTAGACACCATCTGCTCGTGGGGGCCGGCCATCGTGGGCCACGCCCACCCCAAGGTGCTCGAGGCCATCTCGAAAGCGGCTGCACACGGCCTATCGTTCGGAGCGCCCACGCGCGGAGAAGTCCAGCTTGCTGAATGGGTGCGAGCGCACCTGCCCTCTATGGAAATGATGCGCCTGACTTCCAGCGGAACCGAGGCCACCATGTCCGCCATTCGGGTTGCACGAGGCTATACCGGGCGCAGCAAAATTGTGAAGTTTGAAGGCTGCTACCACGGCCACGTCGACAGCCTGCTGGTGAAGGCCGGCTCGGGCCTGCTCACCTTCGGAAACCCAGACTCCGCGGGCGTGCCCGCAAGCTTTGCCGCGGAGACCATCGTGCTCGACTACAACGACATCGCGGGTGTGGTGAGCTGCTTTAGCGAACATGGCGCGGAAATCGCGGCGGTCATTGTGGAGCCCATCGCCGGCAACATGAACCTCGTGCGCCCACTTCCCGGGTTTCTCGAGACGCTGCGAGACCAGTGCACCCAGCATGGCAGCGTGTTGATTTTTGATGAGGTGATGACCGGGTTTCGTGTGGGAGCCCAAGGTGTACAGGGCTTAACCAACATCCAGCCTGACCTCACCACCCTGGGCAAGGTCATTGGTGGCGGCATGCCCATGGGTGCGTTTGGTGGCCGCAAGGACATCATGCAGGTCGTGGCGCCTCTCGGCCCGGTCTACCAGGCCGGCACACTCTCGGGCAATCCAGTTGCTGTGGCAGCAGGCCTTGCCACCCTTGAACTGGTCTCGGAGCCTGGCTTTTTTGACACCCTGGGTGCCATTACCTCTGACCTCATGGCAGGCCTGTGCGACGTCGCCCGTGAGGCAGGTGTGCCCGCCTTCTCTGCTGACAGCGTGGGCGGCATGTTTGGCATTTACTTCAGTGCGCGAACGCCGCAAACCCTTGCCGATGTCACCGCCAGTGACCGGGCTGCATTCAATCGCTTCTTTCACGCCATGCTCAATCGTGGGGTGTACCTCGCGCCTTCGGCCTATGAGGCTGGGTTCCTCTCGATTCAGCATGAGGGTGAACCGGTTGAACTCATTCTTGAGGCCGCGCGCGAATCCTTTCGGGAGAGCCTGAACCCTGCCTGAACCGTGCCTTAGCCCCGCGAACGCAACGGGCACAGGGCGCTTTGCGCCCTCCCCCAGCGGGCCGCTTCATCAGGGTTCACTGGTCACGGCCCTGGCGAGTTTTCTGGATGCACGATCACGCGAGCATCGATGGCTCGTGCGCATGGAAGACCTCGACCCGCCGCGAGAGCAGCCTGGTGCGGCCAGTCTCATTCTCGAGCAGCTGCGCGATCATGGCCTGCACTGGGACGGAGAGGTGCTCTTTCAGAGCACGCGAAATGCAGCCTACGCGCAGGCGCTCCATTCCCTCGCGCAGCGACAGCAGGTGTTTGTCTGTCGATGCACACGACGGCAATTGGAAGGGCATACCCATTACCCGGGGACCTGTCGCGAGGCGCATCTATCTGCTGATCAAGCGCCCCATGCCTGGCGACTGCGGAGCCCCTGTGGGCAGGACGATTTTGTCGTAAAACGCGCAGACGGGTTCTGGGCCTATCACCTCGCCGTCGTGGTGGACGATGCCTTCCAGGAGGTCACGCATATCGTCCGCGGCGATGACCTTGCTGCTGAACTGCCGCGACATCGCTGGCTGCAAACAGCGCTTGGATTCGATCAGCCCGAAGTTCTGCATGTGCCCGTGCTGCGCAATGCGAATGGTGAGAAGCTCTCCAAGCAGACACAGGCACCCGCGCTCTCAGGAGGCGATCGCGTGCACCGGCAGCTGCGGGACGCGTGGGATTACTTAGAGCAGGTCATGCCGAGGGCATTGATCGAACGGTGGGAGCTTGTTCATCAGGGGTTCTGAATGATGGGGGGATGTCACCCACTCTCCATCGCGACGGCGCTTTTCGATATTTTTTCTTCTCTCGAGAAGAATTGAGGGCGCACATTCATGTCTCCCATCCGCACGGAGAGGCAAAAGTCTGGCTTGAACCCACCATCAGGCTGGCGTACGCTCACGGCTTGAGTCGGAGCGAAATCGGGCAGGTTCTTTTAACGGTCTCTCAACATCAAGGGCGCTTTAGAGATGCATGGAAAAAGCACTTTCTCGGTCAGGGTGACTGAATGCTCAGACACCATGTTGATGCTCGAACTCGATGGGCCAGACACAGGTCCTCTCGCGCTCAAAGTCTCTTTTGCTGAATACCCGGAGTTCGAGCGTCAAGATCGCCAAAAAGTCTGCATGGTTCAGAGGCCTCATCCAGACCACCTCTATTGGCCTCTGCTTGATGTCGATCTGTCACTCAGTGGTTTGAAAAATCCCAGCCTTTTTCCTCTGGCATTTCAGCCAGAACGGGTCAGACGCGCCTAAATCGCGTTGCGGGGCTTTCCGCCTAAGAGCACGGCACCACTGCCCACCTTCTTGACCCCACTCGATAAGAGCGGGGACTTCGCTGCGCCTGAAGCCGGTGTAGAGGTGGGAGCGGGAACATCGGCGGCATCTTCATAGGGCATGAAGAAGAGCGGATCGGCACCGGGCGGCATGTCGAGCCCGGGCAGCTTCTCGCGCGTGAGCTTTTTGCCAATCAGCTTCTCGATATCTTGGACTAGACGCTCATCTGCAGGAGACATGACGCTGATGGCCTGCCCTGAGGCCCCGGCCCGGCCCGTTCGGCCAATGCGGTGGACATAGTCCTCAGCGGCATAGGGTACGTCATAGTTGATGACCGCAGGCAGCTCGGCAATGTCGAGTCCACGGGCAGCGACGTCGGTCGCCACCAGCACCAAGACCTCGCCCTTTTTAAATCCCTCAAGCGTGACAAGCCTCTCGTTCTGACTCTTGTCTCCATGAATGGCATCCGCAGAAATGCCTTCCTTTTGCAGTTCGCGGGCCAGGCGGCTGGCACCAATCTTCGTGTTCGTAAAGACAATGACCTGTTGAAGCTTGAGTCGCTTGATCAGCCGAACGACCGCACCCCGTTTGCTTTCGGGACGATCGACCAGGTAGACCTGTTGGGTCACGTTCTCGGCCGTCGCATTGCGTCGTGCGACCTCGACCGTGATCGGATTGTCCTTGAGGAAGGTCTTGGCGAGCTTGCGAATTTCGGGCGAAAAGGTTGCGGAAAAGAGCAGGCTCTGACGCTCGGGGGGCAAGAGGTTCACGATGCGCTGCAGGTCGGGCAGAAAACCCATATCGAGCATGCGATCGGCCTCATCAAGCACCAGCACACTCACCTGCGAGAGGTTCAGGGTCTTTTGCTGCACATGGTCGAGCAGCCGCCCCGGTGTGGCAATGAGCACCTCAACACCTGCGCGCAGTGCGGCTGTCTGGGGGGCCATGTCAACACCACCAAACACAACGGCGCTGCGAAGAGGTGAATGCTGAGCGTACTGCGCAACGTTCTGGTAGATCTGGTCGGCAAGCTCCCGCGTGGGCGCGAGCATGAGCGCACGCACGGGGTGTCGCGCGGGTGACACACTGCTGCTCGCAAACGGCATGAGCCGGTGCAGAATAGGCAGCGTGAATGCGGCGGTCTTGCCGGTTCCGGTTTGAGCGGCACCCATAACATCCGCACCTTGCATGACGTGGGGGATGGCCTGAGCCTGAATGGGCGTGGGGGTTTCGTATCCGGCATCCTGGACAGCGCGCAGGATGTCTGGGTGTAGACCCAGTTCTTTAAATTGCATCTGGCCATTATCCACGAAGACCATGCCTCCTGCCTTGCGATCTGCCTTTCCAGCTATCTTTGTGCTGATCTGGAGCACGGGCTTCATTGTGGCGCGATACGGCATGCCCCATGCCGAACCAATGACATTTCTGCTCATGCGCTTTGCCTTGGTGCTCTTGGTGCTGCTGCCCTTGGCGTGGATCTGGCGTGCGCCCTGGCCCAGCCGCGATGTGGCCTGGCGGATTGCATTGGCCGGCGTGCTCCTGCAGGCGGGCTATTTGGGCGGGGTCTGGGCCGCCGTTCGAGAGGGCATGGGTGCGGGCTTGGTCGCGCTGATCGTCGGCCTTCAGCCCATTCTCACCGCGGTCCTGGTCACCCTTAAGCGCGAGCCCATTGCCCGCAACCAATGGGCCGGCCTGCTGCTGGGCCTCGCCGGAGTGGGGCTGGTGGTCTGGACCAAGCTGAGCCTTGTGGGGCTGAGCCTCGCAAGCCTCGTCTTTGCCTGCATAGGCCTTGCAAGCATCACAGCGGGCACGCTGTATCAGAAACGGGCCTGCCCCAGCTTTGACCTGCGCACGGGCGGCATTATTCAGTACGCGGCCTCTGCTGCACTCTGCCTGCCCTTGGCCCTCGCCTTTGAGACTGGCGAGGTGAGCTGGGCCCCCGAACTGATTGGTGCACTGGTCTGGAGTGTGCTGGCCCTCTCCATTGGTGCAATCTCACTGCTCTTCATCATGATCCGCGAGGGGGCAGCGACCCAGGTCACCAGCCTGCTCTACCTCACGCCCCCAACCACCGCAATCATGGCCTGGATGCTGTTTGATGAACCGATCACAAGCCTCACTGTCCTAGGTACACTCATGACGGTGACCGGCGTGTGGCTGGTGGTTCGGCCCCAACGCTAGCGCTGTTTCAACTCCACTCAACACATAAGGACCCACCATGACCCGTGTTACGCGCATCCTCTCCGTTGGCCTTCTGGCCGCACTCCCTATGGCCGCATCTGCCGTGAGTTTTGCCAAGCCCGAGCAGGCCATCAAGTACCGTCAGTCCAACTTCTCCGTCATGGCCACGCACTTCTCCGACATTGGCGCCATGGTCAAAGGCGAGAAGCCCTTCGACGCCAAGGCTGCCGCTTTGAATGCCGACGTTGTGGCCACGCTCAGCGCCCTGCCTTGGGCTGGCTTTGGCCCCGGCACCGAGGGGGGCAAGGCCAAGCCTGCCATTTGGAAAGAAATGGACAAAGTGAAGGCCGGCGCAGCGGACTTCCAAAAGGCCGCAGCAAACCTGAAGACTGCCGCAGCCTCGGGCAACCTCGACAACATCAAGAAAGCATTTGGCGCCACTGCGCAGACCTGCAAGGCCTGCCACGACAGCTACAAAGACAAGTAAACCAGCACCACCAGCACCACAAGCCCCCAGCCCAGTCGGTCCACCCACTGGGCGAGGAGGGCCTCCATGGGGGCACCGCCC
>Ga0208009_1000022_pt1 | contig 47162 bp, 38 predicted proteins | sample Wag4_2014_7_16_FD_187364 | JGI IMG/M metagenome (GOLD analysis project Ga0208009, IMG submission 187364) | Fresh water mixed with fracking chemicals microbial communities from Ohio, USA - Utica-2 Time Series FC 2014_7_16 (SPAdes) (version 2) ...
GTGCGAAGCATCTTGAGGCTGCACTCGTTGCAGTTCGCGAAGCCGCCGCAAATGGCGAGACGATCCTCTTCGTTGGCACCAAGAAGCAGGCGCAGGCGCCCATTCTTGAGGAGGCGACGCGCGCCGGTCAGCCATACGTCATCAAGCGCTGGCTCGGGGGAATGCTCACGAACTTCAGCACGATTCGGAAGCGCCTGACGCTTCTCGAGCAGCTTGAGGCACGCGAACAAGCTGGCGAATTCGAGTTGATGTCAAAGAAGGAGGCGGCGAAGCTTCGCGACAAGCTTGAGAAGCTGCGCGGAGTTCTTGGCGGTATGCGCCGCATGCGCCGTGCACCTGGCATGGTCTTCGTGATTGACCCGAGCCGCGAGACCCTCGCCGCCGTGGAGGCCAACAAGCTCGGCATCCCAGTTGTTGGGACTGCCGACACCAACGTCAATCCAGACCAGCTGCAGTACCCGATTCCAGTCAACGACGACGCGATTAAGTGCATCAAGTTGATCTGCAAGGCGGTTGCCGACGCGGTTCTTGAGGGCGCGGCAGAGCGAGCCGCTCGACTCCCTGAACTTGAGGCGCAGGAGGCTGCAGCTGCGGCCGCCGCGGCACCAGAGAGCCAAGCGGCATCTGATGCACAAGACGATCTTGTTGCGGCACTGAGTGCGGCCGGAACGTTGAGCTTCTCGCCTGACGAGGAGCCAGCACCAACAGCCGTCCGAGACGAGAGCGCCCCAAGCGCGTAACGCAGAGCGAAGAAGAGGAGTACGTCATGGCGATTAGCGCAGAAGCGGTAAAGGATCTTCGCGAGCGAACTGGTGCTGGCTTCATGGATTGCAAGCGAGCGCTGGAAGAGGCTGGCGGAGACGTTGAGAAGGCTGTCACCACGCTTCGAGAGGCAGGGCTCGCCGCCGCTGCAAAGAAGGCTGGACGTGATGCACGTGAGGGGCTCGTCTCCTCATACATTCACACCGGTGGTCGCGTCGGCGTCTTGCTTGAAGTCAACTGCGAAACAGATTTCGTTGCGCGTAACGAGCAGTTCCAGAAGCTCGTGAAGGATATCGGAATGCAGATCGCCGGCCTCAGCCCGAGGTACGTCAGCCAGGAGCAGATTCCGGCGGATGTGCTGGCCGCAAAGCGCGCGGAACTGGAAGCTGATGAGGCGCTTGCCAAGAAGCCAGAGTCGGTTCGGGCGCAGATTGTTGAGGGCCAGCTTCGAAAGTGGTTTGAAGAGGTGTGCCTTCTCGACCAGCCGTTCCGTGATGGCGAGGAGACGGTTGGCCAGTTGATCACGAACGCGGTTGCAACGATCGGCGAGAACATCCGCGTCCGACGCTTCGTGCGCTACGCACTCGGCGAGGAGCTCTGAGCCGCGCCATGGCGAGCCACGTGGCACAGCCATGACGCCAACGCCGCGCTACTCCCGCATTCTCCTGAAGCTCTCTGGAGAGGCACTCCTCGGCGATCAGCAGTACGGCGTCGATCCGAAAGTTCTCTCATTCGTTGCTGAACAAGTCAAAAGTGTCCGCGCCTTGGGCGTGGAGGTTGGCATTGTTGTGGGCGGTGGGAACATCTTCCGGGGGATGACCGCATCAAGCGCGACTGGGATGGAGCGCGCAACCGCAGACCATATCGGAATGCTCGCGACGGTCATGAACGGGTTGGCGCTACAAGATGGGCTGGAGCGCGCAGGCGTTGAGACGCGCGTGATGACAGCGATTGAGATGAATGAGGTTGCTGAGCCGTACATCCGCCGCCGTGCAATCCGCCATATTGAGAAGGGTCGTGTGGTGGTCTTTGTTGCAGGAACCGGCAACCCGTACTTCACCACCGACACTGCGGCAGCGCTTCGCGCCGTTGAGATTGGCGCCCAAGTCATGCTCAAGGCAACCAAGGTTGACGGAGTGTATGACAAGGATCCCCACGTGCACGCCGATGCGGTCAGGATTCCAGCGATCAGCTACGGCCGAGTTCTTGTAGAGGGTCTCAAAGTGCTCGACGCGGCGGCAGTGTCACTCTGTATGGAGAACGGCCTTCCTATCGTGGTATTTGACCTTGATACTCATGAGAACGTGCTGAAGGCGGTGCGCGGCGAAGAGGTGGGCACGATGATTTCTAAGGAGGGGACCCGATGAGCGGAAGCGTTGAAGAGCGGATGGCCCGAGCTGTTGAGGCGTTCGGCAAGGACCTCGGTGGCTTTCGCACGGGGCGCGCGAGCGCGGCACTTGTTGAACACATAACGGTTGACCACTACGGCGCGAAGACACCGCTGAATCAGATGGCTGGCATCAGCGTCCCAGAGAACACGCTCCTTGTTGTGCAGCCGTGGGACCCAACCGCAATCCCCGCCATCGAGAAGGCGCTCAATAACGCCCAGCTCGGAATGACACCGGCTGTTGACGGAAACATCATTCGGCTTCGAGTCCCATCCATGACAGAGGAGCGCCGCAAGGATCTTGTGAAGCAGATGGGGAAGCGAACCGAAGAGGCACGCATTGAAATCCGAAATGCTCGTCGTGACGAGCAAGAGGCCATCAAGAAGCTCGAGAAGTCAAAAGAGATTGGCGAGGATGATTCAAGGCGTCAGCTTGAAGCCTTGCAGAAGGCGACGGACGCGAAGATTGCAGAGATCGACCGCATGGCCTCCTCTAAGGAGCGCGAGGTCCTCGAAGGTTGACCGAGCGCAGCGTCGATCGTCCGGTTGACGCTCCACCGCTCGTCCATCGTGGACCGGCGGCACAGGGCCTGCCGCGCCATGTCGCCATCATCATGGACGGAAATCGGCGCTGGGCCCGAGCACAGGGCCGTGATGAACTTGACGGTCATACCGCAGGGACCGAAACGCTGCGAGGCGTCATCACTCGTGCCGCGGAACTTGGCATTGCGCACCTAACTGTCTACGCATTCAGTCGCGAGAACTGGGGTCGTGATGACCGTGAGGTGAATCAGCTCTTCGCCCTCCTCGCCCAAACGATCGAGCGTGAGACGGCGACACTTGTAAGCAACGGCATTGCGGTTGATTTCCTTGGACGTCTTGATGAACTCCCGGAGGAGGCGGCGCAACGGATTCAACGTGCCTGTGATGCCACCGCTGCCGGGAGCGCCATGAAGCTTCACGTTGCGTTTAACTATGGTGGCCGTACCGAACTCGTAGATGCCGTTCGCACCATCGTCCGCTCAGGAATCACTGCCGAGAAGATCGACGAAGAGACAATCAGTGGTGCGCTGTATACCAGTGGGGTTCCTGATCCTGATCTCCTGATTCGAACGGGTGGGGAGGAGCGACTCTCAAACTTCCTTCTCTGGCAGACCGCGTATACGGAACTTGTGACATGGCCGGGCCTCTGGCCCGACTTCAGTGGAGCGGATCTCGAATCAGCAATGCGTGCGTACGCGGCGCGCACCAGGCGGTTCGGACGATGAGCCTGCAGCGCAGCGGCATTGCGGCGCGTGCAGTCGGCTCGCTCTTCATCCTTCCATTCGCTGCTGGCCTGTTGATTTGGCCGTACGGAACCCTTCCGCTCACTGCACTCCTTATTGTGCTCGCGGCGCGCGAAGGCGCGCAGATCGTTGGTGCAATCTCGGGTGGCGCATCGGCGGCGTGGAGTGCGGCTCTCTTGGTGGTGCCGCTCGCCGCACTTGTCGCCGTCGGCCCTGTGGAAGCGATCGCCTGCTGGGTGCTCACGCTGCTTACGCTGATCGCACTTCAACTCACTCGTGCGCTTCGCGTCAAGCGCGGGAGCGTTGCGCCATACGCTCGTTCGCTCTTCGGTACAATCGCAACGGCCGTCTGGCTCTCCCCACTTCTCCTCTTGCCGCTCTTCGGATTCCTTAGCGGAGAGACACCCGCCCCATGGATCGCGTGGCTCCTCGCAGTAGTTTGGAGTGCTGATACAGGCGCGTACCTTATTGGTCGACGGCTCGGGAAGCGAAAGCTCGCGCCACTCATCTCCCCGCGCAAGAGCGTTGAGGGGCTGATTGGGGGACTTCTCACAGCAACGGCTTTCGGTGCCGCCGCCGCCGTAGCCTGGCTAGACGCGCCACTGGTCTGGGCACTCCCAGTAAGTTTCCTTGTTGCTGTCGCCGCCGAAGCGGGCGACCTCATCGAGTCACTCTTTAAGCGCGCGGCCGGGATCAAGAACTCCGCAACCCTGATCCCAGGGCATGGAGGCGTGCTGGATCGAATTGACAGCCTTCTTCTCGCAGCGCCAGTCGCTCTCCTCGCTGCGATCTTGCTCGAAGTTGCGCGGTTCTACCTCTCTGGTAACTGATGAGCCGGCAGCGAGTCGCCATCATTGGTGCGATGGGATCAATCGGTACCCAGACGCTGCAGGTTCTTCGTGATGCACCAGACCGCTTTGAACTTGTTGGATACGCAGTTGGACGCGAGAGTGCCGCAGTAGAGGAGCTAGCAGCCGCGTACCCGGGTGCAAAACGGCTCGTAGGACTCAGTGGCGTGGAACTGAGCGATGCAATCCTTGGTGCAGCACCCGATCTTGTGGTTGCAGCTGCAACTGGGCTTGTGGGCATCCACACCACGATTAATGCGCTGCACGCTGGCGTGGCTGTTGCGATCGCCAATAAGGAGACCATCGTTGCAGGGGGTGAACTGGTAATCGGTGCCGCACGCAGCGCTGCCGCACAGCGTGGCACGTCGATCCTTGAGCGCCTGCGGCCGGTAGATAGCGAACACTCGGCCCTCTGGCAGTGTCTTGCCGGCGAATCGATGGATCGCGTGGAGCGTTTCTGGCTAACTGCGAGTGGGGGGCCCTTTCGAACGTGGGATGCGTCGCGCATCGCGAACGCGCGAATTGAGGATGCTCTGAAGCATCCGACCTGGAAGATGGGCGGAAAGATCACCATAGATTCGGCATCTCTTGTAAACAAGGGGCTTGAAGTGATTGAGGCACATCGCCTCTTTGAGGCGCCGATGGCTCGGATTTCGATCATGGTGCATCCGCAAAGCCTCCTTCACGGTGCAATAACCTTCACAGACGGTTCGATGAAGGCGCAGATCGGTGCCCCAGATATGCGCGTGCCAATTAGCTACGCGATGAACTACCCCCAGCGCAGCGAGCAGCCAGCCCGCGCCGTCAGCCTCGCTGACTTGCGAGAACTCACCTTTGAAGAGCCGGATCTGCAACGATTCCCTGGCCTTGCGGTGGCGCTTGCGGCGGGGGAGGCTGGTGGCGCGGCGCCAGCGACGCTCATTGTTGCCGACGACATTGCCACCACCAGATTCGCTGCGGGGGAGATCCCATTTGGCGGCATCCCTGCGCTTCTTCGTGATGCGTGCGATCGCTTCGGTGGACGTGCCGCTCCGGAGAGCGTGGAGGCACTCAGCAGCCTACGAGATGAGGTGCAAGCCTTCTCGGTGCAGTGGCGCCCTGCGTGATCGGGTTCTGGCCGCCCCGAGCAACCGAAGCGCAGCGGGCGTAATCTGAACGTATGACTGAGCTGCTTGCTCTCGTTGGCGGAGTCCTGGGACCCTTTCTCGTCCTCCTCCTTCTGGTCGTCCCGCTGATCGTGGTCCACGAGCTAGGGCATTTCATTGTGGCTCGTCGAAGGGGGATCGCCGTCGAGGAGTTTGGTATCGGCTTTCCTCCGCGAGTTGCGGTGCTGCATCGCGGCGCCCGCACCCTTCTCACCCTGAACGCACTCCCGTTCGGTGGCTTTGTGCGCATGGCAGGTGCCACCGAAGGGAGCAGCGAACCTGACGGCTGGGAGCGCGCTTCACTCACGTCAAAAGTGCTTGTCATGCTTGCGGGCGTCGTCGTCAATCTTCTTGTCGCGTTTGCGCTGATGTTCGTACTCGCGGGCCCACTTGCCGAGCGAGGAGAGCTCCTGCTAGCCGATGTGCAGCCGGGATCGCCAGCCGCCAACGCTGGGATCTTGCCCGGGGAACGCATCTCTTCACTCAACGGCGTTCCGTTTGACCGCTTCGAAACCCCGCTCGTAGGACTGCGCGAAGCGGCGGGGACCGATGTGCAGCTTACGATTCTCAGCAGCGCCAACGTCCCTCGTGAGATCACGCTTCGGCTACGCACCATTGAAGAGGCGGCGGATCAGGGAGTACTTGGGATCAGCATTGCTGACCTTCTCCCAGCGGGCCCACTTGAACGACCCGTGACGGATGTCGTTCGCCTCGCTGCAGCGCGGACCATTGAAGCCGGGGGAGCAATCATCGGCGGACTCGCCGATCTCTTTAGCGCACCATTTCGCAGTGCCGAAGAAGGCCCAGCACTCTCGGGGCCAGTTGGGATTGCTGTTGGTGTTGCCGGGGCAGCTGAGCGACTCGGATTCAGTGGGCTCCTTCAGATTGCCGCCCTCCTCTCTGCCAATCTTGCAATCCTGAACTTGCTCCCTATTCCACCGCTTGACGGCGGTCGAGTCGCCGCACTCCTCCTTCGTCGAGCGCTTGGCGGAGAGCGCGGAAGAAAGGTCGAGCAGGCACTTGTCACGGCAGGGGCGCTGGCGATGCTGCTCCTCTTCTTCTGGATCACACTCGGCGACCTCGCAACAGTCTTTGGCGGAGGTGCCTGATGAGTCGCAACCTCCCTGTGGTCCCACGCCCAGCCGCTGATCGGCCAGATCTGCTGCGTCCAACCCGTCGCTCAACACCGTCAGTCAGTGTGGGCGGCGTACTAGTTGGTTCTGCACATCCGATCGTGGTGCAGTCAATGACAAATACAGACACTGCGGACGCGCCTGGAACGGCGGCGCAGGTTGCGCATCTCGCGCGTGCTGGCAGCCAGATTGTGCGGGTCACGGTGAACAATGAGGAGGCGGCAGCCGCCGTTCCTGAGATCGTGCGCAGGCTTGCCGACGAGGGCGTGACCGTGCCAATTGTTGGCGATTTCCACTACAACGGCCACAAGCTTTTGGCCGCCTATCCAGCAACCGCCGCTGCACTCGCGAAGTATCGAATCAATCCAGGCAATGTTGGCACCAAGCGCCGCGATGAGAACTTCCAAACCATTGTCAAAATCGCTAATGATCATGCGAAGCCTGTCCGAATCGGTGTGAATTGGGGCTCGCTCGACCAAGATCTTCTCACTCAGCTGATGGAGGAGAATGCAAAATCTAGTGCGCCAGAGAGTGCACGAGCCGTGACGATTGAAGCCATCGTTCGAAGTGCGCTCCAGTCCGCGGATCTTGCAGAAGAGACGGGGGTGCCGCACGACCGCATCCTTCTCTCGGCAAAGACTTCGAACGTTCGTGACCTGGTTGATGTGTATCGAGAGCTTGCCTCGCGGTGCGATTACGCCCTCCACCTGGGCCTCACCGAAGCGGGGATGGGGATGAAGGGGATTGTTGCCACATCGTCTGCGTTGGCGATCCTCCTGAACGAAGGGATCGGGGACACCATTCGTGTATCGCTCACCCCAGAGCCTGGTGGCGATCGGGCCCTCGAGGTTGAGGTGGCCCAGCAGCTCCTGCAGTCGCTCGGACTGCGTGCCTTCTCGCCGCAGGTGACCTCGTGCCCCGGATGCGGGAGGACTACCAGTGTCTTCTTCCAAGAGATGGCCCAGCAGATCCAGAACTATCTCAAGTCGCAAATGCCAGTTTGGCGCGATCGTCACCCTGGCGTTGAGGCGATGGAGGTGGCGGTCATGGGGTGTGTGGTGAACGGACCAGGGGAGTCCAAACACGCCAATCTTGGTATCAGCCTGCCGGGCACCTTTGAGGAGCCGGTTGCCCCCGTCTTCAAGGATGGTGCGCTGCTGACCACGCTGCGAGGCGACCGGATCGTCGCGGAGTTCATGGAGATCCTCGACCGCTACGTCGCCGAGCACTACCCGAGCCGCTAGGCACCCCACGACACGCCCCGCACGGGGCGCTGCGGGTCCGCCTCGTGGCCGATGGCACGGTTTGAGCCTCGCTGGAGGCGTGCTATGATCCCCTCAATAACGGCCGCCGGACGAGAGACGTGGGTGACCCCCGCGTCTTTTTTTATCGGGGCTGCCAAGCGAGAAGGGAGGCAGAAATGAGCAAGGAGCTTGTTGGCGCCCTCGTACAGTTGGGTGCTGAGCGCGGAATTGATCGCGAGAGCGTGTTGCAGGCAGCAGAAGAGTCTTATGCCGCAGCCCTGAATCGCCGACACGGTGCGGCAGATATCCATGTCCAGCTCGACCCAGAGACGGGTTCGATGCGCGTCTTCCGTGCCCGTCGTGTCGTTGAGGAGGTTCTCACTCCTGGGGCCGAATGGACGCTCGAAGAGGCGCAGGCGGCCCACCCAGAGGCCGCGCTTGGCGCGCTCATTGAAACTGAAGAGATGAGTCCAGATATGGGGCGAATTGTGGCCGCACAGGCTCGACAGACCCTGCAGGCGCGACTCGTCCAGATCCAACGTGAACAGGTGATGCGATCATTCGCCGAACGCGAAGGGGAGATCCTCACTGGCGTTGTCATGCGCGTGGACCGCAGGAACCTCGTCCTCGATGTTGGGCGCGCGGAAGCGTACCTCCCATCCACGGAGCTTTCGCCGCTCGACACGTTCCGAATTGGAGAGAATGTAAAGGCGCTGCTTCTTGAGGTTCGCACCACCGTACGCGGACCCGAGATCCTGCTCACGCGATCACACAAGAACTTCGTCAAGAAACTCTTTGAGCTTGAAGTCCCGGAACTCGGCTCGGGCCTGGTCGAGATCACCTCAATTGCACGTGAGGCGGGTCACCGCGCAAAGGTCATCGTGAACGGTCACCAGGTTGGGCTTGACCCAGTCGGCACCGTCGTTGGCCAGCGTGGCGCACGCGTGCAGGCCGTGGTTGAAGAACTCGGTGGAGAGAAGATTGACATCATCGCCTTCACCGATGATCCGGCAGAGATGATCGGCCGGGCGCTCTCACCAGCTCCAGTGGTCTCTGTTGTTGTTGATGAGAACGCAAAGTCTGCAGTCGTCACCGTTCCAGAGCACGCGCTCTCACTGGCGATCGGCCGCGAAGGGCAGAACGCCCGACTCGCTGCGCGCCTAACTGGCTACCGCATTGATATCGCAAGTGACGGAACCGGTAGCCCAGCGGTGGTTGCTCCGGAAGGCGCTGAGGCGGTAGCGGTAGAGGGTGAGGCATAGGTACGCGCAGAGCGGTTGAGCGCACATGTGTGCTTTGCAAGCGGCGCTTTGCCACGCAAGAGTTGCTGCGAATCAGTCGCAACGGAGACGGAGCGCTGCGTACTGGAGAGCGTGGCGGACGCGGAGTGTGGATCTGTAGTGGCTCGCATGAGGCTGGCCTTCACGCAGGGATCCGTCAGGGCCTGCGTGGCCCGGTAAGCGATGAAGAGGCTGATGTAATCGATCAGGCGCGTCGCGCCTGGATAGAGACAACGAGCGAAAGGAGGGGAGCATGACGAAGCAGAGAAGGAGCGTGCGACCCGTTCGACCTGACCGCGCGAACCCTGAGCCGCGGCCACCAAAGCCGCTACAGGTTCACGAGACTGGAATTCTGGTGCTGCCACCGTCAATGACCGTCGGCGAACTCGCACAGATCCTCCGAGTCAACCCGGCCGACATCATCAACCCTTTGATCCGCAGTGGGGTCTTCGCCACCATGAACCAAGGAATTGATCGCGAGACAGCTGCGCTGATTGCAACAGAACTCGGGTTCAACGTGGCAGAGCCAGAACCAGAAGAGGTGGAAGAGGCTCCTACAGAGGCACCTGAGGCTCCGCCCGCGGCAACCAAGCAGATCCTCTTCGAGGAGTCGGCGACCGCTGCGCTTGAGACGCGCGCACCGATCGTTACCGTCATGGGGCACGTGGACCACGGGAAGACGAGCCTCCTCGACGCGCTACGAAAGACGACCGTGGCCGCGGGGGAGCGCGGCGGAATCACGCAGCACCTCGGCGCGAGTCTGGTGAAGCGCGGGGATCGAAGCATCCTCTTCCTTGATACTCCTGGTCACGAAGCATTCACTGCAATGCGCGCCCGCGGAGCACGCGTCACAGACATTGCCATCATTGTGGTGGCCGCCGATGACGGGGTGATGCCCCAGACAAAAGAGGCGATCAGTCACGCCCGCGCGGCAAACGTGCCGATCATCGTTGCCATGAATAAGGTGGACAAGCCGGACGCGAATCCAGAACGAGTGAAGAGCGATCTTGCTGAAGCGAACGTGCTCGTTGAGGCGTACGGCGGTGATATTCCGATGGTCGCAGTCTCCGCAAAGACGGGGGTCGGCCTTGACGATTTGCTAGACATGGTCCTTCTCGTCGCAGACCTCGGTGACTACAAGGCGGATCCGTCACGCCCCGCAATTGGCACCGTGATCGAGGCGCAACGCGATAAGGGGCGTGGTCCAATCGCAACGGTGATCGTGCAGACTGGGACCCTTCGGATTGGTGACGCGGTTGTTGCAGGGGCGATCTCTGGGAAGGTCCGCTCGCTCGAAACCACAGATGGCGCGCGCGTGAAGCTATCCGGTCCGTCCACTGCTGTCGTCATCTCTGGTCTCCCCGAGGTCCCTTCAAGCGGGGACGTCTTCCGAGTTGCCGCCGATGAGCGAGAGGCACGCGACCTCGCTGAAACCGCCAAGAACGAAGCGACCGTTGCGCGCGATGGTGGCGGCAGGGCAACCATGGAAGAGCTCTACCGACGCATTCAGTCAGGAGCTGGGAAAGAGGTCCGTGTCATTCTGAAGTCAGATGTCGCCGGCTCACTTGGCGCCATTGAGCACCAGCTAGAGAAGCTGCAGAGCGACGAGGTGCGCATCAATGTGCTCATGTCGGCCGCCGGTGAGATTACCGAAAACGACATCCTGCTCGCGTCTGCCTCTGATGCGATTGTTCTCGGCTTCACCACGACGCTCACTCCGGGCGCCCGCCGCATGGCGGACACCGAAAAGGTTGATGTCAGGCTCTACGAGATCATTTATGAACTTGCCGACGATATGAAGGCGGCAATCGAGGGGATGCTTGACCCTGAGAAGTCGGAAGTCGTTGAAGGTCGCGCGGAGGTGAAGCAGCTCTTCCCAGGCAAGGGCTTCGTGATCGCTGGTTGCGTTGTCCGCGAGGGACGCGTAACGCGCGGGGCTAAGGTTCGCCTGATGCGCGGCGGAACGGCTGTTGCCACAGACGTTGTGGAGTCGCTACGAAGATTCCGCGACGATGTGCGCGAAGTGAAAGAGGGTCAAGAGTGTGGCATTGGTCTCGGGCCAACGATCACTCTCCAAGAGGGCGACATCTTGGAGATCGTTGGGGAGCAGTCAACTCGTAGGACGCTCTAATGACGGAGCGGATGCCGCGCGTTGACGAACTTCTTCGAGAAGAGATCAGCACGCATATCTCTCGTTCGATTAGCGATCCGCGTTTGGGCTTCGTAACGGTCGTTGGCGTTGAAACGTCGCCCGACCTTCGCCACGCGAAAGTGTTCATCAGCACGATCGGTACGGAGGAGCAACGTGCGGCCTCTCTGGCCGCACTGCGAAGTGCAACGCCATACCTGCGCACGGTCATCTCAAAGGGCCTTCGAATTCGGCGAGTTCCAGCGTTGCATTTTGAGCTCGATGCTGCGGGTGAGCGCGGCAGCAGAATTCAACAACTGCTCGGTAGCATTGAACGAGGTGATGATCCGCTCGATGATCTGGCTCCGCTCCCGAGTCCCGGCGCACCGCGACCGACAGGGGAGGCCTCATGACGCTGCTTGCTCGAACATCGGCTCTTCACGCGGAGGCAAGCGCAGCAGTACCCGCCGAACTGTTGCAACTGCTGCAAACGGCGAAACGCTTCTGGGTCATCCCACATGAACGACCTGATGCAGATGCGCTCGGAGCGGCGCTAGGGCTCCAGTCAATTCTGACGCAGCGAGGGGCTGAGGTCGCGGTTTTCTGTGCAGACGCCCCCGCGAAGGTCTATGACGTGATCCCAACGATCGATCGTGTTCTCACTTCGCCGCCAGAGTGGACCCCTGATGCAGTGATCCTCGTCGACTGTGGCGAGGCGCGTCGTGCCGGACGTGCTGGTGCGCTGATGGAGGCCCTGCCAAGCAGTGTGACCAGAGCAACGATTGACCACCACGTCTCGAACAGCAGCACCTCACCGCTGCAGTGGATTGACCCAACGGCTGCAGCGACATGCGAGATGATCACGCTGATTGCCGTTACGCTTGGATCTGATCTCGCTGCCGAAGAGGGACGTCTCGCCGCCACACTCGCCGCAGGGATCATCATGGACACCGCAACCTTCCAGCACAGCAACACGACCCCTCGGACGCTGCAGGTTGCGGGTCTCCTCCTCGAGGCTGGGGCTCCGATCAGTGAGATCTCCCGGCGCCTCTATCGCTCCAAGCCCGCGACACAGGTGCGTCTCCACGCGCGCGTGCTCGATCGCATTGAAAATTCAGATGACGGACTCACAGTTTGGGCCGCTGTCTTGAACTCAGATCTGCAGCAGACCAACGCACAGCCAGAGGAGACCGAAGGGATCGTTGACACACTCGCTCAGATCAACGAGGCGGATGTTGCACTCTTCTTCAAGGAAGAGGGGACTGACGCGACGCGCCTTTCGATCAGAACAAAGGAGCACGGCCTTGATGCCACTAAGATCGCCGCACTCTTTGGAGGTGGCGGGCATGCGCGCGCGGCTGGCGCGAGCATTGCTGCCCCGCTTGATGATGCAGTCGCAGCCGTACTTCGCGGTGTCACCTCACTTCGTACGGGGCGTGGTACCGAGTCTTAGCAATGGCACGTCGACGTCCAAGTACCCCTGGCATTGACGGCATTCTTCTCGTTGACAAGGCGAATGGCCCAACGAGCCACGATGTGGTGGCGAAGGTGCGTCGCATTGCAGGTCAGCCGCGGATTGGGCATGGCGGCACACTTGATCCGTTTGCTACCGGCCTTCTAGTGCTCGTTCTTGGACGCGCAACACGCCTCGCCGCCTTGCATCAGGGAGGAGCGAAGCGATACGAGGCAACATTCTCATTTGGCGGCGCAACCACGACCGACGACCTTGACGGCGAACTGATTAGAGGCGCTACGACACGAGCGACGCGTGATCAGGTTGAAGAGCTCCTCCCACGCTTTCGCGGCGCGCTCGAACAGGTTCCTCCGAGTCACTCCGCGAAACGCACTGATGGCGTGCGTGCCTACGAACGCGCACGCGCGGGAGAGGTGGTCAACCTTGCCCCCCGCACCGTTGAGATCACACGTTTCGAGGTGACGTCATGGGACGAGAGTCACCCAGAAGAACCGCTGATGGGTGCTCAGCTGGACGTCAGTTCAGGGACGTATATTCGTGCGATCGCCCGTGATCTTGGCGCGGCTGTGGGGAGTGGCGCTCACCTGGTTGCACTGCGGCGGATCGGTTCTGGTCCGTTCAACGTTGCGCAGGCACACTCAATGTCGGCCATCGCTGAGGCGGCGCTTGCGGGACGACTCTCTGAGTTGCTCTTGCCACTCGATGCCGGCATCGAAACTATTCCACGCGTTGATCTCAACGAGGAGGCAGCGCTTCTCTTGCGCGACGGCGCTGCGATCTCGGCGAAACTGTGTGGGGCCGTTCTAGAGAGCATCCAAATAGGTGAGCAGGTTCGCCTGATGGTTGCGGACCAACTTGCCGCTCTTGGGCGGCGCACGGACGCTGGCGTGCAGCCGGAACGAGTCTTCATCACCCCCAATGCAACGCCGCCGGGGAGACGGCATCCGGTGGAGGCAGGGTGAGTCCTAACCAGGAGGCGAGCGGATCACGCCTCTTCGGATGGGAAGAGCTTGAGGGTGCGTCGCTCGCTGGTGCGCGAGAGGATGGCGCCGTTCTCACGATTGGAATCTTTGATGGCTTACACCGAGGACATCAGCGCATCCTGGCTGCTGCTGAGCGTCTCGCCGCGTCCGCAGGGCTTCATCGAATCCACATAGGATTTGACCCGCACCCCGACCTTCTACTCCGCGGAGTGGCGCCACTCCGGCTCCTTGATCCCATCGAGCTTGAGATGCGATTCGCATCTGCAGGCGTTGAACAATGGTGCGACCTCCCGTTTGACGCAGAGATGCGCGACACAGAGTGGGAGCCCTTCCTTGCTCGCCTGGTCGCTGCAACAGGGGCACGGAGCATTGTGCTCTCGCCAGAGAGCGCGCTTGGGCGCGGCAGAGAGGGGCGCCTTGAGAGGATTCGCTCCTGGGGGGCTACTCGCGGGATTCAGGTACACCCTGTTGCGGAGGCGCGCGCGGAGGGGGCCCCTATACGGAGCACGGCGATTCGTGCAGCGATAGCGGCTGGGGAACTCTCCGGGGCCGCCCGGGCACTCGGCCGACCGCATGCGATCACGGCACAGCGCACCCCAGGCAGCATCGATCTGCAGGTTGAAGGGGAGGGCTTCGCCCTCCCGCCAGCAGGGGAGTACGAGATCCGGATCGGCGTGGCAGCCCACCGCTCGGGCCGCCTCCCCCTCACGGGGCGGGTAGCCCGCGCTCGCTTTGACCCTGCGGAGCGGACCCTTAGCCTTGACCGTACTGCCACCGAGCGACTTCCTGAGGGGGCCACTCGGCTGCGCGCAGCCCTGCTGAGGCGGCTCGCTGGACGGAGTGGGCGCTGATTGCTACGCTCCGTGCATCCAAGAGATGTGAAATGAGATGGGGTGGGCCTTGGAGCCCCCCAGACAGGAGAGAGAGACCTTGCCACTAGATAAGACAACGACCGAGCGAATCGTCGCTGCAAATGGGCGACACGCTCAGGACACCGGCTCTGCCGAGGTCCAAATCGCACTCCTCACGGAGCGCATTGAGGGGCTCACTGGGCACCTTCAGACATTCAAGCAGGACAATCACTCGCGCCGTGGGCTCTTGAAGCTCGTCGGCCAGCGACGTCGCCTGCTGACTTTCCTACGACGCGAGGATGTGGCCCGACACGCCGCACTCACCGAGAAGCTCGGCCTTCGTCGCTAACCCCCGCTCAGCACCGCTGAGCAACTAGATCGGCCGGGCGCCATGTGGGCGCGGCCTGAAGAGGAGCAACATGGAAATCACAACCGTATCCGCCGAGTTTGGCGGCCAGACACTCACCATTGAGACGGGACGAATGGCTCGCCTTGCAGGCGGCGCTGTGACGGTTCGCTACGGCGACACGGTCGTCCTCGGCACCGCAAATCGAAGCGACCCACGGCCGGGCCTCGACTTCTTCCCACTCACGATTGAATTTGAAGAGCGCATGTATGCGGCGGGGAAGATCCCTGGCGGCTACATCAAGCGCGAAGGGAAGGCTTCAGAGAACGCAACGCTCTCTGCTCGACTTACCGACCGACCGATTCGACCACTCTTCCCTGAGGGCTACAAGGACGACGTCCAGGTGGTCATCACGGTACTGAGCGCGGATCAGGAGAACGATCCGGACATCCTTGGAACGATTGCTGCATCAGCGGCGCTCACGATCTCGGAGATTCCATTCCTTGGGCCAATTGGTGCCGTTCGTGTTGGTCTTGTCGACGACAAGTTCATCTTGAACCCAACCTTTGAACAGCTTGAGACGAGCGATCTTGACCTTGTGGTCTCCGGCACAGCCGACGCGATCATGATGGTCGAGGCTGGTGCAAATCTGATCAACGAAGCGAAAATGGCCGAGGCGATTGAGTTTGGTCACGATGCCATCAAGGCGCTGATCTCCCTTCAGGAGCAGCTCCGCGCAAAGGTAGGGAAGGCGAAGCGCGTTCCATACATTGAGCCAGGCGTAGATAGCGTCCTCACCTTCGCAGAGGCCGCTGCAAACGGCGGTACATTCGTCGTGGTTGACACGGAGACCACCGGACTGGATTCGAAACTTTCGGATCTCGTTGAGGTTGCTGCCGTGAAGATCAAGGGCGGCAAGATCACCGACCGTTGGAGCACGCTCGTTAATGCCGGCAACCCAATCGTTGGCGCACAGATGCACGGCATCACCACGGCTGACCTGAAGAAGGGGATTGCGCCAAAGGAGGCGGCGGAGAAGTTTGCCGACTTCGCGAAGGGAGCAATCCTTGTTGGGCACAACCTTGGCTTCGATGTCTCATTCCTCGACGAGGCGCTCGGCAAGGGCCGCAGTTTCGCCACGGAGCAGGGGCAGTACCTCGATACGTTTGTCCTCTTCCGTGAAGCGTACCCAGAAAGCGAGTCGTTCAAGCTCGGCGATTTGGCGCGCATCTACGGCGTAGCGACGGCCCCAACGCACCGCGCAGGGACCGATGCAGAGGCAACTGCAGAGCTACTCCTCCTCCTCGCCGCAGAGCTGCCAGAGCGACTCGCCACCCTCAAGGAGGGGATCAGCGACTCGATCCGTGCAGCCCGTAGCGGGAAGGGTGAACCGAAGGCGCTCCTCGAAGCGGCACGTCGCAAGGCGCGCCTCGGAAAGAACCTCTTCGGCTACATGCATAAGAAGACCGGTCGCGCCCTGACGATGAAGGAGGGGATCCGCATTGACGGCCGAAAGGTGGATCAGATCCGCCCGATCACCGTTGAGGTTGGACTCTTGCCACGTGCCCACGGCACGGGGCTCTTCACACGCGGCGAGACGCAGGCGCTCAGCATTGCAACTCTCGGCCCGATCGCTCAGGCACAGCGCCTGGATACGATCTCGCCAGTTGCGACGAAGCGTTATCTGCATCACTACAACATGCCGCCGTACAGCACCGGTGAGAACAAGCCGATGCGTGGACCTGGGCGCCGAGAGATTGGACACGGTGCACTCGCTGAGCGAGCGCTCCTCCCAGTTCTTCCATCCGCGGAAGAGTTCCCATACACAATTCGCGTTGTCTCAGAGTGCGTCACCTCAAATGGCTCCACCTCGATGGCCTCCACGTGTGGCTCGAGCTTGGCGCTGCTTGATGCGGGCGTACCGATCAAGGCCGCTGTTGCTGGTGCAGCAATGGGCCTGATGTCAGAGCCAGGCGGCGAGTTCGTTGTCCTTACCGACATTCTCGGCAAGGAAGACGCGTTCGGCGACATGGACTTCAAGGTGACGGGGACCCGCGAGGGAATCTCGGCGCTTCAGATGGACATCAAGGTGCAGGGCATCACGGGAGCAATCATTCGAACCGGTCTCAAGGATGCGCTTGCAGCGCGACTCGAGATCCTCGACAAGATGGATGCGGTGATCTCTACCGCGCGACCTGAACTTTCAGACTTCGCGCCGCGAATCACCACCATCAAGATCAACCCTGAGAAGATCCGTGACATCATCGGCAAGGGCGGGGCAGTGATCCGCAAGCTGCAGGATGATTTCCAGGTCAACATCAATGTCGAGGATGATGGAACCGTGCAGATTGCCTCAAGCGACCCAGAGCGCACCAAGCGTGCACTCGATGCCATCAACGGCATCACCAAGGAGGTTGAGGTGGGTACCCTGTACATGGGTAAGGTGACCCGAATCATGGGCTTCGGCTGCTTCGTTGAAATCCTCCCTGGCAAGGAAGGGCTCGTTCGCATCGGCGAACTCGCTGACTACCGAGTCAATACGGTTGAAGACGAAGTTGCTGTTGGCGATGAGATCATGGTGGTCGTCATGGAGGTCGATCGACAGGGTCGTGTAAACCTCTCCCGACGAGCTGCCATGCAGCGCCACAAGGCTGCGCCACGCGAATAACCTTCGTGGGGCCAGCCCCGATCACGTTTCCGTTCGAACGACCCGTCGCCAGAGCGGCGGGTCGTTCGTTATACTCGCGGCATGAATAGCAGCGCAGCGCATGGGGCCGGTACTGGGAGCGTCGGGTATGTCGTTGCCGTCGTTGGTGCGACCGGCCTTGTTGGTCGCACCATGATCAGCGTCCTTGAGGAGCGCAACTTCCCTGTTCGAACGCTTCTGCCGTTGGCAGCGTCTGCAGGAGGGAGGAGCGTCTCTTTCCGTGGCGCACAGGTTCCAGTCCAAGAAGCGACTCCGGATGCTTTTGTTGGCGTCGACATTGCGCTCTTTAGCGCAGGGGCCGACGTGAGCCTGAGGCTCGCCCCTGAAGCGGCGGCACGTGGGTGTACGGTCGTAGACAACTCAAGCGCCTGGCGCATGGACCCAACGGTGCCACTCGTGGTCTCGCAGGTGAATCCCGATGCACTCAGTGGACACCACGGAATCATTGCCAACCCAAACTGCTCAACGATGCAGCTCGCGCCACTTCTAAAGGCGCTGCAGGAAGAGGCGGGCCTTCGACGCGTGGTAGTTGCAACGTATCAAGCAGTTTCTGGTGCCGGCGCAGAATCTGTTGACGATCTTGTGCAGCAGCGGGCCGCTGTGGTGGCAGGGAAGCAGCCTGTCTCAACCATCTATCCACACCCGGTCGTCCTCAGTCCAATTCCCGCGATCGATGTCTTCCTGGAGGACGGCTCCACGAAAGAGGAGCAGAAAGTGGTGCGTGAGAGCCGCAAGATACTCAGCCTCCCAAACCTTCGCATCAGTGCGACCGCAGTGCGCATCCCCGTTGAGGTCAGTCACTCCGAGGCGGTGCACGTTGAGCTTGAGCGAGCAATTACGCCTGTCCGTGCACGGACAGTCTTTGCACAGACAGATGGCGTCTTTGTACAGGACGACCCTGCAACTCACACCTATCCGCTCGCTGCAACCTCATCCGGAAGCGACGGGATCTTCGTTGGTCGCGTGCGCGTGGATGCAAGCGTTGAACACGGGCTCGCATTCTGGGTCGTGAGCGATAACGTCCGCAAGGGAGCTGCGACGAATGCAGTACAGATTGCCGAACTTCTGATTCAGCGCCAGCTGCTCTGGGGAAGCGCACCGCGTGCTTGAAGGGCGAGCGGCGGCGCTCGCCACGCTCGCGCATGAGATTGAGGCCTGTCGGGCCTGCCCCCTCGGCTCATCTCGAACGCACAGCGTCCCTGGCGAGGGGAGTGCAAACGCCGAGTTGCTCTTCGTCGGAGAGGCCCCTGGAGCGAGTGAGGATGCGGTGGGTCGACCGTTCGTTGGGGCAGCCGGAAAGCTTCTCGATCTCCTCCTCGGGCTCACTGGGCGTACGCGAGAGGATGTATTCGTCCTGAATGTAGTGAAGTGCCGCCCACCCGAGAACCGTGACCCAGCACCTGAGGAGATCGCCGCCTGCGCACCGTTCCTGGAGCGCCAACTTGCTCTTTTGAGCCCAGTGGTGGTCGCTCCGCTCGGCCGGCACGCCCTCCGCGCCTTCGCCCCAGACGCGAAGATCTCCGCAGTCCACGGGAACCCGCTGGATGGTGGGGTGGGGCTTCCGCTCGGTGCGACCCTCTTCCCGCTCTATCACCCTGCAGCGGCTCTCCACAACGGCGCGCTGCGCCCAACGCTCGAGCGGGATATGGGTGCGCTGGTCCGAGAACTCCCTGCGGCACGAGTTCGGTGGGCCTCCGCTCGCGGAGGAGCGGGGGAGGCTAGGCTGTTGCAGCAAGAACCTACTGCGGAGCGGGCACAGCTCCGCCTCTTTGAAAGTGAGGCCGAATGAGACAGCGTGGCTCCGGAACATCGGGGCAGCGTCCTCCTGCACGCCCACAGGGGAGACCGCAAGGGCGACCGCAGGGGCAGCCGCAGGCTCGACCAGCTGCGCCGGCACGGCCAACGGGTCAACGCCCTGCGCAAGGACAGCGTCCGGACCGCGCGGCCCCAAGCGGGCCACCACTCCGACTCATTCCGCTCGGTGGAATGGGGGAGATCGGAAAAAACCTCTATCTCTACGAGTACCAGGAGACGATCATCCTCGTCGACTGCGGTCTCGCATTCCCTGACGAGACCACGCTCGGCGTAGACATCATCATTCCGGACATCACCTACCTGCGCGAGCGAAAGAGCGCGGTCAAGGCGGTCCTCATCACGCACGGACATGAAGACCATGTTGGCGCGCTGCCGCACATCCTCCCCGAGCTGCCAGGAGTGCCCGTGTACGCGAGCACGCTTGCGCGTGGACTTCTCGCCAACAAGCTCAAGGAGTACAAGGTCACGGCGAATCCGCTTCGTCCCCTTGACCCGGGTGATCAAATTGAGATCGGACCGTTCGTGATTGAACCGTTCCGCGTAGGGCACTCAATCCCTGATGCAATGGGGTATGCGATCCATACGCCCGTAGGGACTGTTGTGCACACGGGCGACTTCAAGTTTGATCAGACGCCAGCGGACGGGAAGGCGGCCGACTTCGCAATCCTCGCGCGACTCGGCGCACAGGGCGTCTTGGCACTTGTCTCCGACAGCACCCGTGCCGAAGCGCCGGGCTACACGCCAAGCGAACAGGTGGTTGGCCAAGCCTTCAAGTCAATCATCAGCGATGCGCCTGGTCGTGTGATCGTGGCGACCTTTGCCTCAAACATTGCGCGGATTCAGCAGGTCCTTGATGCGGCAGGGGAGTTCCGACGCAAGGTCGCGGTTGTTGGGCGATCCATGGAGCAGAACGTAAAGATCGCGCGAGATCTTGGATATCTCACCTTCCCAACCCCACTGATCGCGAAAGAGGAGATTGGCCGGAGGAGTAAGGAGCCGCTCGTCATTGCAACCACAGGGGCGCAAGGCGAACCGATGGCAGGTCTCGCGAAGATGGCTAACGGAGAACACCGTAACGTAGAGATTCAGAACGGCGATACGGTGATCGTGTCGGCCTCGCCAATCCCTGGGAATGAAGAGGCGGTCGGGAGAACGATCGACAATCTCTTCAAGAGTGGTGCAAACGTGATCTACCACTCAATCGCCCAAGTGCACGTCTCCGGACATGCGTCGCAAGAGGAGCTCAAGATGATGCTCGCGCTGACAAAGCCGCGACACTTCGTGCCAATGCACGGAGAGATGCGAATGCAGGTGGCGCACGGTCGGCTCGCCACGCAGATGGGTGTCAGTGCGTCAAACGTCTTCATCATTGACAACGGCACGCCGATTGAATTCTATGCGGACGGGAGCGCACGCCGTACGACGCCTGTTGCTCACGGCGCTGTTTTCGTTGACGGGTCTTCGGTTGGCGAGATTAGCGAGATCGTGCTTCGGGACCGACGCACCCTTGCCGATGACGGGATCGTTGTGATCTTCGCGACGGTTGATGCACAGTCGGGGAAACCAGTCGGGCGCCCAGTGCTCGTAACGCGAGGCTTCCTAAACGGTGATGAGGACAACAAGCTGGTTGAGGCAACGATCAGCATTGCGCTGAAGGCGATCCAACATAAGAGTGATCGCAGTGCGGAGACAGGGCTGATCAAGGCGCAGCTTAGCGAAGCAGTTTCTAGATTCTTGAGCCGAGAGACGAGGCGACGACCACTCGTGGTGCCGGTCGTCGTCGAGGTCTAACGTGGCACGGAACGGACGCCGCGCTCGAACCAGTGGCGGCAGAGTGATCAGCGGCGCAGCGGCACGCACGCTCGTTTTCTTGGCGTTTGCAGTGACTGGAGTTGTGCTTGCGGTTGGGCTGATCCTGCCGGGGCGCGGACTCCTTGCTGATGCACTGCGTGACGTTCTTGCTCCGTGGTTCGGTGCTGGCCGCTGGATGCTTCCACCCGCGCTGATTGCATTCGGTGTCTGGTACGAACGCAGCGGTGAGAAGTCTGCTCGTGATGCTCTCCGAGCACTCCTTGCTATCGCGGCGCTTCCCGCACTCTTGGCGATCGTTGAGATTCTCCTCCCCGGTCGAGGCGGCATCATTGGAGGGATCGCAGGCGGCGGTGTTGCGAGCCTCCTGACACCGATCGGCGGTCTTGCCGCGTGGAGCGCACTGCTCATTGCTATCTGTCTGATCCTTGCTGAGTCCACAGTTCGCAGGATCTTCACGACAATCTTCGGCGGGGCAAAGGCGGGAGCGCTCGCCAGCGCTCAAGTGATCGCCCGCGGGGTAGAGGAGCTCGCAGAGCGTCGCGAGCAGGCTCAGCGCGATCGCGACGCGGCACGTGCGACCGCCTCAGCGATCGAGAATGAAGACAGCGACGAATCTATTGATCTTCAAGCGCGAGCGCAAGAGGCGGGCGAAGCGGGTGATGACGCTCACCTCGCTGACGCACGCACACGCTTGAACACCCCTCGCCCGGTCCCTGCGCCTGTGCCTCCGCTCTCATCAACGTTCGCTCCAGCAAAAGTTGCGGGATCAACGGTACGCGACGGCCTGTCGGCGCGTTCTGAACAGGGGAGCAGTCGTTCAGCCAGCGCAGGAACGCGCGAATACACGCTCCCTGGATCTGAACTCCTCACAGCACACGCTCCGGTCCGTGCAGGAGCCGGGATGGATCATGAGTCGAACAGTCAGATCATCGTGTCAAAGCTTGCAAGTTTCGGCATCGCGACGCAAGTTGTGGGCATTAGCACCGGACCTGTGGTGACGCAATATGAACTGGAACCCGACGCGTCGGTACGAGTAAGCAAGATCGAAGCACTCGCTGACGATCTTGCAATGGCGCTCTCTGCGCGATCAATTCGAATTGAAGCACCAATCCCTGGACGCTCCGTTGTTGGCATTGAGATCCCAAACCGCGACAGTAATGTTGTTGGACTGAAAAGCATTTTTGAGGAAGTAGAGTTTGCAGACTCCAGCCAGGGGCTAACCTTCGCACTCGGCCGCGATGTGGCAGGAGCTGCGCGAGCAACCGATCTCACCAAAATGCCGCATCTGCTGATCGCTGGCGCTACTGGCTCAGGAAAGAGCGTGATGGTTAACGCTCTAATTGCATCACTTCTTTTCCGATGTCGACCTGATGAGTTGCGACTCATCTTGATTGATCCAAAACGCGTTGAGCTTTCTGGATACAACGGACTCCCACATCTCCTTGTTCCGGTGATCACCGAAGCAGAGAAGGCATCCGCAGCACTTCGATGGACAGTGCTGGAAATGGAGAACCGATATCGACTGTTTGCCGAAGCGGGCGCTCGAAACATTGCGGCCTACAACGAAGGCCGCGTCAACCCGAACGACCGCATCCCATTCATTGTGGTCATCATTGACGAGCTCGCCGATCTGATGATGCAGGATGGTCGCAGCACCGAAGAGCCGATCGTGCGCATCGCGCAGAAGGCGCGCGCGACTGGTATTCACCTGGTTCTCGCAACTCAGCGACCTTCAGTTAACGTCGTAACGGGCCTCATTAAGGCGAACATCCCGAGCAGAATTGCATTCTCAATGGCGAGCCAAATTGACTCTCGCACAGTTCTCGATGCTCCTGGCGCTGAAGACTTGATTGGACGCGGCGACATGTTGTTCCAGCCTTCCGATGCACCGAAACCGATTCGACTCCAGGGCGTGTTCGTTTCAGACCAGGAGATTGAAGGAGTCGTGAACCACTGGCGAGCGCAGGGCCTCCCGGATTATCAGCTTGAGATCGTTGAATCTACCCCGAGTACGGGTGGAGGTTCAGCCGGTACTGCAGACGACAGTGATCGCGATCGGCTCTTTGATGAGGCGGTGGCGGTGATCCAGGAGCATGACCGTGCCTCCGCATCGCTTCTACAGCGCCGACTGCGTATTGGCTATGCCAGAGCCGCCAGAATTGTTGATCAGCTAGAGGCGGGTGGCTACATTGGCGCGTTCGATGGATCGAATGCGCGTGTCGTGCACCGCGGTGGCGGTACAGCGAGTGCCGCAGATAGTGAGTCGAATGAACGAGGCGAGTGAACTCCCACCAAGTGTGACGCCTGGTATTGGCGCGAGGCTTCGCGATGCGCGCGAAGCGCGCGGACTGACCTTCGATGCGGTTGCAGCCGAGCTACGGATCCGCCCGATCATCCTAGCCGCGATGGAGCGCGAGGACCATGCGGCACTGCCAGAGCGCGTCTATCTTCTTGGGCTCCTCCGAACGTACGCGCGCCACCTTGGGCTTGACCCTGCAGCGGTGTCGGCCGCATGGGGCGGCGAGGTGCCATCGAGTGCAACTAGCGAGCCAGTGTCTCCCACGTGGGGAGGGGTGAAGGAGGGAGGAGCGGCATCAAACGGACTTCGCGCAGCTCTGCGGAGCCTCTTCGGACTCGGGATCGTTGGCCTCGGTGTTCTCGCGGCAACAGCATTTCTTGTAATTCAGTTGATTAGATTCGCCAGCCCCCCAGGTCTCAGTGTGGTGAGCCCAGCCGAAGAGGTCCTGACTCTCTCTGCCGAGACGCGAGTGGCGGTGATTCGTGGAACTGCTGGCGCAGGGACAATCATCTTGATTGAGAGCGGAGTGGGCGACTCGGTTACCACCGAAGCCGATCCCTCAGGGATCTGGAGTGTTGAGGTTCCTCTGGGCGGAGGGCGCAACGAAGTGGACATCAGCGCCCTTGACCCCGCTACGGGTTCCTCAAGCGGAGGAGCGGTGCGACGCGTATTCATCGTCAATCTTCCGGTCAGTGATGCACCTCGCCTCGATTTGACAAGCCCTACGGCAGGGCTGCGCGTGAGCGGCGGTGCCGTCCCAGTGGCCTTGACGTCCGATCCGAACTCGATCGTGAACGTGGCCGCCACCGATCCAAGCGGCGAAGAGGTCGTGGCCACCTTCACCGCCAACAGCAGCGGCGCTATCCAGGGTGACCTCTCACTTCCGGCAGGCTCTTGGAGCATCAGGTTCCAGGCAACTGGTCCGAATGGGACGGTGAGCGAGGTGCTTCGTGAAGTGGAGGTTGTCTTTGCAGGCGTGACGGTCACCGTGAGCGGGAGTGGTAGCGGGACGTGGATTCGTGTCTGGACCGATGGTGCGATCGATTCAACCGTTGGACCCACGGGCATCACGCTCCGCGACGGCGAGAGTCGCACCCTCAGGGGAGACACCGCCATTGATATCCGCTTCGGAAATCCACGCGGCGCCGCTGTCACGCTCAACGGCCGTATGCTTGATGCACTAGGGGCGGCAGGCGTCCCTGAGAGCTGGAGCTTCCGAAGCGACGGACGCGTCCTTGGCTCATCCCGAAAGTAGGAGGTAACGATGCCAGCAGACAACTCGTTTGATGTGGTCTCTGATTTTGACCGCCAGGAGATGAAGAATGCGCTTGATCAGACCCGACGCGAAGTAGCCACGCGATACGACTTCCGTGGGGCAACGGCCGAGATCGAGGAGGAGAAGGAAGAGCTGGTCATCAGAGTTGACGGCGAGCTGCGTCTGAAGGCTCTCCGCGACATCCTTGAATCAAAGGCGGTGAAGCGGGGGATCGACTTGCGCACCTTCGGCTGGGGGAAGCCAGAGGCTGCGGGGAGCGAGACACTTCGGATTCACGTGAAACTTCGCAGCGGGTTGGATGATCCCACGGCAAAAAAGATCACCAAGGCGATTCGTGACACCTTCCCAAAGGTAAAGACGCAGATTCAAGGTGAGGCTGTCCGTGTGACAGGGAAATCACGCGACGAACTCCAGGCGGTGATTGACTACTTGCGCGCCATGGAGGTCGATCGGCCTCTCCAGTTCGAAAACTACCGCTGAGGTGACCTGGTGACTCGCCGGATCGATGAGATCGGCGCGGGACTGGCCCCCGCTCGGCGAGGCGCTCCGCTCTCCCTCCCGCTCCGACTTCATGTGGTGGGCGTCGGGGGGACGGCTTCAACAGCCGCCGCCCTCCATGCCGCCGCCCTTGGCGTTCAGGTCACTGGGTACGACCGTGAGCTCTCACCTGACACGGCGCGGATGCTCACGGCGGCAGGGGTCAAGATCTCCGCTGAAGGGGATCTCGACGCGGTCCGCAGTGCGAACATCGTGGCGGCATCAAAGGCGATCACGAGCACGCAACCGGACCACCCTCAGCTCAAGGCAGCGCGAGAGGCGGGTCTGGCGATCGTTTCCGTTCAGCAGGTGATCGCAGATGCCGCCGCCACGCGTGGTGGTGCCCTTCTGGGAGTCGCTGGGACGCATGGGAAGACCACGTCCACTGGATGGCTCCTCGCTGCGCTCCGAGCCTCTGGGCGTGATCCATCGGCTTTTGTTGGCGGCCCCCTCGCAGAGGGGGAGGGGAGCCCTGCAGGGGCGCCCATTCATCTCGGCACCGAGCCTGGCTTCATTGTGGAAGCGGACGAATACGGCGGCAATTTTGACCCGTACCTGGCTGATGGAGCCCTCATCCTCAACGCTGATTGGGACCACCCAGACATTTTCGCGGACCGCACCGCCGTCGTTCGAACCTTCGTTGATTGGGCGACTCCGATACTTGAGCGGGGACCCCTTGTCGTGAATGTTGCCGATCTCGGTGGATCCGAGGTTGCAGTTGCGCTCCGTGGCCGCGACCACGGGAACCTCCTGACCTATGCTGTCCGTTCACACAGACGCGCAGAGACAGGCGCCGCGGAGCACGCCGACGTCACCGCTGAACTCGTTGAGTCTGGGGAGGGGAGGGTTGCCCTTCGAAACCTCACCGTGAGCCCAGGTGTAGAGCGTCTCGCCCCACCTGCAAGAGGGTTGCTCGGCCTCGAGCTTCCGATCGGCCTCCTAGGGGCTCACAACGCCGCGAATGCGCTGGGAGTCGCGCTGCTTGCAGCATCGGCCGGAGGGACCCCCGAAGGGATCCGCAGTGCGCTTGCAACATTCCCTGGGGTCGGTCGGCGGATGGAGGTCCGCTTTGAGCGTGGTGGGATTACGATCCTAGACGACTACGGGCACCATCCCACCGCCATCGACGCGACAATCTCAACCGTTCGACTTCGCTACCCAGATCGCCCGCTCGTGCTCGCGATTGAACCGCTGACATACCACCGCACCGCAGCCCTCCTCGAACCGATCGCACACTCGTGTGCCGCCGCAGATCGCGTATTCGTTGCCGACATCTTTGCGGTGCGCGATACCGACCTCTCAATCACAAGCTCCGCGGCGCTCGCTGCGGCGATTGACCGCCGCGGGGTACCAGCAGAGGCTCCCGGGTCCGTTGAAGCTACCGCTGACCGGATTGCTGACACGCTTCCTGCTGGTGCTGTCGTGCTGGTGATGGGGGGTGGGCGCTCGACCGAGCTCGCCACCCGCCTCGCGAAGGCTCTCGAGGGCCGCTAGCTCCCTTCAGGGCCACCTGCGTACTGATCAGGCTTCGGTGGCTCGCTCCCGGCAAGACGAGCTGCGTGCTCTTGCGCGCTAGGACTCAGTGGGCGGGCGAAGAGCGGGTGGCCCTCAGAGGTTAGGCAACGTCCCGAAGCAAGGTCCCACTGCCAGCCGTGAATGCTGCAGGTAAACGTCTCGCCGTCCTCCGACCCGAATCGTGCGAGGTCCGCCTTCATGTGCGGGCAACGGCGCTGCACCTGCCAGCCACCGACTTCAAAGGTTCCCTCTGTGGGGCCATTCTCTGCGTAGAACCCCTCCGCGTATTGGATCCGTGCCACTGAGAGGCACTTGAACCACGTGTAGATGTAGTCGTTATACGCGCCGCGTCGCCAGGCACTGAACCGCAGTGAAAGGAAGAGCGAATTGACCCAATCATCCGTACGCGTTCGAATGAGGTGATCCAGCAGGAGGCGGGGGATCGTGAAGCGGAAGTCAACCTCACGCCCATCGTCAGCACGCACCTCGCGCTCCGGGAAGTCAAGGAGCACGCTCTCATCGTCAGTTTCAATACGCACAGCGGCTCCGATCCCATCAGAGACTCGAGGGCCGAGTGCCATGAGCGGCTCAAACCACGCTTTCAGCTCCGAAACGAGATCTGTACGCGGACCGACCCAAGAGGCTTTTTCTGCAGCGATCCGCGGGGCGACTACCTTCGCGTACGTGCGCAAATACGCTTCTTTGTCCGCAAAGACATCTTGCACGGACGTCTCACCATGAAGATGCTCCACAGAGAAGCGTCCGGACGAGTCAAATTCGCCGGAGCTGCCAGGGAGCATCAGCACTGCAGCTTGGCCAGCACGCTCAAGATGCTCGACCATCAAGCGCTGATCAGGAAAGATGGAGTCGTCCGCATTGGAGACGTCGTTCCAGCGGAAGAGGTCGTCGTCAAGGAAGCACGGAGGCCCAGCGGAAGGGATAACGACCCGTGGGCTGATGATCTCTACGTATCGCGCCGCTCGTGCAAACTGAGCGGCACGCTTCTTCTTCGCGAACGCATGTTTGGCGCGTTCAGGGAGCTCGTAGACCATTGGATACCAGATCGCCCCGCTGAACTGAAGTAGGCAGATGTCGATAGCCCCCTGGACCAAGAGGCGATCGGGGTCAATGGGACGGCTGTCATTCAGGTTCAGAACGCGCTCGTTCCCATCATCTACGAGTAAGGCTGAATCACCAATCGGACCGTCCGTAGGCGCCGTAAGCGCCTCAACCACGAACGTCAGGCCATTGTGGTGTACCGGAACCCCAGATGCGGTCTCGATGAAGGAATGGAACCCGAGGCCCACCAGCGCCTCCCTAAGCTCAGGGAGCGGGTAGGCGGGGAGAATGACGGTGGCATCCTTGTTGCACCAGCGAGCGAGCCACTCAGGGTCAAAATGGTCTCGGTGGAGATGGCTGATGTAGAGGTAGTCGGTCGCCCCAAGCGCTGCATGATCGAGGCCGTCGTTTCGCGGGTATGGGAACCAGCCTGCGTAATACGCCGGATTGAACCACGGGTCACAAAGGATAGAACCGTGCGCGGTATGGATCTTCACGCCAGCTTGAGCGATGAATTCGATCCGCATGGGGAAGAGGATACGCGTTTGCCGTCCCGTTCGTGCTCATTCCCACCATATCTTCGTCACATAACTATCATTATCGGAAGCACTAGGGGGAGCAGCCACGAAGCCAGCGAACCCACCAACCTCGGCTACAGCACTCGTCCGATCGCCCGCCGCTTCAGCGCTTGCAACGCCTTCGCAACCTCAACTGGGGCGAACCCTGTGACGCGGAGTGCCGCGTCTTCATATGCAACCTGAATACCGGTCTTGGCTCGGAGCGCCTCAACCTCGCCAACCACCCCGTATGGCAGTTCGAGATCGACCGCGACCCCTTGTCGCTGTAGGAGTGCCTCAAGTTCGGCGCGGAGTTCCGGCAGTCCCTCCCCTGTTGCCGCCGCCACTTTGATCGCCCCCTCAATGAGCGCCGCCGCATTCGGGCGATCGCACTTGTTGGCGACCGCAATCCGCGGCTTCTCGTCAACGTTCAACTCTTCCAGGACCTCCTGAACGGTGGCCCGGTGCTCTGCCCAGTGTCGATCCGAAGCGTCAATGACCTCAAGGAGCAGATCGGCGCGCTCTACCTCTTCAAGCGTTGCACGGAAGGCATCGACGAGCTGGTGTGGCAGCTTATGGATGAAGCCTACGGTGTCCGTGAGGACGGCATGGGCCCCACTCGGTAGTTTTAGCCGTCGACTGGTTGGGTCGAGCGTTGCAAAGAGCCTATCTTCCGCAAGCACCTCCGTGCTTCCCACAAGGCTGTTCAGCAGCGTTGATTTACCCGCATTGGTGTACCCAACAATTGCGACAGTAGGCACCCCGCCCGCGGCCCTTGCCTTTGCGCCAGTCTCTCGACTGCGTCGAACCTGGTCAACGCGCGCCTTCATGAGAGCAATCCGATCACGGATCAACCGTCTGTCAGTTTCAAGTTGTGATTCGCCGGGTCCTCGCGTGCCGATGCCACCACCAGTGCGCGAAAGGTGCGTCCAGAGTCGTGTAAGGCGCGGAAGTTGATACTCCAACTGCGCAAGTTCAACTTGCAGACGACCCTCATGCGTGCGTGCATGCATCGCAAAGATGTCAAGGATCAAGCGGCTGCGATCAATGACTTTCACTTCAAGGATCTCTTCTAGTCCGCGCTGTTGAGTTGGTGAAAGCTCGTCATCTGCGATCAGAAGCGTGAATCCAGTTTCAACCTTCGCAGCGAGGAGTTCACGGGCCTTCCCTGCGCCAATGTATGTGTCTGGGTCTGCGTGACGCCGCTGCTGCCACTCTGCACCAACAATCTCAGCCCCCGCGGTCCGCGCAAGGCTGGCAAGTTCTTCAAGGCTGTCAACCGCTGGCCAGCCAGCATCTTTGCCGGTATCTACGGCGATAAGGAAGGCACGCTCTACAGGCGGCGCAATCGAGATTGGTGCTCGCCTTTGTCGCACCTTCTTCTCCCCCACCTACTCGCCACCCTGCTCAATCAAGCTGCGCGCAATGGGGTAAAGGGCTGCCGCAACTTCTTCGGGAGTTTGGAGTGCACCCGCGTGAATCGTGTGCGTGATTGGCTCTCCGCGGTACCACGTACGCTGTCGGCGCGCGTAGGCCCAGCTTCGCCCTGACGAGTGCGTGACCGCCTTCTCTTCGGTGATATCGCCCGCGAGATACTGCAGCGCCTCGCGATATCCAATCCCTGAAAGCGCGGGCGTTTCGGCCGGGAGTCGTGCTGCGAGCGCCTTCGCTTCGGCAACAAGACCTCCAGCAAACTGTGCTGCCGCTCGCTCCGCGATCTTCGTCCGGTGCGCAGCAAGGTCAGGCTCATCGAGGAGAACATATGCGTTCGGACCTGACCACGGCTCCTCTTCTGTTGCCATTGAATCACCGCCCAACTGTGCAATCTCGAGCGCTCGGAGGATTCGCCGCGGGCTCGCATTCGCAACTGCATCTGCCGCCGCTGGGCTGAGCCCACGGAGCTGCGCCTCAATGTGCTCTCGTCCTTCCTCGGCTAGTTCGCGCTCTAGCCGTGCTCGAAGCTCTGGATCATGTGGTCGCGCGCCACCGGTCAAGAAGCCGCGCAGAAGTCCGCGATGATAAAGGCCGGTGCCACCCACAGCGATCGCGATCTGAGGCGTTTCGCTACCAGTCGTGCCGGTCGCCGCCTCACGCGCGATCGCGAGCCAGTCATACAGGGTAAATGGCTGATCCGCCTCGACAACATCGATACCAGCGTGCGGTCGTTCCGCAAGCACCTCGGCAGGTAGCTTGTCCGTCCCAATATCGAACCCTCGGAACACTTGTCGTGAGTCCGCGGAGATCAGCACCGCACGTGCCCCATCTCGCTCAAGCAGCTCAGCGAGTGCAAGCACAGCCGCGCTCTTCCCAACCGCCGTTGGGCCCGCAACCGCGAGGAGGGGCGTTGCCCGCTCAGCGGGCGTAATCAACCGCCCGCGTCTCGCGAATCACCGTGACACGAATCTGCCCAGGGTACGAGAGCTGCTCCTCAATACGCTTCACCACGTCCCGTGCAATCTCTCTGGCACGATCGTCATCCACGCTGTCTGGGCGGACAAGAATGCGAACCTCCCGCCCCGCTTGAACCGCATATACCTTCTCTACGCCTTCGAAGCTCATCGCGATGTTCTGTAGATCCTCAAGTCGACGGAGATGTGCTTCGGCCTGATTGCCGCGCGCTCCAGGTCGTGCCGCGCTGATCGCATCCGCAACCTGCACGATCGGTGCCTCACGTGCGGTGCACTCAACCTCCTGGTGATGCGCAGCGATCGCATTGACGATCCCCTCTGGCATTCCGTGCCGACGCGCAAGGTCTGCGCCGATCGCTGCGTGCGTCCCTTCAATCTCGTGATCAAGCGCCTTCCCAATGTCGTGCAGGAGCCCGCCGACCTTCGCCGCGCGAATATCCATGCCAAGCTCCCCTGCAACGGCACCTGCAACCTGCGCAGTTTCAATCGAGTGCAGCAGCACATTTTGGCCGTACGAAGTACGCCACTGCAGCCTTCCAAGGATGCGGAGGAGTTCAGTTGGGATTCCGGTCACGCCAACTTCGAGCGCAGCCTCCTCGCCATTCTTGAGCGCGGTGGCGTCCACCTCGCCCTGCGCCTTCTCGACAATCTCTTCAATGCGTACTGGGTGAATTCGGCCATCTTGCATCAGCCGTTCAATGGTGACTCGTGCAACTTGGCGTCGTACCGGATCGAAGGAGGAGAGCGTCACCTGCATCGGTGTCTCATCAATGAGCAGCTCTACACCGGTTGCGGCCTCGAGTGCGCGGATGTTACGCCCTTCACGGCCGATCAGACGGCCCTTCATCTCTTCGCTCGCGAGTTTGATGTGCGTCACAGAGTGCTCCGTGCTGTGATCCGCGGCGACCCGCTGCATTGCCGTCAAGATCATGTCTCGTGCACGATCCGCGGCCTCTTCAGAAGCTCGGCGCTCAAGGGTTACGCGCAGGCGCTGGGCCTCAGTCTCCGCCTCTTCTGTAAGTCGAACGAGAACCTCTTTGCGTGCCGCTTCAGCGTCAAGTCCGGCCACTTCAGCAAGTCGCGCGTTCACAGAGGCTCGTGCCGCATCAAGGTTCGCCGCCTCTTCGAGGAGGCCGCGCTCACGTTCCACAATAGAAACTTCGCGCTCAGCGAAGAATGCCTCTCGCTCACCGAGTGCCACCTCCCTTAGGCGCGAGCGCTCTGTTTCAGCCGTGATCTGTTCTCGCTCTTGGCGAAGGCCGTCCTCAGCTGCAACGCGCATCCGGGAGATCTCCCCCTTTGCGGAGATGATCAGTGCGCTCTGCTGCTGCCGCGACTCCTCCACGATACTGCGGGCTCGAACGGTGGCCGCGCGGATCCCCGCCGCGGCGATGAACTGACGAATGAGAACGCCGAGTAGTACGCCGAATACGGCGGCAACGACGGGGATAACCCCGTTAAAGTCTTCCATTGGTCCCTCTTGTCAGCCGTGCTCCGCGGGCTGACGCGCGGTAATTGGTCACTTGACCAGCCAACTGGCTGGGGTCTGAAGGCTACGGCTTTGGCTACGCGCGGTCAAACGCCTCGTGAAGCCCTTCTGGGGGCTGCCGCAAGGCATCCAGGGGGCTACGAGCGGGCATCAATCCGCCTCTCCTAGCCCCTCAGGGGGCTGGAGGGGAACGCTCCCCTCCCCCGCCCCAGCAACCCGCTCACGCGCGATACGCCAGGAGAGCCCCGATGGGAATCCGCGCCGCGCGAGCGCCTGCGCCACGCGCTGCACTTCGGCACGAGCATCGCCCCCACGAAGGCGCACCTTTGCAGCTGCCGCATAGGCGGCACGCTCCTCGGCGCTGAGCGGTGCCTGCCCCCCTTCGCGGAGCGGCTCACCTTCTGCTTCATCTGATCGTTCTGCAAGGACACGGACCGCAATCTCATCAGGGACACCGCGTCGACGTAGCTCTTGCACCAGTGCACGATCACCACGCTGTCGAGAACGGTCGCGCGATTCAACCAGCGAACGCGCGAGACGTTCGTCGTCAATGATGCCAACCGCTTCCAGCCGATCCGTAGCGGTGATCACGTGTTCCTCAGGGTACCCAGCAGTGATCAGCCGCTCAACCAGTGAGCGTTTACTGCGGGGGGCGCCTGAAAGCGAACGCGCAGCGGCCTCTAAGACCGCCGCGGCGTCTGCTCCTGCATGGCGCTCCTTGATGAGCGCCGGATCTTTGCGGCGTCTCACCGCGCGTCGCGACTACTCCCCGTCGCCAGGAGGTGCGACCGGCACGTCAAGCGTGGCGGTAGCGGCGCGAATCTTCGCGTCAATCTCGGCAGCGACTGCTGGGTTCGCCTTAAGGAAGTCCTTCGACTGCTCGCGTCCCTGCCCAAGTCGAACATCGCCGAAGTTGAACCATGCGCCGGTCTTGGAGACAATGTCCCCCGCAACACCAACGTCAAGGAGGCCACCCTCCATGCTGATCCCTTCGCCGTACATGATGTCGAATTCGGCGATGCGGAATGGAGCCGCCACCTTGTTCTTCACCACCTTCACGCGCACCCGAGAACCAACTGATTCGGTGCCTGTCTTGATCGTCTCAATGCGACGAATGTCAAGCCGGACTGACGCATAGAACTTCAGCGCGCGACCACCCGGTGTGGTTTCCGGGCTGCCGTACATCACACCGATCTTCTCGCGCAGCTGGTTGGTGAAGAGGAGCGTTGTGTTTGAACGCGCCACTGCACCAGTGAGCTTACGCAACGCCTGGCTCATCAGGCGTGCTTGAATGCCGACGAACGAATCGCCCATCTCGCCTTCGATTTCCGCGCGTGGCACGAGTGCCGCCACGGAGTCAATGACAACAATATCGACGCCACCTGATCGAATCAGCGTTTCGGCGATCTCCAGCGCCTGTTCGCCAGTGTCTGGTTGTGAAACGAGGAGTTCATCAACATTCACGCCTGTTGCAGCCGCATAGGCAGAGTCAAGCGCATGCTCCACGTCAATGAAGGCGGCAACGCCGCCGCGACGCTGTGCCTCAGCAATGATGTGCTGGCAGATCGTGGTCTTACCAGATGACTCTGGTCCAAAGATCTCACTGATTCTGCCGCGTGGCAGGCCCCCTACGCCGAGCGCAAGATCCAACGAGATTGCACCGGTTGGAATGGTGTCAACCTCAAGTCGCTCTCGCGAACCAAGCTTCATGATCGCGCCGCGACCGAACTGCTTCTCAATCGTGAGGATTGCGGCGTCTACCGCACGGCTCCGCTCTGTGGACGCTTTGGCGTCTACTTTTGCTTCGGACTTGTCGGGCGTCGCCGACTTCGGGCTCTTGCTTTCGCTCTTCTCAGCCATCTCTATTCCCTGCCTTCTCTTGCTGTTGCCCTCTGTCGATTGACTCCGCGAAGCCTGCCATCCTCGGCGTACCGTGGACGCATCGCGCCGCGAGCGGGCTCTTCGGAGGGCTCATCGCCGACTCCTAAGCGAGGGGTCCCCGGCCCCCCAGCCGCGGCGCGAAGCCGCGGCAGCTCGGCTGCGAGTGTACCCGAGCGGAGTGCCAACCGAATTGCACCCATGAAGGCACTCAGATGGCGCAGGTTATGGATCGTGAGGAGTCGATAGCCGAGCAGCTCCTCCGCTCGGAAGAGGTGTGCCAGGTAGGCACGGCTGAACCTGCGGCAGGTCGTGCAGTCACAGCTGGCGTCCAGAGGCTGGTCCTCATCTAAGTGCCGGGCGTTCCGGAGGTTCATCCTTCCGCCGGTCACCCAGGCCTGGCCGTTGCGCGCTACCCGCGCTGGGAGGACCGAGTCGAATAGATCCACGCCGCGCAGTACCGCTTCAAGCAAGTCAACTGGCGATCCGAGACCCATCAGGTAACGCACGCGGCGATCGCCACCTAGTTCGGCAATCGTTGCCTCGACTGCAGCGTTGCGCTCTTCCGGAGTTTCATCGCCAGCAAGTCCACCGAGGTTGATCCCTTCGAAAGGGAGTGAACGAATGTAGGCGGCTGACTCGGCCCGCAACTCTGGATCAATACCACCCTGCGCAATGCCAAAGAGCGCCTGGTCGCCCCGCGAGTGCGCCCGCAGCGAGCGAACTGCCCAGCGATGAGTCCGTTGCATGGCGCGCAGGACATCGCGGCGTTCGGTTGAGCCTGGCATGACAGGCTGGTCGAACGCCACCGCAATATCTGGACCGAGCGCCTCCTGGATCTCCACGGATCGCTCAGGGGTAAAGAGGTGCTCGCTCCCATCTAAGTGACTATGAAAGCGTGCCCCCACCTCACGGATTCGCATCAGCGGTCCGAGCGAAACCACCTGAAAGCCACCCGAGTCAGTCAGCATTGGCTTGCTCCAGGCGGCAAACTTGTTCAGGCCACCAAGGCGCTGAATCCGTTCGTGGCCCGGTCGCAGATAGAGGTGGTACGTGTTCGCCAAGATGATCTGCGCACCAATCGCGTGCAGGTCATCTGGGTCGAGTGACTTCACGGTGGCATTCGTCCCGACGGGCATGAAATCTGGCGTCTCAACAACTCCGTGTGGCAACGTGAGCGTGCCGGCGCGAGCGTTAGAGGTGAGATCCGTTGCGGTGACGCTAAAGCGCAGCGAACGTGCTGCGCGCGCTGGAAGCGTTGACGGATCAGAGAGTGCGGCGAGCCGCGCGCTCTCGCTCAGCTCCCACTCCAAAGCGAGGCGCTGCTGCGTCCGAGATGAGCACGGCCGCGCTCGGTGACCACACGGCCTTGCGGCGTGCGGTCAAGGAAGCCGATGCGGAGCAGGTATGGCTCAAAGACATCCTCAAGCGTGTCCGGCGACTCCCCAAGGAGCGCCGCCATCGCCGCAACGCCCACTGGGCCACCGTCAAACTTATCGAGCATGACTTGCAACAGCTTTCGATCCGTTGCGTCGAGCCCAGCGTCATCAATCTGAAGTCCGGCAAGCGCCGTGGCGGCTCGCTCCTTCGTGATCTCTGTGGAGCCGGCCACCTGAACCTCATCACGTACGCGACGAAGGAGACGATTTGCAATCCGTGGCGTCCCACGGCTTCGCGCTGCAATCAGTGAGGCCGCATCTTCCGTGATGCTGACGCCAAGGATCCCAGCCGAACGTTGCACGATTTCGGTGAGCTCGCCGTCGGTATAGAAGTCGAGGCGCTGCGATGCACCGAAACGATCGCGGAGTGGCGCAGAGAGCATCCCGATGCGCGTGGTTGCTCCGATCAACGTGAAGGGTGGCACCTCCAGGCGCAGCGGTTGCGCAGAGGGTCCCTTCCCAATCACGATGTCGATGGAGCGGTCTTCCATGGCGGGATAGAGAACCTCTTCCACAGCGCGTCCGAGGCGATGAATCTCGTCAATAAAGAGCACTTGTCGTGGCGCAAGGTTCGTCAGGATTGCGGCGAGATCTCCGCCATGGTCAATCGCCGTTCCCGAGGTGAAGCGAATCTGGACGCCAAGTTCGTGCGCAACGATCGCGGCGAGTGTGGTCTTCCCAAGTCCGGGCGGGCCGTGCAGAAGCAGGTGATCGGCCGCCTCGCCGCGCTCACGCGCAGCCTGAAGCAGCGTTGTCAGCGAACGTTTCGCTTCGCCCTGACCGATGTACTCCCCGAGCGAGGCGGGGCGCAGCGAAACTTCAAGACTTCGCTCCTCAGCATCGTTGATCGCTGGCTCAGTCACCACGCACCCCCTGCCCGCTTATGCCCGCTCGCGGAGCGCGGCGCGCAGCCGCACATCAAGCGGCTGACCGCGCATCGCGGCGTCCTCATCCACCGTAGCAGCGAGCTCACGCGCATCGCGCGGCGGGAATCCGAGACTACGAAGTGCCGCTGCAAGATCACCTCCATCACGCCCCTTCTCGCCCGCCTTCTGCGTGCCGTCGCCCGCTGCGTCGCGCGCGATTCGGTCAGCGAGCTCCACGATGATACGAGCGGCAAGGCGACGACCAACTCCAGGGGCGGTTGCGAGCAGTTTCTCGTCACCATCCACCAGCACACGGCGCAGCCCCTCGGCACCGTGTGTGTCGAGGAGGGCAAGCGCGACTTTTGGGCCAACCCCACTCACATCGAGCAGCGTTGCAAACAAGCGCTCTTGATCGCGGCTTGTAAACCCAACCAGCGACTCCTGGTCCTCCCGGACGATGTGATGCAGGTAGAGCTCTAGGGTGGCACCTTCGCGAAGTGTGGAGAGGAGACTAGGAAGGACGCGGATGCGGAGGCCAAGTCCGCCACTCACGATCACCACAGCGTCGTCTTCGGTCCAGCGCACACTCCCAGCAACGAACGCGTACACGGTTACCTCCGCTCTCCACGGAGTGCCCTACGCACTGCGCGATCGAATCCGCTCTCTTGGGAGGCACCAGAAGACGCCGAACGATCGAGTCGCGCGGAACCAGCGAGTTGCTGCATCCGAGCGGCACCACCACCCCAGATTGCGAGGCCAAGCGCGTCGGCAGCATCATCAGCGAGTGGCGTTCCAGCGATATTGAGCAACTGTGTCACCGCACGAATCACACCACTCTTCGTCGCGCGCCCATCACCCGCGATCGCGCGCTTCATTTCCGAAGGGGTCGCCTCCACCACTTCAATGAGCAGTTCAGCCGCGATCATCAACGCGAGTCCGCGCGCGGCGGCAACTGCGACCGCAGATTGAAGATTCCCCTGCGTGAAGAGGCGCTCAATTGCAATCCGATCTGGGCGCTCACTCCGAGCGATCTGCGTGAGCTCCGTCCTGATTTGGAGGAGGCGCTCCCCGAGCGACTGGCTTGGTGAGGTGGTGATGATCCCGTGCGCAAGGTATCGTGGCCGCTCTCCGCCACTCTCCACCATCCCCCATCCGAAGGTTGCGGTACCAGGGTCCAGGCCGAGGACCCGCAGGCTCATCGCGTCAGCTCAGCAAAAAGCTCTGATGAGAGCTCAAAGTTTGCAGTAACTCGCTGGACATCATCCAACTCTTCAAGCGCATCAATCAGCTTCATATTCTTTCGGGCGTCATCGGCGTTGACGTCAATCGTGGATTTCGCCACGATGCTCGCCTCGGCAGACTTCACACTCACCCCAGCGCCTTCGAGACCGGAGCGAACACTCTCAAGTGCCGATGGGTCGGCGTACACAAAGACACTCCCGCCTGCCTCGTCAACATCGTCAGCGCCAGCCTCAATCGCGGCCTCGCCAACCTTTGCAAAATCGCCGCCGCACTCAATGATGCCGCGCGCTTCGAACTGCCAGGCTACTGCCCCGCTGCTCGCGAGTGAACCGCCCGCCTTCGTGAAGAGACTGCGGACCTCAGAGGCGGTGCGATTTCGATTATCCGTTGCCGCCTCGACGAGGACCGCCACACCACCGGGGCCATAGCCCTCATACGTGATCTCTTCATAAGCGTCGGTCTGCCCAAGACCCGACGCGCGCTCAATCGCACGCTTGATGTTGTCATTTGGCATGTTGAGCGATCGCCCCTTGTCAATGGCGAGGCGCAGTCGTGGGTTGGAGGCTGCATCGGGCCCACCAATGCGTGCAGCAATTGTGATCTCGCGAGAGACCTTCGTAAACTGCGCAGCACGCTTTGCGTCAGTCGCACCCTTGGCGCGTTTGATCGTTGACCATTTTGAGTGACCAGACATGCGCTGAGTATAGGCGAGGGGCTCAGCCCGCTCGCAGCATCCGATAGTCGCGTCGCCCCTTGCGCAGGAGGAGCGATCCGTCGCTCAGGCGGCTGAAGCTGCTCCCCAACGCGTTCGGATCGGCGGCGGCATCACCATTGATCGAGACGCCCCCCTGCTCCACGAGTCGACGAGCCTCGCTCTTTGAGGCAGCGAAGCCGGCCGCGATCACCAGGTCAATGAGCGTGGCTTCTGCCACAGAAGGGAGCGGCGCTGTTGGCAGCTCCGCCGCGAGGGTGGCGAGTCCGCTCGCATCCAGTGCGCGTGGGTCGCTCCCCCGTCCTTCAGGGCCTCCAAAGAGGGTCTCTGCAACCTGGCGCGCACGCAACTCTTCGCTCTCGCCGTGAACCAGTGTCGTTACGGCTGTTGCGAGGCGCCGTTGCCCCGCGCGTCCTCCAGGATTTTTCGCATGCTCCCCGAGAAGCGCGCGGATCGCTGCGCTCTCATCCAACGTGAGGCGCTGCAAGAGCTCTTCAAGCGCCTCGTCCGGCTGATCCATGAAGAACTGGCGGAATGCGAATGGGCTGGTGCGCTCTGCACTGAGCCAGACGGCCCCCTCTGCCGTCTTTCCGAACTTCTCGCCACTCTTTGCGAGCAGCAGTGGGTAGCAGAGGCCGAATGAGAGCGGAGCCCCTTCGCGTCCGTCGCCATCCACGCGACGGATCAGCTCGCTCCCAGCGGTGATGTTCCCCCACTGGTCGCTCCCGCCCATCTGAAGCTCAACCCCATGGAGTTTGCGCAGCATGAGGAAGTCATAGCTCTGCAACAGCATGTAGCTGAACTCCGTGAAGGAGAGGCCGCCTTCGAGCCGACTCTTGACGGAGTCTTTGGCAAGCATGTAACTGACGGTGAGGTGCTTTCCAGTGTCGCGAAGAAAATCGATCATTCCGAGACCACCGAGCCACTCAAGATTGTCCAGCAGGAGTGCGCCTGATGCGCCAGAGAAGTCGAGGAGTCGAGCGAGCTGTGCGCCAATCGCACCGCGATTCGCGTCCAGCGTGGCGCGATCCAGGAGATTCCGTTCTGCCGAACGACCAGACGGGTCGCCGATCATCCCCGTCCCGCCACCTACCAGCGCAATCGGGCGGCCGCCCGAAAGCTGCAGACGCCGCAGTGCAAGAACGCCCATCAAGTGCCCCACATGGAGTGAATCGGCGCTCGGGTCAAAGCCAATGTAGGCGGCGATTGCGGGATCCTTTGCCACTCGTTCGTCCAGCCCAGCGCTCACCTCATGGATGAGACCGCGCTCGGAGAAGTCGGCGAGCAGATTGGAGCGATACGAAGCGACCACGACCCTATGCTACCTTCAGAGGGATGAGCATGGCTGGTTCGAACCGCCCTGAAGGTGCCGGACGGGCGCGACGCCGTAACGGCGGCCTCGCCGTCCTCCTCCCGCTCGCCCTGTTGGCCATCAGTCTCTTCATTGCCACCATTGCCTACTTTGGCATCACCCGCGTCTACGATCGGGTCCTTGCCGACCTGCCAGATCCGCGTGATCTGGACTCAATCGTGCTTGGTGAAAACTCTGGCGTCTTTGACCGCACCGGGACCGTAAAGCTCGCCGACTTCGGTACCGATCTCCGCGAAACGATCCCCTTTGAAGCGATTCCGGCTCGCGTGATTGACACAACCACCGTGATTGAAGACAAGACGTTCTGGCAAAACTCTGGGTTTGACCCGCTCGGATTCATTGCAGCCGCACTGGACACGCTCGGCGGTTCTGGACGCGGCGGCTCCACGATCACCCAGCAGTTGGTGCGCGCCATCCTCCTTCCTGAAACTGCTTTCCAAGGGAGTGTTTACGAACGTAAGGTCAAGGAGATCATCCAGGCGATCCGTCTCACCAAGGAGTTCCCGGAGCGCGCCGGGAAGGAGCAGATCCTTACCGCATACATGAATAACAACTACTACGGGTCGCGCGCATATGGGATCCAGGCGGCATCGGTTGAGTACTTTGGAATCAGTGATCTTTCGCTCCTCACCCTTGGCCAGGCGGCGCTCCTTGCCGCCATCCCCCAAGCACCAAGCGAATTCGACCTACGCAACGTGGCGGTACGCAATCTGAACGGCATCCTTGAGGTGCCTCTCGACGCACCCGTTGCGCTCCGCCGAAACACCGTGCTGAACCTCTTGCGAGACGCACGCAACGACGGGATCCCGCTCGAGGATCCAAACGTGACAGATGAAGCGATTGATGCAGCGCTCACCGAGTCAATCACCCTGATTGAACCGCCGCTGCGAAAGGTTCGGGCGCCACACTTCATCAACATTGTGCGCGAAGCGGCGGCAAGCATCGTCTGCCCAGATGATCCCGCCGTTTGCACCAAGCTCGATACCGATGGCTACAAGATCACGACCACCCTGGACTGGAGCATGCAGCAGAGCGCCGACAAGTGGGCGGCGGCCGTCCTCTCAGCGGACATCGTGGACTACAAGCCGTACCTAAGGAGCCTCGGAATTCCGAAGCCAACCGACTGGCTTAAGAAGATCCGAGGGTCAAACATTCACAACGCGGCAATCGCAACCATGGATGCGCGCACGGGCGACATCCTCGCCTACACCGGCTCGGCAAACTACTACGCCGAATCCACCTCGCCAGCCTTCCAGCCCCAGTACGACGTGCTAAAGGCATATCGACAACCAGGCTCCGCGATCAAGCCGATCATCTATGGCTACGCGCTTCAAGAGCGTTCGATCACACCGGCCACCCTCTTTATGGATGTCCCAGTGGACTTTGGCGAAGGGTGGACGCCAGGCGAATGGGACAACCTTGAGCGTGGTCCCGTTCGCATGCGTCATGCGCTGCAGGGATCGCTGAACATCCCAGCGGTCAAGACGGCACTCCGCGCTGGAGCTGATCGTATTTGGAACGACATGCGCAACGGGGTCTTTAAGTTCCTCGGCGACGACAACTACGCGGGCGCCTCCATCGCGATCGGTACCCTTGAATCCCGCTACGTTGACGTGCTCTCCGCCTACAGCGCACTCGCGAGCAAGGGTGACGCGGTGCCCAGGCGATACGTGCTTCGAATCGAAGATCGCAACGGAGAGCTGATCTGGAAGGCGTCAAGCCCAGAGAGTGAGCGCCGCAGCGTGATGGAACCCGCGGTAGCAGAGATTGTCACTGACATCATTGCCGCGAACACTGACCCATCACAAAACCCTGTGTGGGCCGCGCGTCGACTCATCGCTGAGAACGGCAAGCGACGACCTGCAACGATGAAGACAGGGACAACGGATCAGGCGAAAGACCTTGCCGCCTTCGGCTACCTTGCGGCACCGTCGGACCCGAGCGCGCAACACCTTGTCACCGGGGTGTGGACGGGTAACTCTGACGCGTCGCCAACGACGGTTCTTTCGCTCTCGGCGGCGGGCGGTCTCTGGCAGTCGTACTTCACAGAGATCTCACGCACCCTACCGATCGCACAATTCCCAGAGCCTGAGGGTGTCGAGAAGATCGTCATTGACGCTCATACGGGTGAGCTCCCTGGCCCATGCACCACGATGACGATTGAGGAGTACTTCCTCCCGGGAACCGCTCCAACAACCGCGTGCAGCAGCTACCGCACGCTCGCGATTGACCAGGCAACCGGCCTCCTCTGGGATAGCGGATGCTCTGGACCGCAGATCAACAAGGAGTTTATGGATCTCAGCCTCCTTGAGAGCGAATGGCCGACCTGGCAGGCTGCAAACATTGAGTGGGCCGAACGTGCGCGACAGGGAATCAACGTTGAAGGCGGCGCAAAGCTCGGGAAGACAACCTACTTCTATGAATCATATTGGCGGCCGCTCGGCAACACGTGGGGCGGCGAGATTGCCCCAACGCGCTCGTGCCTCTCCCCTCTTCCGCTCCCCTAAAGAAGGGCGATCGTCACTCCATCCCGACCAGGCGCATCAGCATCTCGCACCTCACGCACCTCAGGCAACTCCCTCAGGCGGCGTCGCACCGCATCTCGCAAGGCGCCTGTGCCCACACCATGAATGATCTCGAGACGTTCGCCGCCGGAGAGGAGCACCGCGTCAATCCTTGACTCCAGTGCGGCGAGGGCATCTTCAACGCGCGCACCACGCAGATCGAGCCGCGCCGTCGCGTCAGCGGAGGCCTGCGGTCGAACGACAGCTGCTGGGCGCGGCGCCGCCTTGCCAAGGAGCGCTGCGATCTCGCGCTCTTCAACGGTGATGCGCATACCACCGAGTGCAATGAGCAGCCTCCCTGCGCTCAGGCGCTCCACCACTTCGCCGCGCGCGCCACTCTGAAGTCGTACGTCGTCGCCAGCCTGTACGGCTTCAACTCCGCGCTCTGCTGGAGGGCCATCACCAGCGGGATCCGTGCGAGATGCCAGCGCCTCCGTGAGGGCCGCCTCTGCATCACGCACGGCAGGAGTGAGCGCGCCATCGCTAAGCGCATTACGCAGTCGTTCAACATGCGCGAGAAGCTGCTCAGCTGACTCCTGCGCATCTGCACTCGCGCGCTGACGAGCGTCGCGCAACTCGCCCTCTGCGCTCTTGCGAATCGCCACCGCCTGTTGGAGCGAATCATCCGCACGCTGCTGGAGCGCTTCAGCAACCCGCTGCGCTTCGCGTGCAGCCTCGCGTGCCGTTGCGGCGGCAGTGAGCGACGCGTCAAGGGCAACCCCCTGATCGCTCCGCCGCGCTTGACCCGCCTCCAACAGGTGGGCTGGAAGGCCGAGACGTTCGGCAATCGCAAATGCCTGCGAGCCGCCTGGGGTGCCAACGACGAGTCGGTACGTTGGCCGCAGCGTTGCGAGATCAAATTCAACGGCGCCGTTGACAACTCCTTCCGTGACATGCGCGTACTGTTTCAACTCCGCATAGTGACTCGTTGCTAAGAGGCGCGTCCCACGACGTCGAAAGTCATCAATGATTGCCGCGGCTAGCGCCGCTCCTTCCGCGGGATCGGTGCCCGCTCCCGCTTCATCAAGAAGAATCAGATCGCCCGCCTCTGCCGCTCGATGGATGCGCAAGATCGAGGTCAGGTGTCCCGAGAAGGTGGAGAGGCTTTGCGCGATTGATTGGTCGTCACCAATATCTGCCCAGAGACCACCCGTAGGCGGGATCCCCGAGCTGGCATCGGCGGGGATTGGGAGGCCAGCGTGGTGCGCTGCGATAAGCAGGCCGACGGTCTTGAGTGCGACCGTCTTCCCTCCCGTGTTTGGCCCAGTGATGAGGAGTACGCGCTGGCTGTCACTGAGTTCAAGGTCAATGGGAACCACTCCGCCGAGCAGGAGCGGATGACGTGCACGGAGAAGCGTGACGTGGTCATCGGCTCGCGTTGCTGCAAAGTTCCAATCAGCCTCTGCCGCAACATCAGCCGTTGCTCGGGCAAGGTCGATGTCGGCAAGGAGCGCAACCGTTACGCGCAGCGGTGCAGCCTCTCCGCCTACAAGCGCGCTCAGGGTCGCGAGGATCCGCGCCTCCTCCACCTGCACAGCCGCCTCAGCCTCACGCGCAGCGTTCCCAAGTTCAACGACCTCAAGCGGCTCGATCCAAATCGTTTGACCCGTCGCACTCGTATCGTGGACGATCCCCGGAACCTTTGACTTTGCCTCCGCACGAACTGGGAGCACGTACCGCCCGTTGCGAAGGGTGACAATTGGCTCCTGCAGATGTGGGCTGTACGCCTTTGCATGGGCAAGCCCTTCAAGTCGTGTCCGTAGCCGCTCAAGTGCGCCGCGATGATTAGCGCGAAGACCTCCCAGAAGCGGAGACGCAGTGTCTGCGAGCGTCCCATCAGAGAGGATCGCCCGCTCAAGCTGCCCGCGCAGCGTTCTGCTCAGGGTGATCTCATCGGCGACTCGCACCAGTGCTGGCCCGCCGTTTGCCAGTTCACCTTTTAGCCGCTCAGCCACCCGAAGCGTTTCGGCAACTGCGAAGAGCGCGCCGCCGTCAAGGACGCCCCCCTTCTCCGCGCGATCGAGCGCGGGACGAAGGTCCGCGGCACCACCCACGTGCGGATCTGCGCCACGTTGACGGATCGCCGTGATCTCCTGCGTCAGCTCGCGCCGACGCGCTGCGATCGGATCGCCGAGCGCGGGGCGCATGGCGAGGGCACGTTCCCGGGAAGGGGCGAAGGCGCACTTCACCGCGATCAACGAGAGGAGGGCACTCCATTCCAAGCGCTGGAGAGAGCGCTCGTCATACGGCGGTCGCGTTGCTCTCATCTCGCCCCTATGGGCGGAGGATCTGCTGCAACTCGCTCGGCAGACCAGCACCGAGAAGTGACCAGAGGAGCGGGTAGATCGTTTCGCGCAACAGGCCCGCCGCCTGCGACTCCTGCGCAGCCTTCGCCACCTCAACGATCAGATCTGGGAGGCCACTCACGCCCGCCAACGCGCTCAAAAGAGCGAGAAGCACGCTGAAGATCAAGAGTCCCTGCAGAAGTCCGAGCGCCGCGCCAAGTGCGTCATCGAGGAGGCCAAGTCGAATGGTGCGCAAGACTCCACGAAGCAGGTTTCCTAGAACCCACGAGAGGAGGCCGAGAAAGATCCACGAGGCTCCAACCAAGATCAAGAGGCTCACTAACACTTCATCCGCATCCGGAAGAACCTGTGAAACCACACTTGCAAGTGGTCCCCTCCCCTGTGCTGCAAGGAAAATTCCTGCGATTGCCGCAAGCGTTGACACGATCATTCTTGCCGCGCCAGTACGCCATCCAGACCAGACAGCGATCACCATGCCGAAGAGGACGACCGCGTCAGCCGCCACCGTGAGGCTCACTCTGCTTCAGCCCCGCGCACCCGCGTTGCGAACCTCTTCCCAGCGCTTGTGGTGAACGCTGCCAGCTGGTCGCTGATCGCTTCGTCGAGTGCTGTTGCCTGTGGGGGCTGGAAGGTGAAACGGAGCCCCACAGAGCGCTCGCCCTCAGCCAGACCAGCGCCAGAGAAGAGATCGAAGAGCTCAACACGTACAGCGAGAGGAACGGCCTCACGTGCGAGTGCCACAAGGTCTCCAACCGCAACACCGGCAGGAGCCGCAAGCGCGACGTCACGTTGAACCGGAGGTGTGGTTGGCGGCAGAGTGACTTGGCGCACCTTCGGAAGACCAGCGCTCAACCCGCGAAGAGCAAACTCGGCGAGGATGAAGCGCGGTGCTTCGCGCCACTCTGGGGCTCCCGGATGGAGCTCCCCAACGAGGCCAGCAATCCCATCTCCGCCAATGCGTGCGGAGCGCCCTGGGTGCAACAGAGTGCTGTCACCGTCCACCAGCGGTAGATAACGAGATGAGGCATCCGCGACACCTGTCAGCAACGTGATCACTCGCTTCATCTCATTGAGATCCCACACTCGCGGCCTCTCTCCTGGCGCCGCAGCACCCGTCTCCCCCCATGCGATCACTGCGAGTCGAGTCCACTCCTGAGGGCCGCCGCTGCCGCCGCCGTACCCGCGACCAACTTCGAAGAGCGCGCCACTCTGCGCACCGTAGCGAGCGTTTGCTTCAGCCCGGTCAAGGAGGCTCGGCAAGAGTGAGCGTCGCAGTCGATCGTGATCTACGGAGAGCGGATTTGCGAGTGTCAAGAGCGCACCGCTCGCAGCACCTTCGCTCTCAGCAAGCTCCCCACTGACAAGGCCAATCGGCTCCGCATGTCGATCGCTGAGCGCCTCAGACACGAGTGCATGGGTGACCGCCTCGCTCACCCCTAGAGCGGCAAGTTGTGCGCGCAGGAGATCTCGCAGCGTCGTTGGCTGTGGTCGGTAGCCGGGAAGGTCACGACCAGGGAGGGTTGGCGGAATTTGGTCATAGCCATAAAGGCGAGCGACCTCTTCCGCGATATCCGCTTCAAACTCAATGTCGCGCCGCCACGCGGGTACATTTGCAAGGAGGAGACTCCCCTTTTCCGCGTTTACCGTTCGTGTCCGTGTCACCTGGACGGGCGATGCTGCGGTTACGTCACTGCACTGAATGCCAATGGAGGCGAGTAGCGATGCCTGCTTCTGACTCGGAATCTCGACACCAATAAGTGACCGGACGCGAGCGGGTCGGAACGGGAGTGCGCGCAACGTACCGATCGCCTTCGGATCGCTATCAAGCGAACCCGCGCGTACGCTCCCTCCAGCCCACACACTGATCAGCGCTGCAACCTGTTCAGCCGCTACCGGCGCCAGGTCGAGCTCTTGTCCGCGCTCGAAGCGGTGGGAGGCCTCAGAACGGAGGCTGTGCCGCTGAGCGCTGCGACGAATGGAGGTCGGTGCGAAGACGGCGCTCTCAATGATCACGCTGTTTGTCTGATCCCCTACCTCACTTGATGCGCCCCCCATCACTCCTGCAAGGGCGAGGGCGCCACGCTCATCCGCAATCACGAGATCGCTCCCGTCAAGCGTTCGTGAGACGTGATCCAGGGTCTCAAGCGTCTCATCACGCTTCGCCAACCGCACGTGAATCTTGGCGCCAACCGCGCGACGATCAAAGGCATGCGTCGGCTTCCCAAGTTCGAGCATGATGTAATTCGTGGCGTCCACCACATTCGAGATGGAGCGGAGGCCTGCCGCCTTCAAGCGCATCTGTACCGCATCTGGGGCTGCGCCGACCTTGACGCCATCAACGACACGAAGCACCACTCGCGGGGCGAGTCCTGAATCATCCACGGAGAGTGATAGCCCGTCGCTAACCTTCTCTCCCGACTCGGTGATGCTGCGAGCGTGATA